>Ga0116227_10004518_pt1 | contig 30147 bp, 16 predicted proteins | sample S1TSphgellanicum_FD_89693 | JGI IMG/M metagenome (GOLD analysis project Ga0116227, IMG submission 89693) | Host-associated microbial communities from peat moss isolated from Minnesota, USA - S1T2_Fb - Sphagnum magellanicum MG | ecosystem: Host-associated > Plants > Peat moss > Unclassified... | reverse complement strand
TAGGACGAGCCACGGGCAACACGGACACACAAGACTCACCACGGCCCGGACTTGGGGGAAGCCACCACCTTCCCCCTTATAGTATACTCTGCAGCTCTCCACGGAGGCTACATCCAAATGGCTCTTTTCCCCGGGACTCCCGAGTGGGAGTCCCGAAATCCCGCCAGCTGGGACTCCCACGAGTTTGGAGCCCCATAACTTTGCAATCAGACCTTCGATTGAGGTGCGGTCTAAAGCAAAGCTGTAGCTCTCGTTGAGAGCTTTCCAACGATATGTGACACGCCCCCTACAGCTAAGTAAATCGGGTCAATTCCCGACTTTTTGTGGTCGGGAATCGAACTGGCAGTTTGACTCCCAACCCTTCTTTTAGCCATAACTTGCGTTTCAGATGTCTGAATGAGTAATGCGAGCCCATTTTAGACATTTACGTTTCAAGAGCTTTCTAATGATATAAAAAACGCCACAAGCCATTGAGATTTGACCCCTACAATCACTCTCTGAAATTTCGGGAGTTCATCGGGAGTCCATCTCCCAAAGTGGGAGTTGCTTTGGGAGTGTGAGTGTTCACTCCCTCACACTCCCTCACACTTTCTTACACTCCCGGGAATATGTGATGTGACTCCCTAGCTTCCTCTTGGCTCGCACCCTTGCAATACCTTTGCCTTGACTCTCGGGCTTCCTTCCCTTTGGCCTATAACCTTGCAACCCCTTTGCCTTGGTCGCGAGCCCAAAGCTAAGGTTGCGACACTTATTGTTCAAGAACATTATACCTTTCAAGTTGTGGCCACTTTCTTACATTTGATGCACTTGGTATAGATGGAAATATTGTTGTCCAAAAACATTCTAGACTTTCGATTGCTACCATTTCCTTCAAATGTTAGGAATTCTAGCCCTCAAACCTTGGCTCTCTAGACATTGCACATTTTTTGAACTTTGAACACATAAGTTGACAATCTCCATATTTTTCATTGGAATGAACTTTTTTCATTTTTCCATAATACAATTGTTCCATGTTCAGGGCATTGTTTCCTTTGGCATGTGTGTTGGTTTTCAAAAGTTTATCCCAAAAACAATGTTCCCTCGGCTTTTTCATAATGAGAATGACTTCATTGTTGTCCACCCAACTCCAAGTAAAGAGAAAATGCTAAACGATTAAAGTTGATTTGAATAGGTACGTAATCGAAGACTACCCGAATCCTCTCCCAACCTAACTGCTAATCAACCTACTAAAAATATTTGCTAATCAAAATTGACAAAAGTTTTATAACTAAAAAAAACCAGATGTGGAACCATTTGATAATTGAGATCCGAGATCCAAACATGATCACCCCTTTTGATATTTTGAAAGAACAATCCAGAACCTTATTATTAAATAATTTGAAAAAAAATTCCTTTGCAGTTGAACTGGGCTTGGCAGAGTGGGTCACGCATCATGAACACCCACCCCTCTTTTTCCCCCAAAATCTAAAATTCTTTATGAAAGGTAAGGGACCCATTAGCAAGGCCTCACAAGTTCTCGTCCCCACCTTCCAAATTTGGGCGGTTCTTGCCTTTGTTCGCTCATTCTTAACCCAGGTCACTCGTTCTTACCCTGATCCATTTGGGCGGTTCTTGCCTTAGTTTGCTCATTCTTAACCCAGGTCACTCATTCATAATCCATTTGGGTGGTTCTTGCCTTCGTTCACTCGTTCTTAACCCAGGTCACTAGTTCTTACCCTAATCCATTTGGGCGGTTCTTGCCTTTGTTTGCTAGTTCTTAACCCAGGTCACTTGTTCTTACCCTAATCCATTTGGGCGGTTCTTAGTTCTTACACCTATTCCAGGGGGGGGAGACCCTTTCACCACCCAAATTCATTCTTGGGCGGTTCTTGCTCCATATATTCACTGGGGCTCAAACGTGTGAGATCTCCCTGAGGCCAGGGGGCGACTCTATACATAGGTACACAGACATTCACTAGGTATTATTGACCAGGGTTAATAGTGAAGACATAGATGGGTTAATAGTGAAGACAAAGAGCAGGTGGTCCTCTTTGGTCATTTGATTTTATTGGCTCTACGCATTTTATTGGCGAGACAATATAGCCAATAAAGGGAGGGAGGGAGACTATTGGAACTAAATGTAGTTTCCACTTGGTTCCACATTTTGAGGAATGTTACTTCAAATAGTTGGCACTCCGACACCCGTCTTTTGGGGGCCCAATATTTTCTCCCCCCTAGAGTTTTTTTGGACAAGTCTTGTTTTTTCAAGTGTAATTTCGACTAAATTTTCTGGTTTTTGGTATTAATTGGTAAATTTTTTTATCCCAAATTTTTTTATAAAAAAATCAATGACCACAAAGTTCAATTTTTAAGGATTTCATAGAGCATTTCGTGTTTTAACTGTTGTTGTTGGTTTCAAATTAACCAGTGTTGTTAGAGGAGTACCATAGGACCTTGGCAACTTAAAAAGCAATTAAATTATTTGTAAAAATGTTGAAATGGTTTCATATATATATATATAATTGTGATAGAAAATAGTGAATTTATTAAATATTTTATTTTTCAACATCGAATCTTCAAGTTTAATTGATGATTCAATAGACATGTGTTAAGCTGCCCTTGTACTATGGTAGTCTCCGCCTTTAAGTAAGCAATTCATTGTGTAATGGCTATGCCCTTTATGGCAAGTTCAAGGTTCAAACCAATGTCGACAAGTTCGGAGGAGGTTGTCTGGCCAGGTCCAAGTCAAGTTCTAGGGTATCCAAATTGAACATCATTGGGGAACACATTGGGAACCTAGGGAACCTAATGGGAACCCATTGCGGACTTTAAGGGAACATGTCAGGAACAAAGGAAAAATGAAAAAAATCCTCCCCCCCTCCTCCCCCCACCCAAAACTTAAAAGGAAAAAAAACAAGGCACCTTTGAGTGCATGCTTCAGCCTTCCCATTGGCTGCATGAAATCTCTCTTTCCAAAATTGTTCGTCACCATTTTCGGCCTGGGCCAATGGCTGGGTCAGTGATTTGGGGCCAGTGTGAAACTGGGACTTGGATCTAGACAAAGCTACTCTCCTCTTTTGAAGAGGTTCTTCAGGTTCTGCAACGCACTGCCTGGATTTTTCCTTTGTATTTTCAACTTCCTTACCTGCCTGAAGAAAGCTGCTTTTATGAAGCGGGGTCTTTTGCGGTGGAAGGTACCAGCCGGGCTGTACTGGGATCTTCTGACCAGCGGAAGGTACCAGCCACCCTGTCACTATTTTCTAAAGAGTGAAAAAATCCTAGTTCTGCTTTACGTAGGAAAAGGACCTGAGTACTGGCCCTTCTCCTATACTTAGTTACTTAGGTGTAATCTTTTTTTTTAAATGTCAGATTAAGGCCTTGCTTTTTAGGCAAGTTATCAATTTCAATTCTAATTAGTTGCACTTGCTTACTAACCTCAAATCTATTATCTTCTAGGCTCTATGCACTATTTGGACATAGAACATAATTCTTAGTTTTAGTAGCATTTAAGGATTACTGAACCTGACTCGTCTTAAACTGACCTAGGCTCCAAGTGCCTTGAGAAGTCTTAGCACCACTTAAGATTCTAGAAAACCAAAAAAATGTTTTTAGAACCACACAAGATGTTAAACAAAAAAAAGAAAAACTAGAATCAACTTTCAAAATCAAGAATCACACAACCACGGTTTTTTTATTTTTTATTTTTATTTTTTAATAATTTATTTTTGATGTAATTGAAGTGATCATCCATAAGACAGTTTAGCCAAATTTGAGCAATAAATAGCATATGAAAGTCAAAAAGTTTAAGCACCTTCCATATTTCTTGCTACATGCTAAAACCCAATAAAGAAATTTGTTGATTTCCCCCCCCCCCCCAAAAGGTCAAAATTTGGCAACCTACTAGGAAACGTAAGACACACATAATTTGTGCCATTTTGAAAAATAAAGAGACAACTGACTAAATTTAGCCAGAAAAAAAATGGAAATGGAACTTTGAACTTGCCATAAATAGGCAGAGAGCCATTACGCGATGAACCGCTTGTTTCTGTCCCCTCAGAAAAAATAAGCGAATGGCCGGTCGTGTGTAGGAATAGCCGAGCCGGTCGGTCACAGGTGACACTTACCGCCCTACCTAAAATCAAGCTTAACTCCAGTTACGGTCCTCAAGTATAGAGAGAGAAAGACGACAGGTAGGTAGCAGTGTTTAAAAATATATAATTGGCTAATTTTCGCCAAATATAGACCTGAGAAAATATGATTTCGACATATGTACAAGTTGATTTTCGTGAAATGGGCCAGAATTCGCCAAGTTTTGAGGAAGAGGTTTTTTTTTCCCCAAATCGCCAGAATTTTAGTATAAGTTCCAGTTGGTAGCCAAGAATATAGAAGGATTCTGATTTTTCCTACTTTGAAGTATAGTAAGTAGCCAAATTTGGCTAAACTATTTTTTGCTAATCGTCGCTTTGGCTATATCACAAAATCCTTTAAAAAAACACATGTAGTACTAGTACTAGGGAGGTAGGTGGGTTGGTAGGTACTAGGTACGTGTGAGGTCGCCACCGCTGCTCTTGTTGCCGCATTGCTTTGGATGCAAGCTTGCCAGGGAGAGCCAGCGTGCTTGCTTGCTTGCTTTAGTGTGCGCGCTTGCTCGCTGGCTTGCGCTACCCGTGGGTAGAGAGAGAGGGAGAGGGAGCTTCTTGATAGCAATTTGCTGAAGAGATTGTGGCGATAGCAAATTTGGAATTCAGGGATTTTTCTTTTTTAGGTTGCTTCATGCCTTTTTTTTTTTTTGCCCCCCTGTGCCTGATCATCATCTGTCGCACACAGTTCCTTCCTGTTGCACTGAACTTTTTGTTGTTGATTGAGGGAATTTCTAGTTTGGATTTTTGGTAATCGTGTAAGAGCTTTTATACCTACATGGTTTTGCAACTATACACTTGTTATACGTCCCGGGTTTGCTTCGGCTTTGTGGTGCAGGCCGCTGGAGAGAAGAAGAGAAGCTGCTGCACCGGGAGGAGTTTGGCTCACAGGAGGTTGTTGCAGCAGCAGCAGAAGAAGCAGCAAAGTGGATTGCAATCATGGAGGAAAGGTTTTCTTCTTTCGAGTTTGGAAGAGCGAAGTCATCATCAGCAGCAGCAGTGGCTACCGCTGGCTCAGTGTGCGCCGTCGCCACCTCGGGCCAACATGATGATGTCGGACGCCGTGGTGAATGGATTAGCGGGTGCGTGTGGCGGCATTGTCGCCCAGCTCTTGACTTACCCTCTTCAGGCTGTCAATACACGACAGCACATAGAACGGAAGACAAGGGACAATGGAGACCTTGGAGTAGGAGACCCTAATTTATTAGGGTTTTCATCCAAGAGTAAACCAGCAAGGGGAGGAGGGGGGGGGACTGTAGAAGAGATATGCGAGGTCATCAAACAAGAGGGTTGGGAAGGATTGTATAGGGGTCTGGGGCCGTCCTTAGTTGGGACTGCTTGCTCCCAGGGTGTCTACTATTTCTTTTACCATACTTTCAAGAACGAGGCAGAGATTCGAGCACAAAGGAACAAGAAGCTAGGTAGAGGAGATGGCTCAGTGAGTATGTTGACATCCCTTCTCATAGCAGCACTGGCAGGATGTGCCAACGTGTTGCTAACAAACCCTATATGGGTGGTGGTCACTCGGATGCAGTTGAGCAAGAGGACTGCAGCAATGCTTGCTGCAGCTAGTCTGAGTACCATAAGCAGCAGCAGCAGTATTTCTTCAACTCCAGATGCTGCACTGGCTATTGTTTCTCAGTATGGAGTTCTAGAGACAGTTAAAGACTTGTACAATGAAGCAGGTCTGCTTGGTATGTGGAAAGGTGTGTTACCCACTCTGATCATGGTTAGCAACCCTTCGATACAGTTCATGATTTATGAGAGCCTGCTGAAAAGACTAACAGCAAAGTGCACTGCGAATGAACAAGGCTTGAAACATGTGTCTGCTATCCAGGTGTTCTTGCTTGGAGCTATTGCAAAGCTTGGGGCAACTGTCCTTACATATCCGCTACTGGTTGTTAAGTCTCGACTTCAAGCAAAGCAGACAATTGGGTTAGACAATTCTTTGTATTATTTAGGCACAGTGGATGCTGTTATGAAGATTTTGCACTATGAGGGGGTGGCAGGATTTTACAAAGGCATGGGCACTAAGATTGTGCAGAGTGTTGTGGCAGCAGCAGTTCTCTTTATGATCAAAGAGGAACTTGTAAAAGCTGCCAGAGCTATTCTAGCAAAAGGGGTAAAGCTTCCTAAGGCTGCTGTAACTACATGAATACTGTCTCCTAATCTTATCTGCTCGTATGATTTTGAGAGGACAATTCTTGAGGAGCTCATACCCAAAGATCCAACACTCAGTTCTGACATTTACTGATTCAGCAACAAGGAGAAATCTGTCTAGGTGAATTGGGCCAGCATAGATAGGAATTGGACATGCAGGGTCAGTGATGTCATTATAGTAGGGCAAAGCTGCATTCAAACACATTTCTATACATTTGTCCTGCTCAACTTGCAGGACTGATTTAGTGAATCCATTGCCTACCATTTTCGAGGAGGTGTAGAATTCTGAACAAATCTGTAGGTAGGTAGTTTTTGTTGCAGAGTAGAATCAAGTGGTTGTATCAGGAGACTGGGCATGTCAATTAGTAGACCCCACAGGAGACCAGCTCTGGACAAGCATGTGGTATATTCATGCTTGTCCAGAAGCTCATTCACAGACATTTAACAAACTGGGTTTGGTGACCAGTGATGTAGTTGGCTGCAATTCTTTGGAAACTCTCTCTTGTAACTCCATTTCTTGGCATTGTTGGCATCAATTGGGCCACAAATGGATGCACAAGATGCTGCCATGGTTCAAAACATCTTGAAACTTGCCAGCTTTGCTACTGATAGGTTGCTATTTTGTGTTTCTGTGTGCTTGGCTTTGTATACCCCATTACTTTCTCAAAATGTTCACCGACAGAACTTTCAACTCTGCTGTTCATAATGCACTCTTGAGCAAGAGTCAGCTCAAGGACCTTGGCTGAAAATAATCTGCAAAATATTGGAAAATGGAGCACTAAGGATAGCTAGCCAAGTTCGATTAGTGGAGATATTTGTAGGAGTGGAGATGCATGTGCAGGAAGCTGAATGGAGGAATGGTGATGAAGACTGAGAAATGGGGATTGATTTCTGGTAGAGATGACCCTGTGTGAAGACAAAAAGGTACACTTCTGCACCTTCAGTACCTGGCTTACTACTGCACTCATCTTGGTGAGGCAGAAGAGAAGGTGGAAGGTACAAAAGTGATCATTTTCTGGAGAACAGGAGAATGTGAATGCAATGGGCATTGAGGACCAAAACTACATGGCAATAGGGATGAGGGATAGGGTCTTCCTTCAGCTCAGGTTTTTCAGAGTTCAAAGTGCAAGTGACAGTAGTACTTGCAAAATTCTAAAGGAACCTTGCAAAACGAACAACCTTGATATGACTCAAAGGTGTAGGGGCCTATGCAGTTGCTACCCTTGAAAGCCTGATAAAATTCAGTAGCATCAGACTTTTCAGTTTCCAGAAGCTTGAAAATAAGCCATCTTATACACCACAATTTTCAGTTTGTTTCTACTTTTTCAAATACTGAAACCATCCACATATCTCTAATGGTGACTACTGAGTTTTTCATGGACTTACAGCATGGATTTGGATGGACTGACTATGCCAAAGATGTGCCAAACATTATGTTCCTGCACTTCCAGCCACACTTATATCCAGAAGCTTGTAAGAACAGCCATTCCTACAAGTTGTGTGTTGATTACATAATGCTGGCGACCATCAATCTTATTCGGGAGCTAGCTTCTAAGCTCTGAAGTTGGACAGGTGACACAGATCTGAAGCATATGTCAGGCTCCACCAAAATCGGATGGTTCAATTGAGCAGAGCCTTCCAGATGCTGAACAGAACAGACTTCTCTAATGAACCAGAACTGTTGTTACCTATTGCTTGACATTTCAAATGACCTAACAACAGATTCAGATCCTCATTTGACATCCATTGCAATAATAAGCTTAATCCTCTAGAAGCACTCAGCATCAGACCATATGTTCTGCTTGAGTATACAAAGAATTTGGGAACCAAAAGAAGAAGGAAAAAGGATGTAAGAAGCAGAATATCCTCCTCTAGAAGCACTCAGCAGTGGACCATATGTTTTGATTGAGTATCCAAAGACTTTGGGAAGCAAAAGAAGAAGAAAAAACATGTAAGAAGCAGGATATTGTATGTAAAACACGTGCAAAAGACATCTAAAAAACAGTACACACTGGAATTCACATGATAAGAAGAAAGACAACCTTTATCTCCACCAGAGGAATGAAGACTTTCAGACACACTGCGTGATATTTCAAACGCCTCTTATACACAGTTCCATGACCTAGACATGTCCGAACCACTATAGAATAAAATGCTTGTCTCTATTCCGCAGTCTTCTTCATGAGGCCTGAAGTCCTCTTCCCCCACTCTTCGAAATAGGATCCGTCGCCTACAGAAGACGAGAATCATCATCAAACAGGGCTGAGCAACTGCGATATGTGCGGCTTCGGCTCCGTGTTCATGCCGATGATGATGATGAGAGGGATGAAGCCGTAATGCGTGAACGTCTTTGCCTTCTTGAGGAACCATGTGGGCCATTGCTTCAGGCTCTTCTTCATCCCGACTCCCTCCAACTTCGCCATGCAGGCTCTTCCCTTCCCTCCACCTCTGACCGACCGCCGCCTCCTCCTCTTCCTCTCTTCCCCTCTCCTGACCCTCTTTCTTCTATGCGTCCACTGAACTCCCGCGCAAACAAAGCCGTGAAGAAACAGATCCTCGAAATCAATCAGATTTCCTCCAAATCGGTTGTGCACTTCAGGGTCAATCTATTGAAAGCTCGATCTGATGAAGCGCTTTGCATTCGCGGGTCCCTAAACCCCGCAAAGCTACCTGATTGATGATTCCCGAAAAACCCTAACCCTAATCCTAACCCTGACCATAGCCCTAATGCGCACACGCTCCTACTTTCTTCGTCCTTCTTTGTCCCTTTTGTCTCCTCTGTTCGCAGACTCGTGCTTCCGATCCAGCTTTCGTCTTTATACCTTTCTTCTTCTCTTTTCCTGGTAGCCGTTTCTCTTGTGTTGTTGTGTTGTTTTGTTTCTTGTGCTGTGTGTCTGCTATTTTTTCTGTTTGTTTCTTTTTGGCAAGGCAGACGGAAAAACTTAGCCGGAGGGAGGGAGGGAGGGAGGGAGGGAGCAAGAGAGGAACTCTCTGAGAGTGAGAGAAAAGAGAAGACAACAAGAGAGATGCAAGCCGTTAGATCTTCCGTGCTGCAGCATGTCCGTGTGGCTATTGCACCGTTACAGGGGAGGACGCGGCTTCGCCTCCCGGCTCTTCTCGGAGATGGTTGCTGGCGTTGGTTCGCTGTAGAAAGCCATGCTTCCGGCACTTACCTCGACAAGAATGTCGTTGCCGAGCGTATCATTTCTGTGGTCAAGAAGATGCAAAAAGTCGACGCTAGCAAGGTCTGTCTCAAACACCACTACTACAGGCAGACATGCAATGACTCCTTTGTATTTTCCTTGCTGCATCTTTCCTTGCGTCTTCTTCCATTTCTTTTTCTATTCTACCGTGTACATTCTTCAGCTTCATCTATCTGCCTTGGCTGCAAAGAATTACTTGGTAAGGCAAAGCAGCTATCATCGTATGCTGAATCCAATAGCTTGTTTTCCTATTTCCTTTGCTGGCCTCTTCTACTTCATTTCCTCATGTCTTCTTCCATCTTTCTTTATTCTGTCAGTACATATTCTTCAGCTTCATCTATCCAGCTTGGGTGCAAATCAAAATTGCTAGTAAGGCAAGCAGCTATCATCATATGCTGAAATGGCCACCACAGCCCCAGATTCAATGATTTCACTAGCTAGACATAGTAAAAAGCAGTAGAAAATCAATTGGCAGAAAACATTATCGGATGCTTCTATTAGATCTTGATGGAACCCTGAATGTTATTATCATGGCCTTTTGCATTCTTCACCTTCTCTACCAGAAGGAAAAATGGTGTTGCAAATGAGCACAACACATGTTTTGCCTTTCCATTTTGCAATCATAGTAATTGGGCTTGACTTCCATGGGTTTCTGTGCTTGACCCTAAGTTCACACTATCACACAATCACATGTGATTCTTACAAGCAGTCATTGGAACAAACAACTATCTTAAGATGGGTATCAAAAACTAGAACCCTAGATCTGGACTACTTCAATCCTGCACCCTCACTCCCTTTCCAAGCTCAGAATTTGGAGTTGTTTTTCCTTGTTAGGAGTGGCCTGATGATGATCCAGCACTATAGGGGTTCAGACTCATAGGGTGTAGAAGAAGTGGGTGGTTGATGCTGATCTTTTTTTCTTTCTCATTGACTTCTGCCTTAGATATTCATACTTGACCTGCATGTTTACTGGATGTTGGAGATTTTTTCATTCGCTGGTTATGCTTAGACTCTTGCATAGTTGCATCTAACAACTCACTGAGCAAGGTTAATTCTTTTTTGCTGCTCTTGGGATTTTGCAGGTGACCCCATCAGCACACTTTCAAAATGATTTGGGGCTAGACAGTCTGGACACAGTGGAGATTGTAATGGCCTTTGAGGAGGAGTTTAGTATTGAGATCCCTGATGCTGAGGCTGACAAAATTACCTCGTGTGCTCAAGCAATTGAGTACATTGCATCTCAACCTCGAGCAAAATAGGTCATGGCACCCTTGTGTTTTGCACTCTAGATTTGAGGAGCTGTGGCTTTTCTATCAGAGTAAATTCTTGTTTGCTTCTGCCTACTTGAGAGTAATTGCACAGGACAAGCTTATTAAGATGTATTCCTTTTTGGCCAACAAAATAAAATGTGAATCAGCATGTGCTGTACAAAATTGTCACATTTCAGATGTCAAGGTTTGAAGGACGTATTTTTTATCCATCCCTGATTAACACTCAATTTGTAGGATGAGAGTGCCTCCTACAGTCAGACTTGTAATGACATCACATACATCTGTGGAGCAATTGAAAGAGCAAGTTCAAAGTTGGAAGTTTCTACGTGTGTAAGAGATCAGTTGAGCTTTGTTATATCATGAGAATGATTTGGTTTTGTCAGGTGGCTGACATGACTACTAAATGCCTGAGAGTGCCACTTACCATTTATTTACATTTCCTCAGATGGTGATGGTCATTTTTGTCTGATTACTAACATTTTTGGGGCTCCATGTGATCAATCAGCGTGAAAATTGTCACCAGATGTTCGCAGCTTGCAATTTGGTTGGGAGAACTGTCAGTTTTCTACTTTCACATCTCTGATTGTTTCCTGTCACTGTCTCCTACTGTCGGAATTATCATAATGGGAATCTAACTGCATAATGTAATGTGATTGATATTATCACATGTGGGTTAACAGGTGATCAGATGTCATCTTCTTCTTTTTTGACTTTGTTCTTGGTGGTAATGATCTCCAGCTCTCTAACATGCCTGTGGTACCCTATGCAAACTTTTTTCCTTGTGGGTATGTGTTCAAGGTTGTAGGGCATCATTGTATGCCATTCGTATGGGTTTTTTGGGGCTGGTTTGATGACAATAGTTGGTAAGGTTGGCACATGTACATTTGAAGAGGTTTCAGGTGCAATTGTGTAGTGAGTTGGGGGCTGTCATTTTCTTGTGTAATATCTGTGAGAATGAGATCCAATGATGGTAGTTATTTGAGGAGAGAAGAATGCGATTCTGATTTTGTTCAAAATCCAAGTTGCCAACACTTTGCAGGGACAATGGCTTGAAGCTGATGCATTATTTGACTTCAATGTTCTTTGAAGAGAGGCTCACCATCGCTTGAGCCTGATGCACTACTTGACTTCAATGTTCTTCAAAGAGAGGTTTTTTGGGTTGAGAAAATTGAAATAACCAGTCCTTGATGTCAACTGTGTCCTGATGGCAAGATAGTTCTGGAAAAGGCAACCACTCATGATCTTTTTCATCCCATTAACAACTAATTAGTTCCTCCAGTTGCAGGTGTTGTCATACCAGCTTGACAATGCAAATCAAGCAAGGTTAGAGTGATTACTACTTGCAGAGAGCACATGGCATGGGGACAAAATTGGAAATAACCTACCAAGCTCCAGATAGTTGCAAGAGCTTGATCATTCCTCTTTCTCTCCCTTATTTGAGGTAATACCTGTGGCACCAGACTTCATGGTTTGACATCCCCCTATCTATTGGGAGGAAGTGTTTTAACTTCATTGCTCATATAGCATTAGTATACCCACCTAGTGTAATTTCAAACTTGGTTTCCATTTTATCTCCATTGTCTACCATTATGGACTAAGAGCATCTCAAGCAGTGCTGAGTATGTGCCACTGGCAAAAATATTTCTCAGATCTAAGTTTAGTTATTTACTTTTTTCCAACCCCACTCATAGAACTAAAACTGGGGCTGCAAATAGGTGGGAGACTACTAATAGCAAAGCACCTGGACCAATCATTATGATTGACCAATCAGAAACAGGGAGCAGCAGTCAGATCATATTATTACGCTCTTCTCTGGCAGGTGTAAGGCTTTGCTGTGCCTTTCACCACAGCCTTGGGAAACTAAATGCTGGGCCAAAACCATTTTGCTAAGCCAAAGAGGCATGTTTTCACTTTTCTTCATCCAATTCGAATGTGCAGGGTCACATACTGAGCACTTGGGTATTTTGGGCTTTGAAGCTCTAAATACCAAAAGTAGATAAAGGCCGGCAAATGAATTGATATTCCATTTTAAAGATCAATTTCATTGTTATGCATATTATTCTTTTTCATGTACAAACTAGGCTAACTCACCTAATGACACTAAGTGCCAATCTCATCACTAGATGAAAAGGAAAGAGATGGACCCAGCTTACATAGAAGACCCTAGTGGGCAATCAAAGGAAGGTCCAAGAGGACTGAGGGTCCAGGAGGATGCAGGCCCTAATGGATGAAGGGAACCATCCATGAGAACAGGCATGAGGGAATGAAAAGAACCATCCAATCAAACACCTGTTGTGAGGGGGTGGTTGTTTCTAATATTTCATTCATGTGCAAGTTTGGTTTAATTGCATGTTTTAAATCTTATTCTAAACATTTAGACCTTTTGTTAAGAAATTGTCAGTGGTGCTTTTGCTCAAGGTTTTGCAAATGTGGTTTTCAGCTTTGAGTATTTTGGTAATTTGACTCTTGGAAATTAGGAGATGCTAAGCTCAAGTGTTACATGTTTTTTTCTTTATACAATGTGTCCATGGTAGCAAAATGAGCTTGCCATCATTTCTTGCTTTAGTTTTCCTTGTAGACTATTTCTTCCAATTCGTTCATTCCAACAAAAGTGAGGCAACTTCACACCAAAAATTGATAAATACATGTAGAATTTACAAATATTAATAGTTACAACCCTATAGTAATATTTGGTAATGTGTGGACAATGAGAAATATAAAGGTTACCATATGGGCCATATGGGTGGGGATTGTTGACTAGGGACCTATTTGGACTTATTATATATGGATTAGGTGGGAAATATGTTTTTATTTCGGTATCTTGGGTTTTAAAAACATTAAGCATGAAGAAAGTCAATTAATTTGACCCCATATCCAACAAAATCATTAGATTTTAAGGGGGTATGATGGCCAAAAAACTCATTCATGAAAGGCATGATTTTTTTTTATAAAAAACCACTATGTGATAAAATCCTATAGGCTTCAAGTTAATGAACGAGAAACATTTATTAAACATGCATAAAAATTAATGGATGCATCATCAACTTTTTCTTCAAGTATTTAAGGGGTTATGAGTGAAGCATCGGGCTCCTTCTTCACCCTCATTTTTCTCATGGTCATATATATATATATGTATACTAAAATTTATGATGCAAGACATCCAACATTATTTTAGTTGTAAAAATATTCATAAGGTTATTGTTTACCTATAGATATGACTCGGTGGTGAATGGTTCCCCCTATGACAAGGTCTTTAAGCTTGTGTGATAAAAGACCATGTTGTAAGCATGTGGGAAATCTTAAGTCGAGACATGGAAGCTTGACCTCTTTCTTTATGGTGTGTGTGTGTGTTGTGCAAGGGTAATTTATTTTGTTTGCTCTACTTTTGTGTTAGACAAAGCTCCATTTGTGCATACCCCCATCCCGCATACCCACAAGATTGTATCATCCCAATGCCATAACAAATACAACAATGTAGCCAAACTTGATGGAGTTGGATGAAAACAAAACATATGAAAACAATAGTAGCAATAGGTACCCACAATCTTAGGAAAGGGTACTAGTTCGAGCCAAAAATGATGAGAACCAATTCTAAGAATAGAATTTGCAATGCAACCAATGAGATTGTTGAAAATGCACTCAAGAAGGCTCATCTTTTTTCCTTTTGGTGGGGGAGGTGGGGGCGACATTGTGTGAGTATTTTTTTTTTAAAAATTTGTGTTCCTATGTGTTCCCACATGTTCCCCAAGTTCTTAATGTGTTCTCAATAGCATCACACTTTTTTATTCCACGTGGTTTGCCAAAGGAGAGGCATTACATCTTCATATAGAAACTTCTATTTTGGGAGTTCCGAAGTTTCTTTTTTTTTTTGGGAATTGATGGGCCAATCAAAATGGTTCAGTGCTATTAAAATAATTTTAAATGCACAAATAATGTGGAAAAATCTTGTATGTGAATAGCTACCATTACACATTGAATTGTTAGTTTACTCATGATAATTTAAGAAAAAAAATTCAAACAAATTGAACAATTCAATTGGCATGAAAAATAAATAAATAAATAAAATCAGATCTACACACAACCCTATTCTACTAAATATTGAAAATAATGATCCCTTTCTATCATTTCAATTGATCTTCTCAAATTTTCATTAATCTACCAAACCTTATTACACATTTAACTATGAAAACTCAAGATAACTAAGGAAAAAAAAAATTCAAACCACCAACTCCAGCAATTTCATTGTCCATAACAATTTTTTTCTTCACACCTACCTACACACAAGCCTATTTCTAGACCCTCCGTATATTACCTAACACGACACTAGTGTAGTACCTGAACGATTTCGACATAAATTAAATTATTCTTTGTTTTGCCAAATTTTTGAAAAATTATTTGCTATTATTATTTGCTGAAATTTTTATAAATTCAAACATTTCATCTGTCAAGTGTGAACCACAACAGACCTTAAAGTTCAAGAACTGAAGACTATAATACATTCTACACACACTAGAATATCACACAAATTTAAATGGAATTAATTTATTATTATTTATAATTATTATCGGCCAAAAATCTCAGATTTAAAAAACCAAGTGCCAAAGTTAAAGATTTAAAATTTAATTAATTATTTGGCAGTACGGTAATACTATAAACCTGTTTTTATAAGAAAAAAGGAACTTGAAAGGCACCATGATCTAATTAATAGAAGTAACAAAATAGGAGATGAGATACAAAGTAACTTAACTCAAGGTTGAAATGCATGTCCATGGTAAGACATTACATGGATGCCCATCTCCATGCCATGTCACAACATGCATAACCGGTGCTTTTTTTTTATGGCCGATGTCTTGTTTCCTAGCAAAATTTTGCCAGTTTTTGACAAGGAAATTGGGATTTTTTTCGAGTGTAAATTTGACCAATTTTGATAATTTTTTGATAATGCCATAACCAGTGTTTTTTTTCTAATTTTTTTTAATAATGAAAAATTGACAACGGAATGCATGTCATAGGTTACCTATGTTGTGAAACTTGATGATGTTGAGTAGCCACAAGGGCTTTGTGTTGTTACAACCATATTGGGAAAAGGTAAATGAAAAGGGTGGGGACCCATTGCAAATTGACAAGGCACACTACTAGAGACCCTTTGGTGGTTTAAGAGCTTTCAAGAGAGTCTATGGACCAATACCTTAAATTTTCCAAACAAAATTGCCAAACACCAAATCATGAACTTGGTTCCATCAGATCAGTTATCATCCATTTCTTGTTTTTATTTATTTTGGATGGAGTTGGGTTGAGGTTTGTTGGTATGGGGTATTTAATTAGAGTGATTTATGTTAGTTAAGGAAGGCGCCACCAAATTCCCTTTAAAAAATAATTGATGGGTTTATTTGATTGGCCCATAACAAGAAATGATGTTGAAACTTTAGACAAATGTGTATCCAGTCTCAAAGAATATCTCCTGATCTGGCCTTGAATTTAAAGCCTTCAAATGCCCTTCAATGTCATTTTGGCTTTCCAAGGAAGGTCCCAAAAATGTAGGACCCTTCACATGTGAAAGGCAACTTCTTATTCAAACTTTCAATGTGAAGGGCACCTGTAGGGAAAAAAAAATCCACATAGTTTTATTGCTTAAACATTATGATTATTAATTGAAATAAAGCCGCACTCCTCTGCACTGCAAAATCTATACCATCCTCACCTTGGATTAGTGCGGGGAGGATTAGGCCATGGTAGGATCCTTGGTGTAATTGTTGATAAGCAATTTTTGTAACATTTGGAAAATATGTTCACTTATATTCAGTTTCTCACTTTTAAAAAAAAAAGGCTTAGAAACTATTTGATTTTTCATGAGGTTTTACTATAATTCCAAACAATGATTTTTTTTCAAATTTGTGAAGGTGGGTTGGCAATCATCCACGAGAGGACTTAGCCAAATTTGGCTACATGTCCTAAAGGCAAGTAGAATAAAACAACCTTTAGGATTGCTCTTATATTTTGGTCACACGTTGGAGCCTATTGTCTAAATATGACAACTTCAGATTTTTCTCCTCATATTTGTGGTGACTTGAACCCATTTTTTTCCAACCAATTTTGTCATTTCTAATCATTTGTATCATTTGCCCCTCAATTTTTATTTTTTTCTAGCCAGGTTGCAAAAATTCGCCAACAAAAGAACACTAGTATTAAACTCCGCTACAAAGGTCATACTTCTTTGTCTATGTGAAGGGTAAACTTTTGAGCAGTCGATAAATTGATAAAGATAAGAGCATTTTCATGCACAATCTTTCAACATGAAGAGCAAGCAATATTTTGAAACAGTCTTTCAGATGTGAAGGGCCCGCGTAATGTTTTGCCCTTGACAAAAGCCTAATTTCATTGAAGGCCATTGAAAGCTTCAAATTTACAACTTGGTTGCAGCTCTCCAATGAATAAGTGCCTGTTCATGCACCACCCAAAAGAAACATGACATGATTTTAGGTCACATTCCATTACATTGCAGACATCCCACTCTACCACAACAAGCAAGGTAACTAAAAGAGAAGAGACCCTCACTCGGTCAGCAAGTATTGGGCAGGGTACAAGAACTCATATCCCAAGGTTATGAGTGAATCCAAAATGGTTATTGACAGATTTCCTTAACTTTGAAGAACTCTCACATCCCAAGGTTTTTTTTGATTGAATCTAAAACAGTTACTGGCAAATTTGCTCTCTCAAATGGTCTAGACTCTCTATCCATGCTTGGAAATTGGATGGAACCCAATTGACCCTGCAAAAAAAAGCATTGGAATTTGAGCCCTGAGTACTATCTAATGAGCTTGGGGCAGAACTTGGAAGTAAGGTTTGCCTAGTAGTAGTGCTATTGCTAAAGAGTGTTTAGTAGACCTATTTGTAAGTCAGTTAATCATTCATTCATTCATTCATGCATTCATTCATTCATTGCAGTTTTCAATTGCAAGCAAGCACATCTCCATCCAGACAATATAAATTGTTGGTCCAGAGGAACTCATGTGCTGAATTGGGGGGGGAGGGACACCATACAGGATGGATGGTGTATGGACAGAAAATAGTTTTTTCATTATACTCCTTTCTCATTGCCAACCACAGTGGTTAGCCATGTACTAACAATTCACATGCATAGATAGGTATATATACCTACCTAGTTATCACCCATTGTCTCACCCCCCCCCTACCTACTTACATAGTACCCACTTAATTATGTTCCCTACCAACTTACCTATCATACTCACCACTTATGTAGGTAGTTTACCAGTATAATGCCAGTTATTTAAAATTTTATAAAGAACTGTTGGTTTAATTAATATTTAATTGAAATTAAATAATTAAATAAAATTTTAATTATTTCAAAATCAGTAAATGGCTGGTTTCAATTCTTTGAAAAAATCTCAGAATCAAGGCATTGCTGGTCATGGATATCTTCAAAAACATTAAAGAATTGGTGGTTGTCATGAACAAACTGGCAATGAACTAGCAGCTTTATGGCCATTCATTTGATTTTTTCCCAAAAAATTTGAGAACCGTAGTTATACACTAGGATTGGGTCTTTGATTTTTTGAGAACCATGGTTATGAAGCCTAAAAACCACCCTGGTAACCACCAGGGTCTGTTCATGTTTCTAGTGACTGCCCAACACTTGGTAGTTACTTACTTACCTAGGGATGCAGGAGGGAATTAGAAAGATTTACAAGATAGGTTACCACAGTGGAACCTTGGGAACTCAATTTTCATTCATCCACAACTGAGTCATAATGGGTTTCTAGTGGATGGTGCCCCTGAGTCTACTGGGTCACATGATCCTAAGCTTCACAAGAAGTTGTGCTGGAGAAGGGTTGGAGGTCGGTTTGTGGTTCTTTCAAAAATATTATCTAAATTTTTCACTGTATTTTCCAAATACTTTTCAAGGCATTTCAAAGCAGAGTCTTCCTCCTAGACTCCAAGTCAACTTACAATCTACAAAGTATCAAGAAGTTGTGAAGGAGAAGGCTTGGATGTTGGTTTGAGTTTACTTAAAAGTATTACAACATCTCCAGAGGTGGTGCTCTGTATGTTACTCTGGATAATAAAATTAAATGTCTAAGTTGAGCTTTTTATTTTGGCAACCCCACCAATAAATTGTAACTGGAACTGCATATACGTGGGAACTACCAATAGCAAACCACCTAGACCAATCATTATGACGGACCAATCAGAAATACTGAGCTGCAGTCAGGTCCAATTTATTACACTCTTCTTTGGAGGTGCAAAACTGTGTTGTGCCTTTTACCAGCCACGGCAAGGTGCACGAATTTGGTGCAAAAAAACCAATTTCCTGAGCTAAACCGGCAAATTTTGACTTTTTCACAATAAATTTTACTGTCTGGAGTCACGTGCTGAGCACCCGTGGAGATGCTCTTACCTAATTTTTTTATTGTAAGTACTTTTGATAGCATTTCAAAGTAGAGTCTTCCTCACGGTCTCCAAGTCAGCTTACAAAATATAAGGTGTGAAGAAGTTGTGATAGACAATAAGTGGATGTTGGTTTGTGTTTACTTTAAAATATTACTTAAATTTTCTATTGTATGTGCAAGTACTTTTCAAGGCATTTCAAAGTAAAGTCTTCCTCTTGGTCTCCACCAAGTCAGCTTACAAACTATAAAGTATCAGGAAGTTGTGATGGAGAAGGGTTGGATGTTGGTTTGTGTTTACTTTAAAATATTATTTAATTTTTCTATTGTATTTGCAAGTACTTCTCAAGGCATTTCAAAGTAAAGTCTTCTTCCTAGTCTCCAAGTCAGCTTACAAACTATAAGGTATCAAGAAGTTGCAATGGAAAAGGGTTGAATGTTGGTTTGTGTTTAATTATCAATATTACCTAAATTTTCTATTGCATTTGCAAGTACTTTTCAAGGCATTTCACAATAAAGTCTTGTTCTTAATCTCCAAGTCAACTTACAAACTATAAGGTATTAAGAAACACTAATGGAAAAAGGGTTGGATGTTGGTTTGTGTTTACTTAAAAGTATTACCTTTTTTTTAAAAGAATTGTATTTGCAATTACTATTCAAGGAATTTCAAAGTAGAGTCTTCCTCCTCATCTCCAAGTCAGCTTGCAAACTATAAGGTACCTCAAATGTGAGAGATTCAATCATTTCATTTTTTTATATTGAGGAAGGGACATGTCACATGGGGTTTTTTTTTGTGTTATGGGGCATGGGATTTCATGCTACCAACCGCATAGTTATGCCTTCAAACAACATAACACCCTCTTGACATGCCTTTCCCTTGCAATTTACACATTGAGAGATGGATGCACTATAGTTTAGCCTTTTTGTTTGGACTTTGAACCATAGTTGGGGGGCTATGAACCTACCTGTAACCCTTTATTTAAATGTACTCAAAGAATTCCAAATGTTTCTTAAAACGATAAATGATATATCTTCATCTATTGAAGAGGGTGGTTTGTTTATTTTGTCATGTTCAGATCCTCAAACCACATAGCCTCTTGCAATATTCTTGGTGTTGATTGAAAGCCTTTAATGGATAGGGGTCACTAAGGTGGTTTCATAATGTTTAAACCTATTATGCAAAAGTTATTGAATTTTGAATAAAGTTGTAATTTGAAACTCAATAAATTCAAAATTCAAAATTATAATGAAGTTCAAATGTTATCTTCCATGGAAAGCCTTCCAAAAGTAGAGGTGCACAAAGACATTTTTGTAATTTTTAGACTTCAGATGTAATAGATATTGAGTTTTGAATTTTTTTTTTCATGGAAATATAGTAAATTTTTAATTTATTAATTAATTTAATGAAAATTGGATTGTAGACTTAATTGTAAAAAGGTGTACCATTTGCCCTTGATATAAATCATGGATATGATTCTAGTCATTAGATTTGATATGACAAGATACGTTCAATGGCACAAGTCGCATTAATTGTCATCAACGAAAGTTGTAAAAGAACTCCTTTGTGAAATTTTGTTGGCACAAAATCATATATAAGTTTAGTAGTGTTGTCTAATTTTTTATTTTGAAACAAACCTTTGATTTTAGTTTTTAATTTTAAAATAGTTGATAGAACCCCCAATACGATTTTGAAAATATTTTTTGGTGTTTGTAAATACTTTGGTTTGAAAGACTTTCCAAAACAATTGGAACCTAGTCCAATTTAAGATTGTGTTCAATTCCATTTACATTGCACCCAAATCAAAATTGATAATTGGACTATATGGTATCCACACTGATGGAGGGGGGTGTTAGTGGAAAAGGAAATTGGGAACAAACATAATTAGGAAAAAAAAATCTTAATAGCCAATGACATAAAAGAACTAACAGTGAAAAGACCAATTCTAAATTTTTTTAGAGGTTTCTTTTTTTGTTTTTTTGCAAGAAGGGAAGCCAATGAATTGTTAGTCAATTCACTCAAGGTGGAACTATGAATTAATAATTATCTAGATGTTATTGCATTGAACTAATGGTAGTTCATTGAAAAATAATCATAGAATATGTCCAATTCTATGTTGGGATTAAACCAAAAGGTGGTGACATGGCCTCCTTCATGATTTTGTTTAGTGATGCAACATGCCCACAACACCACAATTTATCTCATAAGCTTTGTTTAAAGTTGAATTGTCACACCCAAGTCTAACAAATGATTTGTGAAATGATTTACAACCTTCAAGTGAAGCATTTGCACTTCTAAGAAGAGTTGTGAAAGGTTTTTTTGATCTTGGATAAAAAAAAATTGTTTGTCTTTGGTAGATTTGGCAATGGTGAATTGAAAATCATTGTTAAGATTGGAAATCATGCATTCTAATTTTGCCTCACCAAACTTCTTGTTCATAGAATGTGTCAAAAATATTTCATCAAATTGGAAAATTAGGTTGATGACACTTCTTGCACGCTAACAACATTATGAAATGAACATGTGATCATGAGCCTCTAAACAAAAACGAACTTATTTAAAATACAAAATATTCTTAACATATCCCCATGCCACATAAGAATGATGAATGTGAAGGTTATGATGGATGGAAATTATTGGAGTCGCACAATTTTCACATCAAAATTCATCTATGAAAAAAGGTGTCAAAGGTGAAATTCCAAGAAAAAACTTACAATATAAGAAGGTGAAACAATAACTTGTATAAATTAAGTTAAATCACATAGTAAGTCAAGTGTAGGAAGTCCACATAATGATTGAATGGGAAAATGCTTGAGAAATCAGTGAATAGTGCAATCCACAAAACTTGCTGAAAATTATTTCTATTTTTATAGTATAATGCATTCTAACACAATAGAACCCATAATGGTCCTATTTAACCCCTTCTCAAATGACATTGGAACCTATTTCAACTCTAGGACTTTGGCATGACCTAATAATCTATGAAACTCATTCTAATTCTAGGATGGATAATGGATGAATGAATATCTAATCCCACAAAACATGACATATTGCAAAATGTAATACATGTGTTTACATTGCACCCACGGTCATCGCTTGTCAAGGGACATAGACATCATGGAAAAAAAATCCCTACAACTGCAAGTTGGGTAATCATTAATCATTGTCTCATATTGTTTACGATTTTCTAGTGGTCTTGAGAGGAGGCAGTAAATCCATCCATATCCTAGAGGAGGAAAGGTTATGGGAGTTCATAATGTGACTTCAAGAGATCTTCCCACCTCTCATTTGTTTTCTTAGATAATGGATAGTTTGAACGTGCCAGGAGGACATATCTTCTTCCCATTCCTTGATTTGGGCCAAATATCTAGATCCAATGGCTTGTAGACATGGGCAAAAGCAACATCGCCAAACATATTTTGAAGGGCACATGTCAAAAGTTGGTTTAGGGGTGCAAATCTATCATCCCCAACCTTATTAACGAAGGGACATCTTGGCTTCTTGGAAAGCAAAAAACCAATTTTTTCTAATGCCTACCACATCAATTTGAGTGAGATATGTCCCTGCTTGCACATGCCATAATGAAAGCAAGGTTGGCCTATCAAGTGCATATTTCATGTTTGTCCCTCCCACACAATAATTAAGGTCATCATGACAAAACCAAAACTTATGTAACTCAATTGATGTGCCTTTGGCTACAAACTAGTCACCAACATAACACAAAATAGGAATACCATGATCTATTTGTTTTGAAATGATTTTGGCTTTACAGTAGTGTTTATTGTTTTTTTGCAATGTTGAATAATGAGTGTTAGACTTGGGGGGACATTGTTCAATTCACCAAATGCCCTCATTAGAAAAACACTCAAGGACCTCCACACCATTGTGTGTGACAATAGGCATAGGGTTGTTAGTCTCCCCCATAAGCACAATTAATGACTAGTTGATTGGAGCAGATGTATTGACCACTTTCAAATGAGAAAAGTTCATTCAATCATGTCGATGTGAATTTGCTTTTAACTTAGGTGGAAGGTTTGCTTTGTGTTTGGTTGATCCAAAGACTTTTTCACCTTCCAAGTGTAGTATTTTAACCAAAAAGACTAGAGCTTGAAGTGTACTATGCAAGTACAATATCAATTTGCATTAAATCCCCAAACTTATTTGCCTTATGTAATCACAATTCATTTTTGTCTAGACCAATCCCAAATGCACCACCTTGTAAAAAAAATAATACAATGATGATAACCTAAATGTTCACACAAAATCATCGGATGTTGCAACAAGGAGGCAAATACCCCTCTTCTTAAATTATTGGAACCAAATGTTATGGATTGTTTTGGATAAATTACAAGTCAACATATCAACTTCCTCCTCCAAAGATAATTTCTACATGGACATCAAAATAACGAAGTTAGAATTCAAGAAAGACAAATGGAAATTAATAGTTGAATGTGGTACTCTAAAAGAATTTACATCCAACATGAACCTTCCCCATTATAACACACAAAAATGCCAAAAGCTAAACCAATTGTTGAATTCATGAATGGTGCCCTTGCTAACAATTCCCAACGAGAACCACCAAGACCAAATGGTAGCATATCGAATGTCAACTTCTCCCAAGGACATGGTTTTTTTGTATTCATTACAAAAGGTTTTGTGCTAATCATGGAATGATAGTGCAATCAATTGTTTTATGTGTTTGTTAAGAGATTGAATCCAAAGGAATAAACACGTCCATTTTTTGTCAACCATTTTGACCGTAGGATTTCCAATCCCATAAATAATTTGAACAACATTCCAATTTACTTGCATAGTGTCTACCATGAACCTTTTGAACACAAGCGTACCCATCCCTTTCTTATTAACAACTACATTGAGTTTCTTCCATAGCATGCATGAAATTTTTGTGTCTTCAAATTGCATGTCACAGACCACACTCATCATGACTTTATAATAAATTGGATCATTAACATGATAGGCCATGGTCGTCCATCTTTGAACATGTTTTACATGATCAAACATCATCCACACATTTTGTAGCCTTTGCTAGATCAATTCAAATTCAGAACTAGCACCATCAATGGACGTCTTGAACAAAAATAAAATTTCCCCAACCCTTTGACCAGGAAAACAATTGTCTTGAATATAATCATAACCATATAGTGCCTTCAATTTTAGAATACAACCAATGGAGCCTGAGTTCCCAAGACAATTTTTTAATGAAATAATCAAGTTACATATGTTAAAGGAGCATAAAGGAACAAACTTTAACAAAGTTTGATTTAGTTTTTCACCCTTTAAAAGCTCCATAGAACCTTCCCCGTCTTCATTAAACGAGTGACGAGAAAAAAATGTCTTACTCACTAATAAAACAATAGCCAAAGTTGTAATAATTGGAGTGTAATATACCTCATTTACAACCATGTTTTTCATTTCCTTGAAAGACTTTCTACACTTGCCTTTTGCAATTGGATGTGCGTGGATGCCCAAGTGGATCACTATTCTTGAAAGATTTGGAAACTTGTGAACAACATAATACATTTGGCAACTGTAAATTTGTAGACATGTGGGTGAGGAATTGCAAAACTTACAATTAGTGGTACAAATCAAAGATTTCACAAAACAATGCCCAATTTTTGGAAGCTAGGAATAATTGCCACTCCAAATAATTTCATTGTAAGTAGAAGAATGTTGAAACAAAGGACAAGAATCATTCTAACAACATAAATGACCAAAGCATTTTATTGTTCTAAAGCCCAAACCAAATGAATTATAAATGTTGCTCATCTACAACTTGCACCAAACATGACCATCATATTTCTTGTCCATACCTTACAATTATCCAGAATGTCTCAATGGATGGTGAACATAAAGAAGCTCAAAGAATATGTCACCATTGAGTTTAGTGCGAATGCAATTCACAAACTCAATTTTGATGGCCCCATAATCAAGGGAATTCAATTTAAAATATGCATGCAAGGTTAGAGACATGGCCTTTAGTGATTCAATAATGCTAGAAATAGAAGTCACTTCCACATAGTTGTTGTTTTTTAGCTCATCAATTCACAAAAATAAGGACAACATCAAGAAGCGAAATGTCATCTTTGTCAAAAGAATCACAAAGGTCAATAAAGGATGATTCTATGATTGGGACAAAAAAATTCTTTAATGCCTTGGTTATTAAGGAATAAAAAGGTATTAGGTAACAAATCAAGGTTTGTTTCTTGTTAAGAAAACATTCAAGGTTCTTTGTTGATTGATTCTGTTTAGGAAATACAACACAATGTATTTTGAATTTTCTTTCATCCTAATGATTTGTGAAAATGAAGGAATTTAGGCCCATTGAATGATCATTGGAAGGTGCATTAGTTGTCATCTTTTGAAGTTGTCATCATTTGCCTACTTCTTTTGTTAGTATTTAGCTTCTAATGCATGACTTTTTTGAATCATTTTTTTCAAACAAGGATGATGTTATAGAAACAAGGAAAGTTTTTGATTGTGAAATGGAATGGACTTTCATTTTGTTTTTCAAGATGGTAGCCACATTTCAACATCGCAAAGAAGGCAAAAGAATTTATGTTTTCACATAGTCAATGCACAATTTTCAAATATCAATTTTCAACTTTGCAACATAACTACGTATTTCAAGGTGCTTATAGGAAAGATCGGCCATGTGCTTGATATTGAAGCTTCAAATTTGGTTATCAAGCAACCAATTAAGCCTCTCATCTCATTCAAGGTTGTGAATATCATTTGACTTCCATGTAACATCTACATTCCTTTGGTGGACATTAATGATCCAATTGATGTGATAGTCTTCTAATGAATTTTGTAATATGGCTTATTAAACCAATGTGGGAAATGTAAACACATTGGTTGTGTTGCAAAGGCTTTTCCATTTGTAAAACCTTTGGTTGGTGAAAGAAGCAATTTGTTTCAAAAGAGGTAGATGATTTGGAATGAGTGTGTTGCTAAATCTAGCAAAATTCAAAACATCGAGGCCAAGGTGGCTATGAACCCTTGATGTGGAACATCTCACTTGGAAAAAACTTTTGTAGCCTAGGAATTAAAAGCATTGTAATTGCAATTTTCGAATTATAAGTGTTCTACAACATCCCATGGGATTCGGGGGACATGGCTCCCAACTTATAAATTATGCCTAAATGATTAGGTGAGTTGAGCAAATAATCTTGTACATGGGTCAATATTCAACTAGGTATATTGAATGTCAAAAATTCAAGAAGTTTTTGCATTTGTTACTAAATTTCAAAGACAATTTAACTTTGGTAAACTCTCTTTATTACTTAGTCTAAATTCATTGAGTATTCCCTTGGTCAATTTGAAGCATGTTAAAATTTTCACACAAATGAAATCAAGGAGTCCTTTGGAACTACCAAACTCAAATGGTTCAAATTACAAAGGTGTGGAATTTGGTTATTTCAAGTTAACTTCATCAAAGCATTTCCTTGGGTCACAATTTGGGCGAAGCCTTCTTTTTTGGTTATTTTTCAAAGATGGGTTATTGTTGGAATTAAAGTTGTCCTTTAAGAACTTTAGGCATTTTAAAATATTTATCCAACATGGGATTTGATAAAAAAATAATGTGATAATTTGTAATGGCATCTTTGGCATTGGTCTAGGCCCAAGAAAATTGTAATGTTGTGTTAGTTGACCTTGAACAAAGGTCTTTCAGTTGGGTTGTGGTTTGCTTAGACGGGTTTTCATGCAAACTGCAAAGTATGTCACACAATTCAAGTGAAGATGTTTCAACATTGCCTTTGAAATTATTTTAAGGCAAATCTTGCTTGAGCTACATTCACAAGAGTTCAAAGACTTTAAGGGGAGGCAATCAAATACATGGACATTCGATGGCAACAATTTATTTTAGGGGACTTCGTTCATGTTATGTGGTGTAGCTCCTGCGTGGGACTCAATGGGTCATATCAAGGGTAATTGCCAAACATTGTTTGAAGCATGATTTTTTTTCATTTGAATGAAGAGATTTTTATTGCATTTTGGAGGTAAATACTCGATGCAAAAACATATAAAAATTGTTTGGATCACAACTATGGAAGTTAAAATGGCAACATTGGCCACCAACTACAAGCATTGGCTTACATGAGATCCATTCAAGCATACCAAGATTGAGATTTCTTTCACCTTGAAATGGTATCATCATTTGTTTTTTGCTCATAACTTGCCTCACATTAATGGATTTTTCTTTTCCCTCAACATTACTTCCTTGACATTGTGATTCAATGATGTTCTTTCCTATCCCATTTTAGTTCATTTTAAGTCACTTTGCTCTTGTTGAACTTTGATAAACAATTTGTGCACTTTGTTGAAAACCCTTGAATATTTTAAACTCATAGTTCTTCGAATTGCTTGATGTTTTGTTTTACTTGCCTTTAGTTTTTCTTAGATGACCTCTTTTCAAAGTAGTTTAAATGACTTTGGTGTCAAACCGTGTTCCCTTTGTAAGATTTGTAACTAATTTGCTTTCCTTTTGCTTTTCTCTTTGTAAAGGGGGGTTATTTGCTTTTCCTCTTTGGGGTTCTTTTCCTGAAGTTGAATTGTCATAATTCCGAAATTAAGGCTTGGTTGCTACATATTTTTAAAACCTTGTATGTTGATTAAAAAAGTTGGACCTATTTTAAAAGGGACAACAACCTTATCCAATCCAAATTTCAACTTCAAAAAGAGGTGATTTCATAGTTTAAATTCAAGTCCAATTTTAACAAAATTTTGTGCCTTTGGTTTAGATACCCAAAACCTAACCTAGAACTTGAACTTGTTCAATACCTTGAATTGGTTTAAATGTATCATATCAATTTTTCTTCTGAACAAAAACAATTGTTTATGGAGAAAGGGTTTGATGATATGTGTGACTTAGGTAGGTGGACACATTAAATCTCATATGAATTCTAAAACTTGTGCATATTTAAGTTTAATGTAGCTTGAAATGAATGGCCTCTCAAAATAATAGTATCACAAAGATTTAACAAGTTTCAACATAATTTTGGATTTCAATCACAAAATTAAAATTCATTGTATTTTCATCAACACATGAAAATATCGCAAAATGAAATCAAAATTCCAGAAAATATAGATGTACATGAAATTCTTTACCAAGCTTTAAATCCCTCCATTCAAATTCACCCAAACAATTGAAGACATTAGTGACCAAATAGGTGACCATGAATCTAGAAAATAAAAGAATGCAACAAAAAAACACATAATGCTTTTTATGTTCATCCCTATGAAGGACCACATGAATTCTTACAAACTTTGTGTATTAAAATAGGTGTCACAAAATTTTGACTCAAGGCCAAAAACTAACTTGTAACCAATTTTTTTTTCATTGGCAAACTAAAGCCTAAAAGTGACCAACCCCAAGGCCTTCCAAAATATTTTTAAAAAAAAGGGCCCATTTTTTTTTAAATTACTAAGTTGTATATGTTTTAAAGATAACAATAGCTAGCTTGAAAAAACTAATACCCTACCTATATTCAAGTGTGAAGCCTTGCATTTCAAGTAGGTTGGCCATCTTCAAATTCTAAATCCTAAACCTTTTTTGTCACCAAAAACCAAATCTCACAATTTTTTTCCTTTAAACCCTAAAACCTACTTGACATCATACTAGGTGGTTTCTAGGTTTAATATCTAAAAAAATTGACCTGTTTGCATAAGGGGTGGGTATTACTTGTGGTTCTTGGGTTGGTTATTCTAAAAATCACCCCTTATGCATCATAGGTGGGTATTGCCAAAATAATATTTATAGAAATTGGTAACTAGGGGGGGTCTTGTTTAGAGACCCAAATTGATACCCAATGAATCCATTTATTTTTCAAATGTCAAGTGTGATGGTAAAAACATAAAAATCAAAGAAATTGCCTAGACAAGTATTAAAAAAAACAAAGAACCGGCCAACATTGGTTCCAACCATGTTATGTGGTTCTTTGATTTTGTTCTAAACTATAACATCCAAATACGGGGTTTTTTTTAATTTAAAAAAATCAAAATCAAAGAACCCCAATTCTCAAAAAAAAATTAAAAAATAAATAAAATACTTGCAAGTTCTGAGTTTTCCAAAATATTCAGAAAACCCACAAGTTTCCTCAAAATCAACAACAAAAATGGGGTGAATGCAGGGTGAACAAGTTCTTTGACCAGTTAGTTCTTCACATTTTTAAGAACCTTTCCAGCCAGGGTTCATATTCCTGACCCTTACCCACTGATTCTTTCTTCAAGAAAGGCGAGAACCACCCAACATGGTTCCAACCCTCTTCAAGTATCTGGAGCTACCAACCAACCTCCATAATATCACATCCAAATGAATATATGTACGCGATATTATGCACATTTCAAAAATATCCAAAAAATATCATGAACATGTCAAAAGTATCAGGGTTTAGGGTTCATCCAAATATGTCCATCCAAAAAATATCACGAACATGTCAAAGCATTAGGGTTTAGGGTTCATTCGAATATGTCTCCATGATATTATTATGCATGTTTTAAAATATCACGAACATGTCAAAGTACCGTGCATGGATTATGATTCATTAGTTGTAGACGAACACCACAACTGAATTATGAAGCTTGTTCCCCTCACAACCCATCTATAAACCCTGGCTACTTCTCCCTCCCTCACACTATGATGTGGCTATTACCCTATGAATGTTGGTTGGCCTATTTACTGTAATAATTATCTGGGCAGCTTGGACACTTGTGTGTCAAATAACTCATATAATTTTTAAAAATTCTAATTCGAATTCTGAATTTTTTGGGTAAAGAATGAATAAATCCAATAAAACGACAATAGTTTTCAAATCCTTTTTAATTTAATTATTTAAATTTAATTATTTAATATTTAAATTTAAATTTAAAAAAAAAAAAAAAAAAAAAAAATATTCTTTTGTTTTAATTTTTTCCATTTAAAAATATTTTTTTTCATAGTTATAATTTTTTTTCATTAAAGTTTTTACTTTA
>Ga0116227_10004517_pt1 | contig 30153 bp, 17 predicted proteins | sample S1TSphgellanicum_FD_89693 | JGI IMG/M metagenome (GOLD analysis project Ga0116227, IMG submission 89693) | Host-associated microbial communities from peat moss isolated from Minnesota, USA - S1T2_Fb - Sphagnum magellanicum MG | ecosystem: Host-associated > Plants > Peat moss > Unclassified... | reverse complement strand
GCATGGCATCTGTTGCCATGCTCTTGGTACTGTTAGAAAGCACTCAATGAATAAGGGTGCAACGAGCTGGTTTCATAATTTTTGAATTACAGTGGAAAAGTTATTGAATATTGAACATTTTTTTATCTAATATTCATTTAAATCAAAACTAAAAAGTTAATATTATGGTGTATCTTGGTACTGTCAGGAAGCCCTTCCTAAGTAGGATCTAATGAAGGTGATTTGGAAATTTTTAGATCTAGGTTGTGAGAGGTATTCAATTTTGAGTAGTTTTTGTCAATGGAAATTTAATTAACTTATAAAAATGGTTTTGAAAGGGAAATTTAGTTGGATGACTAGTTCACAATTGGACCAATGGCACATGCTACATAGACCTATGTGTGAGATATTGAATTTTGAGTAATTTTTTTCACTAAAAATGAGTTTAAATATCTCTTTTCACAATTGGGCTTAAAGCTTAAGATCATATTCACACTCAGAATAATTACATAATCATGTTCTCACTTCAGCCAATGGCATAGGTTACACTAGTGACAATGAGGTAAGCATACCAAAAGGGAATCAATAATATGGATTGAAAATTAATATATTCATGAAATTAAGAAATATGCACAAATATATTGTGTATAAAAATAGGTATTATTCCAAACCACGACCATATTATCTTTTTTGATAAAACTTATCCATAGGTTCATAAAGCAATATTCTTTAAACCATACATTACAAATGGAATTGTGTATGTGTTATAAGGTTTCATTTGCAATGTTATGGAGATGTAAGTTAATGAATTTACAAAAGAATGTTGATACCAAAGTCTTTTAACACCTCCAAATCAAAACTTCCAATCTAGATACTACTTGAAATGTGATGAAAGTGATATTGACCACATTGTAACCTGGTTGGGAGATGGCTTTGGAGCTAGTAATGGGGAAGAAGTTCATTGAGGTTTCAATAGTGTTCATCATATTTTTCATGTGTTGGATCCTTGTCCATTTCTTCACCTCTCTTCTATTCAAAAAGAAAAATCTTCCTCCACGTGAACCTTTTTTACTTTTAAGTTCATCCAATATTGTTTCATACCTTGAACTTGCTTCAAATACCTTGCAATTGGTGCTTATGGAAAATCACAAAGCTAGTTATGTTAGAATTTTTTTTACTAATTTAAAAAAGTCTCAAGTTTCAAATATTGCAATTAGCAATAGCTAGAAGATTGATTGTAAAAGAATAACACAATTTGGTGTTGAAAGCACATATGTATACTTCAAGATTCTTTTTAGATCGAATGTAATCAAGTCTTTTTTTCCAATGGGTTTGGATTTTGATTACAACCATTCCTAGACTACCATTAGTGGGCAATGTGGTTCCCGCTCCTACCTATACAACTACTATAATTATTTTCTAACATTGTGTTTAATTAATGTTAAGTTTTAACATTTGATACCCAGATTTAATAAAATTTCCTTACTTTGCAAATACCATTGAGAATAGGGATAAGGGGTGAAAGCAAAGGAGATAAATGGTGAAACAAAAGGTGACTTTATGGATAACTCTATGATATAATGTGAAACTCCAAGGTTTTATATATTGAAGAAGAGGTCCATTGGACCTCTACTAATATTCCAATATTCGACATAAAGTGTGTAATTGTTTTCCCAACCCCAACCATTAACAAGAAAATTGGACCAAGTAAGGTGGAAAACTAGTTTTTGAAGACCATTGCATTTGCCAATCAGATGTGGATTTTTATTTTTTTTAATGGTCTTTGTGAAGACAATTGTATATGATTTACAAGTCCTAATTTATTTTCTCTCCATTTGGTTATACTTCATCAACAATAAAATGTACAAGCCACATTACTACTGCTATGGGCCTATTCTACCACCAAATATTTTGCACATAATAATTTTATATTTAAAATCACCCTCTCTTTAGGTTGTAATAAGACCTTGGGGCAAAAGCATGAAATAAGAAACCACAAAGTGTGTGGATAGTCCTTAAAAAAATGTTTTTCAAATGTTTGAAAAATCACCATGGGAACACTATATATCAAAAAATTCGTTAAAATTTTGAAATAAAATTTTATATTCTCAAAGTTGAAACTACAAAGTTTTCATGAAAATTCACAATGTTTCAAATGTCTTTTTATATGTTTAAAGCACTCAAAAAAAACATGTGGACAAGTTTTTTGTTTCAAAAGTCTTTTTTTCTTATCAAATATTCACCAAATCATTTTCAATTTTTTGTGAACTTTAATATATTCCACAAGAAGGGATCCATGTGTTCAAAACATTCAAAAAATAAAAATACATATACCTTTTTACTTTTTGATATTCAAACATCCTTAAACATTATTATAGTTTTGAATCTATAATCATGGTTTAAAGTAAAGTTATAGATTTGATGATAATGTAAGGCTTGATGAAAAAAAAATTATATGTCATATTTGGCCTCAAATTTAATATTCAATTTGAAAAACTATATGAAAAATGCAATATAAACCAATAGAAAACTACCACATGGAAAATGAAGTCCTTGGAAAGGACTTTAACCTTGGGATGAATGACTTTTTATTTCATGCTTTCACCCCTTGTGATCCTTGTTTCATCCCCAAATTTTGGAAAATATTCTAAAAGTAAACAAAATTGAGTATTGTTTCATGAAATGGGGTATTTATTCACAAGATTTGTAAAAATATTTTCTCTTGCCAAAACTTGATTGAAAGAACAATTTTAGTAGCACTAAAGGCATGATTAAGGCAAATCCAAAATAAAAGGTGAAAACCAATTTAGGTCAAAAAACTAAAATCTAAGAAATTCAATTTGTTGTGTAAATCTAAATACGAGACTTTGGATTTAGGTTTATTTGTGTTAAAAAATTTGTTAGAAGTAAAGCTACCTCCTAAATACCTCTTAGATACAAGGATCATCAAAAGTTTATCTATTGCTTGAATGGACTTGGGTGGAAATAAAATTAGTAGGTGAAATAATAATTAAACTTTGACAGAAAAAAGAGGTGGGAACTTTTATGGGGACATAAAGCACTACCAAATCTTTTTAATGCATTTTGACATTATGTTATAAAGCAAAATTTGACTGAAGTGCATTTTTGAAAAATGAAATGCCTTCCATACAACGATTTGAAGAAAATTCCATTGTAAAAGGGCATTCCATTTTTTGAAATGCATTATCGCCTTTGTTTATTGAAAAATCTAGAAATGTTTCATGTTGGGCAACACCCACGGGAGGCGAACATTATTGAAATACAACCCCTTCGATTATCACCTTAGGAGTTTTTATTTTAGTAATGCCCTACTCTTGGGGTGTTACCTTACATATTAAAATTATTGGTAAAGCCATGCCCTGTTAGGCCTAAGTTGCACCCTTCAATTGATGTTTCATCCCCTCCTAGTTGTTGTCCACAAAGTTAGGAAATTTTATTGAATAAGGGTATGAAATACTAAAATTAAGCATTAAATGCATGAGGTTCATTAACATTTATAGTTATAGTACACAACATCAATGATTGGTTGAAAGTGTTTAAGAAATAAAAAAGGAAAGGGCAAATTCATATTAACACCAAATTTGGTGTTAATTTATTGAGTTTCACGCCTCATTGAAGTTTAGTTTATTTTTTTGTGGAGGCAACCTATTTGGATGGCCAAGAATGTTAGCTTTACAATCAGTGAAATCATCCTGAAAGTTAGATGTGAAAGAGGGGTTTCATTCCTTTATGTCAAAAATTGAACAATTGTTTAAAGGAGGTGTCACCAAAAAGGAGGGTGCACAAACCAATCGAACACCCTGGCAACACACAGAGTCTCTCTGATCGATAATTCCTGATGTCCTGAAACTACATCGCGACGCCTGATCTTCCTTCTCTTCTCGGACTCTGTTCATGACTCAACCAATGTGCGCGCCTAGATCCTCACACACACACGCATTGCATTCCTGGAACATTTGGACAGTTCACAATACTTGGTCTTTTCGACTAGTGAGTCTTGGCACACTTATGCTCAGCAAAACCACCTACTTGTTTCCTCGACAAAATTGTAGCAACAGACTCTGACAACACTCTTCTTGACCTGAAGCTTGTTTACTGCAAACATTGAAAGTGCGATCACATACAAAAACAGCAAATGTACAGACAGCTGAGGGCCATCACCCCAACATTCCTCTTAGATCCTAGCAGTTCATACAAACGACTCTGATCTATCTCTGCTTCCTAGTCTCGCTCTGTTACTTCTTCAAAACCAAACTCCCTGATGCCAACTGCAACTGTTTGGCTGGCTACTGGCGCAGCGAAAAAGGTTCTGTAACCAATCCAAAACCTCCAAACAACCAATCCATCTCTCGATCTGCACATCCCTCTAAGCTTCTCAGCATAATCTGCCTTCCTCTTCCACACCTGCTCTCTCCTCCAAAAGATCACTCTGCTTCCTCCTCTGTTCGTCCCTGTCTGATTTCCAAGCTTCTTGCACAAGCTACCCATGCACCGTTGCCATCCTCACCTCCCCAAAAGCATAAACCCTGCCGCCATCATTAAAACCAGTTTTCGGCGGGCTTAACCCTTAAGCCCTTAAAGCAAAATTGGCCTTCAGATCACAGAAACCACAAACAGGTTTCCCGTTCGGTCACCCCCTTTCCGGTCACAGAGGGTTTGTTAAAATACTTGACTACCCAAGAAAAAGTGTTTGTATGGTTTACACAAAAAGATTATGTTCAATTTTTATTATTGGAAAGTTTGGAATCTTTTGAAATATTAAAATTTGTAAGGGTGATTTGAAGTGGCAAGTGTGGAAGTACACAAAGAAAGATAGGTACGTTTGTAAGAAAATAATGAGATTTTAAAATTTCCATTGTTTTAGGTTTACATGTAGTAAATGAAAATAATTGGGGTAGCTTTGGGGTAGAGGACTAGCCAGTGTGTTGAAGCAATTGCAATTTTGGAACGAACAAAAGGTTTGCAATTACACAAAGCTAAAAGTGAAAAATTGTTGAGGGTTTAAACAAATTTTTGCTTGATGATTGTTTACTTTAATTATGATACATTACAAAGTTTAGAAATATATTAGTGAAGTTGTTGTTGATCTTATCATAAAGAATTAATTATTTGTTATGATCATAGAAACTATAAGTGTGTAAACTTGGGTTTAGGTGATTTTTAAAATATCTTGTTTAAAGTTTTTTTTGTGTGTGGAAAATGCGAAATTATGTGAATTATGGTTTTAACTAGATGTATTTGTGAATATGTTTTATATAGGTTTTCAAAAATTAATGTGATGACATTGTAGAAATGTGTAAATAATTATAAGTATAAAAATGCAGTTTAAGAAAAATGTGTATGATCATGTGCGACAAAGATGAATGGAATGTTTTCAACCCAATGACCATAATTGGAGGGTGAAAACATGGTAAAAAGAGCAAAGGGTGCCAAGGTAAAAGTCCTTTTCCAAGGACTACCACATGACATGTGTCATTTTTTTTATTGGTTTATAACTTAAAATTTTGTATTTTGGATACCCAAATTAACACTACATGTTAGATATAAATATGTGTTTTGACTACAAATTGATTTACATCATATATATATCATGCATTCATGCCCTCTATCACATAAATATGAATAACTTTTGTTAATGCCACATTTTGAAAATCCATAATTTTAGGGTCAAAAACACATTTGAACCAAATGTGTTCAAATCAGTTATGAAAATAATTTTCATTAGTTCAAGTCCTTTTGCTTTTCTAATCATCAATATTAAAATCCTTTTCAATTTTCAAAAGTTATGACACACATTTGTTGTAAAAATAATTTTTTTGAAAAGAAAGGGCTATCCATTTTTGAGGTTTGAGTGCTTTGAACATGCAAAAACATTTTTGATTTGTATCAAGCTTTGAGCATATAAACTTTGCAATTAATGAAAAATATTCCAAAATTTTTTATGACAATCCAAACTACAGTAGTCTCCCATTTAAGTACGCAACTTGAACCTCAGAGTTTTGTGCGTACTTTAGATGCTCCATTCCCAAGTGTGTACTTTAGACGTTCCATTCCCAAGTGCGTACTGTAATTAGTCTTGAATTTTGTGCATTAAATGCTGGGTTTCAACATTTCATACTGAGATTTAATAAAATGTCTTTATTTGGCAGATACCACTGAAAGAGGGGTAGGGGTGAAAGGAGGCCAGGGTGAAGACAAGGTTACTTTAGGGATAACTCTATTATTATAAAAACAGAAATGAGTGAGTACATATGTTCCACTGAAAAATGTTGATCCCTAAAAATTTTGTCATAAAATGCGTACTTAACCGGGATGCATACTTAAACGGGTGCGTACTTAAATGGGAGGCTACTGTATTATGTTTATTTTGTGATTTTCAAAAGTGTAGTTTAAAAAAGTGCCCACTCACTTAAGTGGTTCCTTTGACTATGTTTTTACCCTAGATTGCTTGAAATGAATTATAAAATAAATGGACTAATTTTTTTACAAACTTGTTTCAAAATTTGAAATGTTGTTATATATGGAATAATCGAATTAAATCATCAAGGTAAACATTTTTTAATTAAAAATTGTATATAATAAACAAATTGATTTAAATATTAGATGCACACCATATGGTGTGATGTATCTAATTGTACTACTACAATTAATAGGCAAGAAATGTATTTATGTTTTAAATGTTTTGCTCAATATCAAGTTCCAACATATGCAAAATACATTGTTTTTAGTCACCCATTGATATGAATGCACTTTTATCAAAACATCCATTATGTATACATATACAAAATCAAAATTGCCCAAGTTTAGCATAGGTGAAATTATTATGAATATTAATTTATTGAATAGTCCATTATTAAGTTGGGATGGAATTTTAGATTCAAAGAAAAGTAAAGAAGATGTGTCAAAGATTAGTCAACCAATATATTTGCAAAATATGCAAAGTAATCCATGGTTTAAACAATATAAAATTATTTTTGAACATCAAATGACTATATGAACATGTGTGTTTTATCTTTAGATGTTGTAATGACATCATTAATAAACAAAGAATTTCAAATAATGGTTTTGAAAGTATGCATGTTACATATGAAATACAAAATTTATCGTTATTATGGATATGTGTGTCAATTCAGAATTTCCTATAAATAGAGTTTTTTAAATTATGACGAATTTTTAAAACTTATAACTTGATATAATGGATTACAAGATAATGTTGCAAATATAATTTTCAAGCTTAGTTCATTTCCATTTTTATTTTCACATGGACATGGTGCTTGTGATGGTAAATTTTCAATACATGAATGTTTAAAATTTGACACGAGTACATTATTTTCACCATTTACATTGTTAAAACCATATTTTTTAATTATGTATGATTTATGACAACCAATTCCATTAATTAAAGAAACATCAAATGCGTGTTTAGAAAAAGACACATAAAATATAAAACAAAAATAACACTATATGATTGATGCACAATTTTTTCAACAAATAACAAAATATAAACTTCCATCATCAATTCAAGGTTCTCCTAGATGACAAATCACAATTACAAAATTTGTTAACTATGGTAAAAGAATTTAGGTTGCCACATTTTTTAAAAAATTAATTACAAATGAAATGACTTCATCATAATGGCATGAATTTAATTATATGGAATATATTGTTAAAAAATACATTCAAATATATTGTGGAAAGATTTTCCTATAGAATGTACAACATTGTTTCATTCTCATGTTGATACATTTATGCAAAAGCATATATTAAATGATAATGGTATTTTGGGCGAAAGAAAGGAATATGTCATATGTTATGAATTACAACATTGTGAATTTATTCATACTCATATTATTTTGTGGGTTCAAGAAAATGATTTAGAAAGAATAACAAATGAAATTGTTGTTGTTATCTTTGATATGTTTGATAAATCAACTACAAAATTTATTTCTCCCAATAATAGTTTACAAATAAATTATTCAAAATGGTGTTACAAAAACAACTTCATGAATGTCAAAATCAATGTATTTGGAAATAAAGTGAAAATGGAACTTTTAGATTTGGATTTCCATTTCTTCCACATGCTAAATCTTATAATGTTTTCAACAAAGAAACAAATAAATGGGAATACCATAGACCACAATATGAAGATTGACATGTTGTCCCATATCATCCAACATTGTTATTATTATGGGGTGTTCATTTGAATATTTTACATATTACACCTTCATATTGGTCATTTTAATTATCAAAATATGTCATGAAATGTGAACCACATGGAACATTGAATATAAATACAAAAATGTAGAATAATTAGGTTTACAAAATGCATCACAAGTACAATTACAATTAATTTCTCCTTTAATCATATCAAAACATGGATCACTTGTAGAAGCAACATTTGTATGTTTAGATATACCAATTATACACAAAAGTTGTGCGATTAAATATATTGATTCAAAACCACCATTGCTTCATAGAAAACTAGTTACTAAGTCAAGAATTTTGGGTTTTCATCCAATTGGTATTTATATTTTTAAACCAATTCAATTTGAACACTTAACATTTGTACAATATTTTTGAAAATATGTTCATGACCATAAAATATATCCTATATGTCAACAATTTGGAAAAAATAGCATTGGATTTACTATTTATGAAATAAATAATTAATATGATTTATAAATTTTTATCATGTATATAATAGTGAAGGATGTTTTTCAATATTTTATTACAAATAATACCATTTCATAATGAAAAAGATTTATTATCTGAAAATAAACTTGAACTTTCATATGTACAAGAATGTTATTTATGAATAATTTTACAAGATCCTAAAGATTTACAAACATATTTGATGCATGATACAAATAAAAAATTATTTGAAAATGAAAGACAAAGACAACTTTATGAAATGTTTATGCAAAATATTCATGATTGCATTCAACATTTCAAATATAAAATTGACTTGTGAAATAAACATAAATGAAATCACATTAAAACCTATAAAATATGAATTTAATGACGAAATAAAAAATCATAAACTTAATGATAAAAAATTGCACATATTTGAACTTTTAATCAAACAACCAATAATGCTACATATATTGGAAGGAACAATTGGAAATGGTAAAACTTTTTTAATTAAATCTTTTACACAATATTTTCATATGCAAAATAGAAATTTATTATTAATTTCAACTACTAGAGTTGTTTTATGATTATCTCAACATGCTTATACCACACATACATAATGTAAAATACTAGTGTGTGGTAATCTATCTGTTTTATCACAACCAAGTCAAATATTAAAAACATTAAAACATGCACATGTTATTATTGTTGATGAAATGTCAATGATGACTAGTGTTATGTTATGTGCAAACGAACAATGTTTAAAACAAACTCATAATAATGCAAATCCATTCACAAATATGTTATTACTATTAGTAACAAATACTAAATAATTACAAGCTATATGTAAACGATCTCTTAAAAAAGATGAATTATATTGTAAAAATTGTTATATTTCAATGGCTCCATGTTGGTCAACAACAATTCATTACAATTTACAAACTTCTAAGAAACATGTTCTAAATCCATTTTTTTCAATTTTTTGAATACAATATGTATTACACAACATACACAAATTGAAATAAAAAATGTTCTTTCATGTTGTTATATTTCAAAAATTGATATATTACCTAACATATATTGTAATGCTATGATTTTATGTTCACATTAAAAAGATGTTGATAAATATAACAATCTTTTAATACATAATTTTTTTTCAACCTCATGAAAATTTCACTATAACATTGGATACTAATGCTATAGGTGTTGAAAATGCTAAAAATTGATTAAGTGATTCTAAGTTTAATCATTTTAAATATATTATTATTGGAGCAAAAGTGATGGTTACAAATACTATTATATTTTAAAGGTGCCATTAATGGAACTATTGCTATTGTCACATCTCTTGTTTTCATGATATTGAAGTCATTACAAATAATATAATAAAAGTTATAAGTAAATGGACATCCAACATAAATAAATATACATGAAGCATATTATTACAAAACATCATTTCCAATTATATTAACATATGCTATTACTGGTCATAAAACACAAGGTGCAAAAATTGTATCAAAAGTTTTCATTGATGTTAAATAATCATTTGCTCTAGTATGTTATATTATCAAAAGTTACTAATAATGCAAATTTAATGATTCATGGTAATTAAAAATCAAGTAATTTTAAATGCATTAAATGTTTATGAATCTTTTGAATTTTTCATTTCATCTTTTAGATATGGATATTGTACTTATGATATGAATAACATGTTTGGAATGGATTCTACATGTTTCAATATTGAATGAAAGACAAAAATTGAAGATGAAATCAAAGGGAAAAAAACCAAATTCATGTATACAAATATAAAATAGATTGTAATTTCATATTTTTATCATTATTTCTTTAGATTTGAACATTCAATGAAACCAATACTAATATCATAAAGTAATGGACATTTGAATCAAACTAATTATTTTTATTTTGTGCATAATGGAACAAAGTTCTTGAGGGAGTGACTATTTGAGGTTTAAGAATTTTTTTAGATGTATGACAAAAACACTATTACCAAACAAGCATGACCTTAAGTAAAAATCTAAGAAATTGATTTTTTTCATTCTGTTCTTGAGGCCTAATCCATATGTATTTGGATGTTGATTTATACAAATATTGATCTCTTGCAATTCTACACCTGAACCAAATGTACATTCAAAATGTTTGAGGTTCATTTTCAAAAAGTTATATGATAACAACCTTCAACATGAAGTCGAAGTGATAATCATACAAAAAAATTTAATAAAATTTGACTATATATCACATATGGATTTTTTTTTAAAACATAAAATTGTTCCATACTATAGGCTATTTCTTAAACCATAACATGGAAATTTGGTGATTTAAATGTTTTCCGTTTCAAACTCTAGTAAAGTTTTTTCACACATGTTAATTTATGATCCTAATATCACGTGTGTTCTTGAATGGAGAATCTTTTGTTTCTTGTCATGGCACATCTTCCAACCTAATATTCAAACTAGTTATCAAGTTTTAGTGGATTTTCATTAGTTCTAGTTTAGGATACATAATATTAAGTTTAATCTTCAAAACCAAAACTAGACCTAGAACTCAATTTTAGATATCTGCACAACAACAATAAATATAATTCGTTTTTAAAACCTAAATCATACAAAGAAAAAACCACCCATTACCCATGATTTTTTTAAAATGTTAAGTTTCAGATTTAAAATAAACATTATTACCAAACTAGAAAAATAATTCAAAACAGTTCAACATCTACAAATTTTGTAAGGAAAAAGAAAAATATTTCAGAATTGAATATTCCGTTTAAAAGAATTAAAATATTAAATTCAAAATATTTTATTCTATTTTTTTAAATTGTTGGCTAGTAAGTATCACTATGGAAATTTAACCAAATTTTGACTATAAATTCAATGTGATAGACAAAATTTCAATATTTTTTAATATTTTGACTACACATTTAAAATGAAATGTAAAAATCACTACATTACATCTTGACTTTCATAACTAGGACACTAAACAACTATGTCCTCTATAATAATTTTTACCATGGGCGGTCATGAATAAGGTTAGTCATGAATATAACTACATATGACTATGTATAGTAAGTATAACCAGTTGTAATCATTTGCATGACTACAAGACTAAAATTATGATTTCGTCACCACTTAATAATACAACTACAACATATTAAGGTGGTCGCCCAACAATATATATATATATAATCAATTCAAACAACATATCAAATATAAAAAATTTGGGTATCAATTAGTTACACCAAGAAACTAGTACATAATCTTAAGGTTTAGGAATCCAATACTTAAATTGAAAAAACCAATGATAGAAATGAGAGGCTAAATATTATAATTTTTGTTTCAATTTTTTTTGTAAACTTTCATAGCATAACATTTCTTTCTAGAAATCCAACGACGCAAAAATTACACCAGTTTTGAATTTTCCATTTAATCATATATTGAATCCTTAAAATTAAGAATATCTAGTTATTCACAAAGGCTAATGAACCCTACTTGTTAGAATATAAATGTGGAACACTTCCACTTGTGAATTGTGTCCTTTGAAATCAAAGAACGAAGATTGGTGTTGAACATTTCTAGATATACAAAGTGATATATATTGAAACAAACAATTGAATATCAATATCAATATATTTTATTTCAATATGAAACATTTATCATAATATGTTTTGTTTCAAAGTCTTCCTAAAGAGGTTTATGAAAAGGTTTTATATTAAAAAATTGATTGTTAAAGGATCTCAAAATGATAGGTTTTCGAAATTACATCTACAACAATTATTGTACAAAATATAAATTTTAAACAATGAAAAAAATATTTTCAGAAAAAAATGACCTATATTTCAAAATATTTTTTTTGAAAAAGAATGTAAATAAATTCTCATTTCATGACAAATAATATATCAAAATATAATAATTTTATATAATATGTAAATGAATACATATACATTTCAATACATAATATTGATACATCACACCTTTAGAGAATTTCAATATTAATATTCATTTCAATATAAAATAATCATAATCAAATAATCTGATATAAGCATTTCGTAAAAAGATCTATAGAAAATGTTTTAGGTCAAAGCTCAACTACAAAGGATCTAAAGATGATGGGGTTTTTATACTATGTATATAAGGATAATTTCAAGAGGTATAAAAAAAAATTTATTCTAATAAATAAATTATATATATATATTTCAATACAAAATGTTTATGTATATGTATATGTTTGGTTTAGAGAACAAGAACCTTTTAAAAGAATTTAAATAAGTTTCTTTTGGGGGATAATGTGTACACAAAACCATTTCATAACAACATCTATGAAAAAAGGTTTTGTTTAAAAGTCAACTATTAAAGGACATAAGGACAATAGGTTTTTAAGACTATATGAAGGAAAATAATTTCAGAAAATATAATAGTATATAATATTAATGAAAATATTTTATTTTAATGAATAGATAGATTTTTTTCCCAACAATATGCATTTTTTAAAACATGCAAATGAATTTGAATTTTTTGGGGTGATGTATATTATGATTTTCATATATTATGCAAATAAATATGAATATTATGCATTTCAATATAAAATATTTATTTATATCTGTATATTTTAATATGAAATATCCTAAAAGGCTAAATTGAAATTTGAAAATAAAAATTCAACTACTAAAAGGTTTAGGTAAAGATCATAGGTTCTCCAAATTACATCCAAAGGATAAATTACTTTAAAAAATTATATTACATTCAAACCAACAATACATTAAGTGTGAGCTAATTTAATTTTCAATAATAAGTTTGAACATTGTTGGGTATTGAGTGTAGTGGTTGAATCATTTGTGAGCAATAAATTTCAATTATTTTAACGGGTCCAAAAACTTTAAGGTTTACCAAAATCTTGTCACAATGTCACATTTTTATGTTTTAAACCTAACATTTTTTTGCCATATAAAGACATGTTTATCGATGATTATGATGAAATCTATAACTGTAGTGGTTTAAAATAATATCCTTTTGAAATATTTGACAACCTTTTACTCATTATTTTTTATGGGGATCAAAATATAAGGTTAAAATGGACTATAATAAGGACTAGGTCCTTTTCGTCATGTGTGGTACACCTTAAAGGATTTTCACCCTAATAGCACATATTTATGTCATGAAAAAGTTGTTGAAAATACAATGGCAATTAATGTAGATTGTTTGTTCTACCAATATTATTACAATCTCAACCATTATTTTATGAAAAGGTATAAATTCTATCTATAAGTAAATGCACAAATTATATAATCTTGGTTAGTTATGTCCAAATAACTCAAACAATAATTTATGTGTGATAGTCGATAAAAGAAGAAATCAGGCATTTGATGCACATATTTTGCATATTTTGCACATAAATTCTATCCCACAAACATTATCACAATAATTTTTTTGTTTTATTTGCATGCCCAAAATCTCATTTGTTTTCATTATTGTGAGCCAAAATTGTGAAACATTTTCTTCTATAACATCGAAGTATCACAAGACCAACATCAATTTAATAATATGGATGCCATAGGCCTGATCATATATGTAAAGAAAAGCCTACAATTAGTGCAAATCAAGTGAATAACATAAAGCTAGTTTGTACAATTTTTTTAATGTAAAAACTCTTACAATATATGTGTTTAGTTAAAAGTTTAGATCCATAAAAAAATAAAGATTTCATCTACTTTTGTGTATATGAAAGATTTCACTACAATAGTCACTAGACATAAAACATACAAAACCCACATTACAAAAACCAAAAGCCAATCAATTCATACAAGATTCTCTACTCAATACGATGCCACATAGTTGAGTTCATATTTCATTCCCAAACATAATTACTTTAAAAAGAAATGCAATTCATCAAAACCAACTAATATCAATTTGAGACCAATAATCAAAATCTTAATTGTTAAATTGAGAGGCCCATTTCAAAAGACTTTCAAGTACTATTTTGAGCAAACCTAGATCTCTTGGAAAACCACGACCCATTTCTTCACTTGAGGTGAAAGAGATTCAAGGTATCTTAAAGATTGACTAGCAAGATACTATAGTCTATCCTGCAAACTATGAACAAATTGCTTTAGTTAATAAGAGAAAGAAAGACAAGACAATACAAACTCCCACTATAAGAAATCCTAATTTTTTTTACCAAGAATTTGGGTTAAAAAAACCTCCCCTTGGGGTTTTTTAACCCCCATGTCCAACTTGACCAAAGTGCCATTTTGGACAAATCGATTTGGACCCAAACATTTTAACTAGATCTTTTTGGTTGGTCTTTTTTACTAGGATTTTTTTATTGAACCACCATAACAATAATATAATTTGGCAGCAATTAGACATATATATATATATATAATTTTATTTAAAATTAATATGAAAATATTAATTATTTAATTACCCTACTTACCCTACCCGACCTACCTAATAATTAATGCCAAAAATTATTTATTTATTTACCTACCAACCCTGTGTCCTAAACCTAGGTTAGGCCACCTAGCTTAGCCACCTAGGCTAGGTGGTATAGTAGGCTTTGTAGCCTATGTTACTTAATTAGGTCACCTAAATAACCAAGGTAGCCTAGGTTGCAAGTGTGGGGATTTGAACTCCTCACCACCACAACCCAATAAGGTTTTTTGGACAAAATATTATAATGAACATAATTTTGGACCAACATATTATAATCAACTTCCATGAATTTTTTTCAACATATTGCACTAAATGAACTTGAATTTTTTTACTCTACTCACATAATAGGTAGGTTATAGGTAGATTAACCTAAGTAAGTTGGAGGTACCTATTAATATGTGCATGTACTTAGGTAACATGTAGGTTATAGTCTATTAAGCTTTATAAGTACCTACTAGGTCTATGTTTATACTTACCTACGCTTGTGTTATTTAGTAAGATATGTAGGTACCTACTAGCCTATAATTAATAGATCTAGCCTAGGCATACTAAGTAGGTAGCCTAACTCATTAAGTAGATTTAGGTTTAAGTTATCTACCTATTAGGCTAGGCTAACTATTTACACTAGAAGAAAAACCCCATTTTTCGACTTGTCTTAGGAAGTTATCTACCTATTAAGCTAGGTTAACTACTAACACTAAAAGAAAAACCCCATTTTTCGACTTTTCTTAGGCGACTAAAAGTGTCTTTTGCGACTATTTTTAAAAAATAGTTGCAAAAGACACTTTTAGTCGCCTAAAACAAGTTGAAAAAATGGGGTTTTTCTACTAGTGTTAGTAGCCTAGGTGGCTTAACCTAGGTTAGTTAGTACCTACCTAGAAGGTTTAGGTGGCTTAGGTAGCCTACGTTAGGCTAGGTACCTACCTAGTAGGCCTAAGTTAGGCTAACATAGGCTACCTAGGTTATGTACCTACCTAGTGGGCTTAGGTTAGGCTAATCTAAGCTACCTAAATTAGGTTACATACTTACTTAATTGGTCTAGGTTAAGCTATGTACCTACTTAGGTAGCTTAGGTTAGGTTAAATACCTTTCTAGGTAGCCCAAGTTAAGCTACTTACTTACCTAGTAGGCCTAGGTGGTTTATGATATGTACGTAGTTACTAAATAGACCTCTATAACCTAAGCTAGGCTACCTTATACTTAGTAGGCCTAAAGTGGCTTAAGCTACTTACTTAGTTAATAGGATAAACTACCTCCCTACTAAGCCTAGGTGGCTTATGTTATTTACCTAATAGGCCTAGGCTACATACTTATAGTAGGCTTAGCTAGGTTAGTAAGTTACCTACATGGCCAATAGGTCTACATAGTAAGCTTAGATCATTTAAGATACTTACCTAAAAGGCTTACATTACTTAGTTATAGGCTACTTAGTAGTCCTAAGCTATGTCTTAGGTAACCTACTGGATAGGTTTAGGCTAGGCTACTTAGCTAGGTGTTAACAACGAAAAATTCACCTTGTCAAAACTTACATTTTGACTATTCATTTTTTATTATCAATTTCCCATTACCAATTTCTGACTACCAATCTATAATACTGATTTATCAAGAACCAAAAAGGTATATCAAAGTAATTAAGATGCTTATATTTAAAACTGAAATTTTAAGAGATTGATCAGACACCAATTAAGTTTATTTTCCTTCAGATATTGAAGTTTTTGTTGATGCTAATGTTTTGAAATGACCAAAAATTAATATTCATTTTGTAACAGTAGATGTTACTAGCTACTCAAGGCTCTTTCTTGAACCTAAACCCTTAAGTTATTTACTTGGGGGCTTTAACATTACGGATACAGAATTAAAACTTATGGTTTTGTAATTTTTGATTTGGTAGTTCTAATAGAAACTATTTGTTCTAATTAGAAAAAAAAATTAATTTGTTATTGATTTTGTTATTTGCAAAAAACTTCTTTACCAAAAAAACTTTAAAAAATTACTTTTCGTTGACATTTTCTTTGTTGATGACTATTGTGACCAGGAACATGAGGAAGAAACAAGAGGAAGTAATAGAGGGTAGACTTACAAGGCCCTCAAATGCATATATGGATGAAGTGTTGACAAGAATTAATCAAGAGGACGTGGTCACTTTTCATAGTGGAAAACAAGGAGAGTTGGACGACGTTACTAAACATGTAGAACCAAAACTTTCAAAGGTCGACGGAAAATGACTAGTTGATGTGGTAGAACTGAAAACTCCCTGGGAACCAATTTGGGACCCTATCAAAAACCTAGCTTTTTGGTAAAGAGGCTATTGCATCGAATTTTCGTACTTATGAGGATGAGATTGTTCAATTAGTGTGATGACTTGAGAATTTCAAGCGATTTCAACTATGAAGTGATTATGACAATTCACACATTGGACGTTCTTTGCAAATGAATTTTGCAAATGAAGACCAATTCCAGCCCGAAATCTCGACAACACTAGTGTTTAATGGAAGAACTTTTCCTTCTTGTGTAGTTCTCACTTGTTCTTTTTGTCATGGAACAGGTCATGAACTTAGTAATTGTCCTTACTGATCCAATTAAGTGTTACCCTTTAACCCTATTTTTGTTTATTCCACTAATCATAACACTTCTTCCATAGTTATCTAGACTAGTTCTTGTGTCTGCAATAAGTATTACTCCAGTAATACCAAAAATTTCCGGTTTGACTACCAACCCATTTCGTCTTTCGATTCCAACCTAAGAGGTAGTTAATCCGAATAGTGTAGTTCCTTATACAAGAACCCCATATGTAGTCAACAACATGTATGCCCCAATTGTGGAACCAATTTTGACAAGAACCTAATACCTCCCTATATGGTGGGTATTTGTCTTTTGCCCTAATTGCAACTCATATTGTTTTGGCACTACCCACGGACTTTCCATTGGGTAACAATGGAGGCCTATTAGATTTTTCCGGTTACATGGGTAATGTACGATGACCTTCTAAGCTGTATGTCATGACCAAGTTTTGAGGTGCAATGGGTGACTTACTGAAGGCTGATTTTTGCTTTACTTAGGTTCCAATCCAAGGTGCGAGACCATGGTAAGGACAAAGTGCTCCTCCCGATGGAGGAGGTGGTGGACCTAACAACAAACTTCCAAATGGACATCTTGGTGGACCCTTCAATAGACCTCCAAGTGAACATTTTAGAAACCCTTTTATTGGCCCTATAGGCGGACATTTTGGTGGAATTTCGAATGGACCCCTTGGTAGACCTTTGGCGGACCTTCGAATGGACCCCTTGGTGGAACCCTGCTCGGACTTCCTGTGGGCCCATACCTTGGTAGAGGGCTAGCTTATAATGGTACCTTTGCAATGGGCACATAGATGGGACATCCTTGGAGACCCTAGGTACTGACATGGTATCCAACACTGATTGTTCCAACCACTAGTGCCCACATTTTGAGGAAATCTTTACCATATCCAATTAATATTGCTGGAATCGATCATGACACACATGTATGGGTGTTCTGGAAGGCTATTCAAGCGAATGATGAGAAGAATGATGCTGACATTATCAATTTATTCTGCTTCACATTAAGAGATGCAATTTTAAGATGGGGTGAAAATTTCATGTAATCCCACCTAAAATGCTATTTTGTGGGGTTGGAAATAACTTTTTGCAAATGATATTAGACTATGTAGACCGATGAGCAAATCTACATGGCTTTTTGAATCATTAAGCAAGTTGTTACTGAAAAGGTCGAAGTCTACTACAAATGGATTCTGAAGCTGGTTAGTTGTTTACAGCACAAGGTAGATGACAACATGTTCACTATTTTCTTTAGGGCTAGTCTTGTACCTTACCTGAGGGTTGCTGCTCCTGGTATGAAGCCTAATAGCTTGTTCGAGCACAAAGAAACTATAGTTACTTGTGAGGAGAACATGGGTAATCCCACGGAGTACCAAAAACTTTTTGAACCACCGAAAGCAGACAGAAACAATGATGGGAAACACACTGATTTGGTGTGTTCCCAATGCAAGAAACATGGACACAACAAGGAGCATTGCCACTAGAATGTGGAAAATCCGAATAATTGGCTGAATCAAAAGAAAGAAACTTAAGTGAATGAAGTAAGTGCCCAAACATCTAAGGGAACCAGAACCCAGTTTGGAAGGGTTCAAGTCAAACCAATGGTGATAAGACTATTTACCAATGCTACATCTATAGTTCATCCAACCACAAGATTCATGACTGCCCACATAGGCAAATAACTTTGGAAATGTTTAAGGGGAAAGGCTCAACTATAGAATCATAGAAGGAAGAGGCCATTGTCAACGTGGTCTTGGTAGTGACCACCCAAAGTAGAGCAATGGCTTAGGAGGATTCAAAGGAGAGAAAACCTCGAAAATTGAAAACTCAAATGGATTAGATGGAAAAAAGAGGCTTTAGTGGTCTTTTGAGACTACTATTTGGGAGTTTCAAGAAACCAACCCACTTTTATCATTACAAAAGATACTCAACCTAATGCACTCCCAACCTCCTCAAGAGACTCAAATGTGAGTTTAAGATGAAAACGATGAAAGAGTAGGAAGTTGGGGCAAGTTCCCTGGCTTGCAGCACTTTGGGGGTAGAGGGGCATGCTGGAGTTCTGGGATGGGACTAGGAACAACGACAAGCACTTAATCACTCACTTGAACCTACACAAAATTAAACAACGAGTTGGTTAATCTATAGTTGGAGCACTTTTGGTGCTAGGACAAGCCACGGGCAAATTCGGGTTCACAAGATTCACCACTGCCCGGACTTGGGGGAAGCCACCACCTTCCCCCTTGTAGTATACTCTGTGCCTCTCCATGAGCCCCACATCCAAATGGCATTTTGTCCTGGGACTCCCAAATGGGAGTCTTGAAATTCTCAAAGTTAGGACTCCCGCAACTTTGGGGCCCCATAATTTTGTGTGCAGACCTCCAATTGAGATGAGATTTGAAGCAAAGTTGTAGCCCTCATCGAGAGCTTTCAATTTTATGTCTCACGCCACCTACACGCAAGGAAATCGAGTTGATTCCTGACTTTTAATGGTTGGGAGTCAAACTACCAATTTCACTCTTGCCTTTTCTTTTGGCTATAACGTGTGTTTTAGATGTCCAAATGGGTCATACAAGCCCATTTTAGACATCTAGGTTTCAATAGCTTTCCAATGACATAAAGATCTTTTCAATCCAATGGGTTTTGACCCCTGCAATCACTCCCTAAAAATTCAGGAGTCCATCGGGAGTCCAACTCACTAAGTGGGAGTTGCCTTGGGAGTGTGAGGCTTCATTCTTTCACACTTTCCTGTACTTTTAGGAGTATAAGATGTGTCTTTCGGGCCTCCCTCTTGTCCCGCACTTTTGCAAGCCCTTGCCTTGGTTGCGAGCCTAAGGCTAGGGTTGTGACACAACCCGTTTATTGACAATATTAAAACCAAAAGAACTAATTGCAAGATTACTAAAATTAAGAGAACCAATTTTTAGATTATCGAAATCGACATAACTGATTTAAGGATTATAAAAAAAGTCTCGATTCTACTAAAATCTCCAAGTAATGTCTTGGTAAATATTGGTTAGTAATTGTTGGATAGTAAACATTCTTTAATTGTGGGGTAACTTTTTCACTTGGCTCTTGGCCTGAAGCAATGTCCTAACATGCTTTAATCCACTTCCCAAACCAAGTCATCCTCCGAAACTAAAAACCACTGTAGCTTCAATAACTATAGACCCTCATATGGTTGTTATTATGGTTCATGTAGGGATGATAACATGGTTTTTCATTCCCATTAAGGTTAATTCACCTTTGGATTTTTTAGCAATAAGTTCTCAAACCAACAACAGGTACATTCAACATATAAAATAAATCTTTGATTATTACAAATCCTAAACTAATATGTACATAAATTGCTCAAACTTGAACGAAATAGGTTGAAAGAAAAATGATCCATGTTCCAAAATTGGAAAGTGAAACACATATCCATGAGTGAAATCCAAAAGTCCTTCAATAGGTCTCTCCTTGTAGTTTTATATTAGCCAATTCAAAATACAACAGTCATAACTAACCATTATAGACAGCCACTAATTAGTATCTACACTAACAATCCAAAATTTCAAAAAGTACACCTTGCTTCACTACTTGTCCAATTACTGGTTCTGTCAAATAAAGGTTCTATTGATTACATGTTGATTAACATGTCAACCAATCTTCTTAACCCAGTCATTACCTACTAGGTTTAATAACTGGTTCGGTTAATACTACAAGTTAGGTTAAATAATATGTTATGACACCTATTAGGTTTAACAACCTACTTATATTATCAACCTATTAAGTCATTTGTTACCAAATATGGGTAATAAAAGAAAAATTTGGTAGAAGATGTGTTGCTTGATGGGGGTTTTGAAGTCAATATTATTGTTAAAGATCTTAAAAAACAATTAGGCTTGCTTACACCTAGACCTGCTCGTTACACTCTCCGAAGGGTAAATCATATTCTTATCAAACCTGTAGGGTTAATTTGGGATCTAAAGATTCACATTCATGGCATACTTTACATTGTTACTTTTACAATCATGTGTAATAACATCTTGAACTCCAGCTATTCCATGTTGCTTAGACACCCCTAATTGTGCAATGCCAAGGTTACCCATGATTAGGGTAACAACCTGACCACCTTTGATAATTGGCACGATTCGGACTATTGTGTAGTCACGAAACATTTGGATGGAAACACCAAGCAGCCTGAATTACTTCTCTATTATGATTTCATGAATGGGAATCACAGACAAGGAGGAGGAGGTACTTTTGTAAACTAAATCGGATCTATTTACAATTGGTACCATTATGCTACCAAAATTGAAAAAAGGTGCTTTAATTTTGACTACCAAAGTATTTAGTGTGGATTTTGGCACTAAAGATTTTATTTTTGATTTCCCACACTTTGGGTGAAATTGAGGTGGATGCCACATTAACGCGCATTAAGGTCCAAGACATGAAGGTCGAATGTTGGAACTTACCAAAGGATGTGCAAGTATGAAAATTAAATTTATGTTATAAAGGAGATTTGAAAATGGTAAATTTCAACGCTGACTTGGATGATGCAATAGTTGGTGATGTTGAGGCATTGTTGTGAAAGTACAAGGACGTGTTTGCCTGGTCTTACAAGGAATTGATTGGAATTCCCCACACATTATTCAACATTGAATTGAATTCGACATTACATTCCCATTAGCTTATTAGGCTAGGTATCAAATGAATCCTAACTATGTTGCAATGGTTAAATAAGATTTGGATAAATTATTTGTAGTTGGATTTATTGCATTAGTGGAGGAAGCTACTTGGTTATCACCGATTGTGGTAGTATTGAAAAAGAATGGTAAACCTTGGATATGTGTGGACATTTGTAAATTGAATGTTGCCACAAAAAAGGATCCATACCCTTTGCCTTTCACCAAAGAGGTCTTCGACATGGTTGCAAGTCATGACATTATATTATTTCTTGGATGGCTTTTTAGGCTACCATCAGATTATGATAGCTTCAGAGGATCAATACAAAATTGCATTCATTACCGATTGGGGGCCTTTTCATCTAGGTCATCATGCTATTCAATTTGAGGAATGCCCTGCCCACTTAGCAAAGAGAAGTAAGTATGGCCTTCAAGGAATACTTGGGCGTTTTCATGAAGTTGTTTTTAGACGATTTCAATGTCTTTAATGATTGAAATACCCACCTACAAAAGTTGCGCCTTTGTTTTGACAGGTGCCATGAATTTAGTATCAACTTGAATCTAGACAAATGCATGTTTCTTGTGTATTTTGGATTCATTTTGGGATAGATTGTGTCATGAAAAGGCAAGCTATTAGATCCAGAGAAAATTTCAACAATTGTTAACATGCCACCATCGAAAACTTTGAAGGACATACAAGTTTTCAATGGAATGGCTCAATTTTACTAATGTTTCATTTGAAACTTTACATTCATTATGGCACCCATTAGCAAATTGTTGAGGAAAACTAAAACCTTTGATTAGACCAAGGAGTGTCAACAAGCTTGGGATATAACTTGGCAACGATACATGGATCCACCCATACTTATTGCCCTTAGATGGGATTTGGATTTTCATGTTCACATTAACGCTTCAAACTTGGCAATTGGTGTTAGCTCAGAACCTAACATGGAAATGCGATAAACCTATTGCATATGCTTCTCACTTGTTAAACAACGCGGAGCGTAATTATACCACTATGAAGTGTGAAGCATTGGCCATGGTGTACACCCTACACAAGTTCTGCGACTACCTCTTAGGTAACAAATTTGTGTTTTACGTGGATCACATGGCACTTCTGTACTTGATCAAGAAACCACAAGTTTCTGGACACATCACACACTAGCTTTTCTTGTTCCTAGAGTATGACCTTTTGGTTGTATACAAATCGGGCAAGTCAAATTTTGTTGTAGATGTTCTATCATGACTTCTAGATTCCACCGAAAAAAAGGGAGTTCCCAATTAGATTTCAGATGTTACCCTCTTCACATTACAATCCACTTGGTTGCAAGATGTGCATGATTACTTGTCAACAAAGATTTTTCCAATCCATTTCTCATTAGAACAAAAAAGGAAATTAACTTTGAAAGCTTTTCCTTTCATAGTTTAGGTTGGTGTTTTCTATCGACAAGGTCGTGATCAAGTTTTGAAACATTGCTTACACCCGAAAGAAATTTTGGTAATCATTAAGGAGATGCATAACGGTGTGGGTTGTGGCCATTTCTTAGCAAACATTACCAACTGAAAGATTTTGGGTGCCAAATACTAGTGGCCTACATTACATAAGGATGTTCAAATGTATTGTTAATCCTATGATGCTTGTCCATGTAAAGGAAATCTGTCATTGGCAGTTTGGCCCATTTTGTTGTACCACCTTACTGGCTGAACCTTTCATGAACTGGGGCATTGATTTCATAAGTCCCATCAAACTAGCTAGTCGAACAACAAAAATTCAATACATACTGGTGGTAATTAATTATGCCACCAAGTGGGTGGAAGCCAAGGTGTTGCGCACAAACACAACAGGGTGAATCCCTTGCGGGGAGGGAGGCAACAGCCCCATCAACACAAACACAACAGTGGTGACTGCAAAGTTCTTATATGAAAACATCTTCACCACTTTCAATTGTCCCCTTACTTTGGTTAGCAACCAAGGAGTACATTTCATCAATGCAACAATCGAAGTGCTAACCACACACTTTTTAATGAAGCACATTAAGTCAACAACCTACTACCTTCAAGGCAATGGCCAAGCATAATCAGCCAACAAGGTGATTGGTATTCTTTTGAACAAGTTGGTCAATGAAAAGAGGTTGGATTGAGATGAACATCTACACACAATTTTGTATGCATACCGAACTACATTCAAGGTGACCACTGGACATACTCCGTATGAGCTGGTTTATGGACTTCATTCTTTAATGCTGATGGAATATTTGCTTCCAGCAAACCCCTAAACAAACAACGACATTTTTCCAGTTTGGATCTTGGCCACTTGATTATCTCAATTGGAGTGATTGGACGAGGCTAGGGACACAACTGCCGCCACTTCAGGGCAATGGCAATGAAACTGAACTTAGTGGGCACAAACTTGTTACAAAGAGAAAGCTTTTTCCATTGGGGATTTCGTGCTTTGGTTCCCTAAGACACAAAAAAAATCCACATGGGTAAATTCAAACACCGATGGTTTGGACCTTATTGGATTCAATACTATCTCCCCAACAACACTGCATTATTGGTCACAGTTGAAAAATTCGACCCAAACCCTATCTTGGTCAATATCAACAAACTAAAGCTTATAGAACTCCGGATCCTGCTTCCCCAGGATTCGAAGCCACAATTGGAAGGGGAAGAGAGGCATTAATGACAGTACCCCACCAAAATTTGGTTTTGCAGTATATCGTAACTTAAAAGAACATGATTGACACTGTTGAGGAATTTGACGGAACGACAATGGAAGTCCCCAATATAGCACAACCCACGCTGCAGCGCAAACCAAACTTGGAACCTAAACTGAATTTGCAACACAAACCAAACTGTCAGTGGGTGCTAAATAGCCAATCGGTACTAGTGGAACTAAACTGGAAATTGGTACCGAAGGAACCGAATTGCCGAGAAGTGTTCCTTCAACCAAATTCGGTATTGTAACCGACGAATATCATCCCAGATAGTTCAGTACATGAGGAGAACAAAAATTCTGACATTCTGGAATCTGCAGATGATTTTGACCAGATGGAATCTACAATGGAAAACCCTAATGAAAAATGTTTTGAAGACGAAAAATCCTACTTTCATCTATGATGTTTTATCATCCAGGCTCATCCACTCGAACCATTTCGGTCGAGAACCGACACGACGGTTCAAGTTCATCACAAACCATTTTTTCATCCAACAGGTTTCCCCACCGAAACGTCACGTCCATCCATTTTCACCCCTACAAAAAGACCTCCAGTCTTTTCCTCCTCCACTGTTGCTCATTTTATTTGCGTTTCAACTCGTAGCATTATAGAACGTAGCACTGTAGTTATCGACAGGATGAGAGGAACGATTAGTAGGGAGGAAGTGAAGAGGCTACCTGAGATGGAAAGGTGGCAAGAGGAAAGGGGAAAAGCTCCAAAGAGCTCTCAACTGAAACCGCAACTAGATTATGAGGTTGAGGGAGAGAAAAAAGGGGTAGGATGGTAGTGAGTTTGAGCGGTAGAAGCAAGGTAGTCTTTACCAAAATGGACAAGTTTGAGAGGTGGGCGAGAGGGAGAGACATTCACTAGGCCAAACAGGTAGGGGTCGCCGGTTTTCTCAGCATAAGGCTCACCCCAATGCTACCGAAGGAATGGCTACAGGACATCACCGGGTACACCCCCGAGAGGATCGAGTCGGTAGTGTAGGGGAAACCAATTTCCCTTATCGAATAGGTAGTCAGGGAAATCTTGCACCTGTCGAACACTGGACTCGCCATCCCATCGAACCTGAAACAAGATGAGGTTGCGCAGATGTGCGTAAAACTTGCGCCGAAAGATGCCATTGTGTAAAAGGAGGGCTGGAAAGTTGCACAACTCAAAGGAAAGTACGCAGCATGGATGCTTGCATTGTTGCAAGCAATCTGGCTGAAGGGGAGCAAGGTGACCTATGTTACGAAGGAGCTCATGATTGCCGTGATGATAGTAGAGGAGGGGAATCAGGTCAACTGGTCTGTCTTCCTTTTCAACAACCTTTACTGCCGAATCAGGGATTTTTCGGCATCGTCAAAGTCAAGGGAGACTACTAGGAAGGAGTCGGAATTCGGCCCTGCACAAGTAGATATCCTACCACGGAAGTGGTTCCCTCTAGAACTAGAAGAAAGATTACCGGATTCCGACTCGGAGGATGAAAACGACGATTTGGAGTTCTTCGACCTGGATTCGGAGATGAAGTCAACATCCCTGGAAGTTCTCGTCGAAGGCGCATCAATTGATCTGGACTCCATCCCAGATGAATAAGGGGAGAGGTCACAACAACTCCTGGAGGTGCCATCCGGTTCGATATTGGAACAGTTCGGTATCGGTACCGAAAAATTATTAGTACCGGAACCGACTACCGAACCAAACCTATTTCCGACGCTCAGAAGTTGGAATATTTCTAACCAATTGCGGGCTCACCTGGATCGTACTTCCAGCCAGTCGCCTGGAAAGAGGAGTCCAGTGGAGAAGCCGTCAAGTCCGAAAAAGAATTCTTGAATTATAAGTCCAACCCGGACTTTATTTTCTGGTATGCCAAATGCACCTTCCAGTTTCAACCTGCATCTCTTCCTCGTTCTTTGTCGCAATAGCTGCATGAACGACTACAAGGAGAAGTGATCCCCTTGAATCAATTACCAAAAATTGACACACCATCGGAAGGATTTTCCAGTGGAAGTCAAATGGGGACCCTTGGTGAAGCTCACAATATGACTTCGACTTCGTCAAGGGCACCGAAGACCTTTCTGGCATGACCCCAGATGTTTAACACTCCAACTTCAAGTACCTCGACCGCTGCCACTTTTAAGAGAGTGCAAGAGCACCTGCAAGTTTCAATAGCGTTGGCAGAGTCGGTTGGGTGGGTTTCGGTGGTGTTAAATGCTACCATAGCCGACAAAAGCATCACAGAGGAGGTGAGAATGAAGGCGGAACATGTGACTACCGATCTCTGTAAACGGTACCAACAGTTGGAGGACACCTAGCAGCAGGATGATGTCATGCTGCAAGAGCTCCAGAAGGAGATTCAAGGTTTGCACAAAGTGCAGGTGCGACTTACCAAAGTCGAAACCGAAAATTCGGCCTACCGAAGTTAGCTGAAGGACTGGATTTTGACAATTTCTTTTGCCTATGAACGTTTGCAAGCAGAACACAAGACTCTACAGACCAAGTATCGAAAGGAGGAGGTGAAGCGGCGATCGGTCGAGTTTGCAACTAGCAACACCCAGAGCAAGCTCAAGGTGGCCGACATGAAGATTATTTGGTTAGAAACCGAACATTCTGCACTGTAGCAGAAAAGTGAGCAGAAGGAGGAAGAACTTCGACGCAGTACCGAAACCCTTTCAGATCTGCAACAGACTGTCCAGGATCTCAGGGATGATATCCTTATAGTTGAAGAAGATTTTCAACTCTTGGTGACCGAAAATGAGAGGTTAAGAGGCAAGGCGGAGTTGGCGGACTTGTGGCATCACCGAATTGAGGAATTCAAAACCCTCAAAATGGAGCATGCTTTCATGAACACAAAACTATTCATCTATCAACAAAAGGCCTGTTGAGTGCGAGTGGACCAATGGGACTACAAGCCCCAGGTTACCGAATTGGTTCGTGACTCATTCGAGTCATCTCAGAGGGACGAGCAACGATTGTGCAGTCGTTTCAAGGCATATCAACGTGCATTCCCACATTTTGTACCACCTTCTTTCGGTACGAAGACGAAGGAGGAGGCAACAAAAACTGGCTCTGTCAATGAAAGCCAGAGAAGTGACCAAGACGCTGAGACCAGATGGAGGTCGACTCGGGCTAACCTTCTAAAGTACATGAGATCGGTACTGGAACCGATTTGGTGACCAGAACCGAAACCGAAAACCGATCCTTTAACCAAAACCCTCTAAGTCGAGGAAGTTGTTTCCTTTATAAAACCAACACCTAAGGCGCTTGAATCTGTTTCCCCGGCTCCTCAACAGGTTTTGAATGACCAAGGAGTACTGAAGTAATTAAAATGTTTGTATTTTTAAAAAAAAATTTAGGGGATTAGTTTGACACCAACTAAGTTTATTTTGATAGATTAGGAGAGATTTCCTAGATTTTTTTAGATTTCCACCATTTTCTAGAAAGGAATTCTAGGAGGAATCCAAGGCTTATAGGGACATTTTTTTTGTTTCATAAGTGATGAATGAGATTTTTGTCTTTGCATCAAATTGTTATTTGTGGAATCTTGCCTTGTGTATCTTTTGGTTTAGAATGATTGTTTTTCCTTCAGATGTTGAAGTTTTTGTTGATGTTAATGTTTTGAGATGATTAAAAACTAATATTCACTTTGCAATACTAGATGTTACTAGCTGTTCAAGGCTTTTTCTTGAACCTAAACCCTTAAGTTATTTATTTGAGGGCTTTAACATTCAGCTACTAGTTAGGTTATTACTTAACGAATAATTTACTAGCCTATTAATTATGCTAGGTTAGATAGGTAGTTTCAGCCTAACCTAATTTATTAGTCGGGTTCAAATTTTGTTAGGTGTATCAAAATCTTGTCATATTTTTGTTTTTTTATCTAGTCCTTATTTACCATGTAAAGACACATTTAAGGTGATTATGATGGAATCTAAAATTGTAATGGTATAAAATATAGTCCTTCTAAAAATTTTAACAACTTTTAACTCATTATTTTTTATGGGGTTCAAAATATAAGGTAAATAGGACTTCAATAAGGACTAAACCCTTTTCATCCTATGTGGTACATCTTATAAGATTTTTCACCCAATCATGTTAGGGTAGGTAGGTAGCTTAGGTTTAACAAGTAGGTCAAGTCATTAAATGAGTATGGTTTATTTAATTAAGTGTCAATTATAATGGTCAATTTGACTAAACCCTATTGATCCAATATGTCCAATTTGACTAAGCCATGGTCATTTTGATGGACATTTGTTCATTTTGACTATACTTTCAACTTAACACTTGGTCAAAAAGGTCACTTTAATCAAATGTACTAATAAAATGTAACATGTGTTTTTCATACCTTAAACGTTTAGTCAAAATGGACATACCCTTTGGTTAATGTGGACACTTTGCTCAAATTGACATTCTAAAAAGCTATGTTTTTTTTATAATATTTAAATATTTTGGTTTTCCAATTTTTGAATGCATAACTTCACTTTAAACAAGACCCTACATGCACCACTCACATTACATAAAAAAAGATCATAACAATAAATTGATGTATTTGAAAATGCAAATTTTTAATTTTCCAAACCCATTAAAGATAATGTACAATTTTTTTAAAAATGAAGTACCACCATTACTACAAATTTTGGTTTTTTAAAAGGTTCAAATTGATTAATTTGTTATTTTGACTAATGGACATGTATTTTTTATTAAAGGGCTCGAATGACACATGTATTTATTGATTGATCAACTTGATTATTTCATTAAATAAACATAGTCAAATTGTGTAACCTTAATCAAAACAGTTAATGGTTTTTAGTCAAGTTGAATAGTTAATCAAAATGATCAATGATCTTTAGTCAAAATGATCAATGAAAGTTGATGAATAAATGTCAAGTTTTAAAAAAGGTAGTTCTTCATGAAAACACAAGAAAATCAATTCAAATTTTACTTAAATTTCATTTTGAAACCATTGAGCCCTTAATTAGGTTTATTATAAATCAACTAAATTTTTTAAAAAACTTTGGAATGATAAAAAAAAAAAAAAAAAAACTTTTAAAATTAATTATTAAATAAAAAATAAAAAACAAATTTTAAATAAAAAAATTAAAAAAAAAAAAAATATATAAAAAAAAAAAAAAAATATTTTTTT
>Ga0116227_10004516_pt1 | contig 30153 bp, 18 predicted proteins | sample S1TSphgellanicum_FD_89693 | JGI IMG/M metagenome (GOLD analysis project Ga0116227, IMG submission 89693) | Host-associated microbial communities from peat moss isolated from Minnesota, USA - S1T2_Fb - Sphagnum magellanicum MG | ecosystem: Host-associated > Plants > Peat moss > Unclassified... | reverse complement strand
TGATGGTGATAGATGAAGAAGGGAGTAGAAGGGAGAATAAGGGGGGGGAGGAGTGGAGGAGGGGGGGGGGGGGGGGGGGGGGGGGGGGGGGGGGGGGGGGGGGGGGGGGTGGGGGGGGGGGGGGGCAATGGAGACCAAGCTTGAACCCTTCCTGACGTCTTCCCTCGCTTGTTTCTCGCGCGGGCTATTATTACCAGGCTAGCTAGCGAACGCACGACGCTCCCGGGATTCGATCCCGGCACCGCACCTACTGCTTTTGGCTCGCACCTAGTTTACGTTGTGGGCTTCACCTAGTGTACTTAACATTTAGGCACCGTTCCCCTAGCCTTAGGTCCCGTCGAGATGCCAAGTATTTTAGGTCTAGGTCTCATCCTTTTGGGAACTTATTTGGGTATTTAGAATTTCCAGGCTTGTTGGGTTTCCTTACCATTTAGGCAGCGTTCCCCTAGGCTTAGGCCCCATCCAGATCCCAGGTCTCGTCTTTCGGGACCTATTTTGGGGATGTGGAATCTCAGGGTTGTTTGGTTTCTTTACCATTAGGCAAGTGTTCTCCCAGGCTTAAGTCCCGTCCAGATGCCATGTATTTTAGGTCTAGGTCTCATGTTTTCGGGAGCTCATTTGGGTATGTAGAATTTACAGGGTTGTTTAAGTTTCATTACTATTTAGGCAACACTGTTCCCCTAGGCTTAGGACCCATCAAGATCCCAGGTCTCATCTTTTTGGGACCCTTTTCGGGGATACAGGAATCTCAGGGATTTTTAGTTTCATTACCATTAGGTAAGCATTCCCCTAAGCTTAGGCACTATCGAGATGCCATATATTTCTGAGACTTCATTTAGGGATGGGAAATTTCATCGCTTTTTTGTTTACTTACCATTAGGTAGCATTTCCCCTAGACTTAGGTCTCATTGCCAGGTATCAATTTTTCGGGACCTCATTTGAGGATGGGGAATCTCAGGGTTTTTTAGTTGACTTTACAGTTCGGCAGCGTTCCCCTATGCTTAGCCCCATCGAGATGCCAGGTCTCATATTTCGGGATCTCATTTGGGGATGGAGAATCTCAGTGTTTTTTGGTTTGCTGACCATTAGGCAGCGTTTCCCCTAGGCTTAGGGCCCATGGAGATGCCGTGTATTTCAGGTCTCATCATTTTGGGACATCACCTGGGGATGAATTTCAGAGCTTTTTAGTTTACTCAACATTAGGTAGCGTTCCCCTAGGCTTAGATCCCATTGAGATGCTGTGTATTTCAGGTCTCATCTTTTTTTGCGATCTCATTTGGGTTTGGGGATGGGGAATCAGATCAGGTTTTCTTTTTTCTTTTTTCTTATTTTCTCCCAATTTTGGGATGTGCCCAACCTGGCAATCATCCATAAAGAAAATTTAGCACAATTTGGCCATAGACCATATATGAAAGTAGAACATTTTAATAATCATTTTACCTTTTGCTTACTTACTGAAATCCACTGTAGTAGAAATCTGGTGATTTAAAATAATTAATTTTTAAATCTCGCAAATTAATTCCATTCTTTCACAAGAATCCTTTGTGTGTGTCAAAATCATATTTTTCAGTTCAAAAAAATGTGAAAATTTTCCCAAAATGAAACACCATTGGGGATTGGTTTTTATTTTTAAAAATTTGACACATAAGGTGAGAAAAATAGGGATTAAAAGATCACATGGAATCTATCAGTGTATACCAATGTTGGGTGAGTATTAGGATAGAATGGTTAGTGAGCGAACATTTAAGAGTTCAAACCTCAAAGGCTTAAGAATGGTGCACTTTTTGATAAGGTCTTTAAAAAGCTTAAGTGAACCTTCAACCACAATACATGTAGATGTTTATGACATTCAATTTTGAGCCAAAATGAAAAAGTTGTGGCTATTGAAAGTGATGGGTTATGGATATTTTGAAACAATTGGATATAACATATAATATTTTTATTTTTATGCAGTTTACACCTTATGAACAAACATTTCAGATCTTATTGAATAACACCTTTCCTCCCATAAACAATAGAATAATAATATTATTAAGTTTAAATTATTTTTTTGTTATTGTTCAATTTTTTACAAAATTCATAATAATTCCAAATAGTTGGAACATCAGCTGCATAATCATAGGATTATTTAACGTTTCGAAATAGAAATCTTCTAAACTAACTCACTATCTTAACATTGATGACCCCTTAGATGTCACATGGGGCACTCTCTTTGTCTAGCAATGGTTGTTGCAATTCTCTCCTCAAATCAATTTAGGTTTGTTTCCTCTTTCTCCCACTTTCGATCTCCCCTTCTCTCTCAATCTAAATCTCCCTCTCTCAAAGGCTCAATGCATGTATGTTTTTTTTCATTATGAGTCTTCTCTCTTTCAATTTCACTATCCTTCTTTTTCAAAGTCTGTATGTTTTTCATATTGTGTCACCACAAGAATTCGACATCATTGTGAGCTATTCACCCAGAAATTTGACACCATCACATGAAAAGGATGTAGGGGCTCAAAGGTTTAACACATGTGTGTGATAGTTCATTTCTCTCATTTTGAATCTCCTTTTTTTTCAAAATCTTGGTCAAGATTTTTCTCTTTTAAAGTCTCCTTCTTTTTTAGGTCTATGAATTTTTTGTGTGTGTTTACATGAACTCAACTTTTCTATCAAGTTTCTGAGTTTTCCATGTGTCTCTACAAGAATTCAACTTTGTTCTTAGTTTTTTAAGTTTTTCCTATGTCTTTTCAACAACTTGATTTCTTTCCCAAGTTTGAATTTTTCGTGTGTTTCTATGGGAACTTAACTTTGCTCCTAGGTTTCTGAGTTTTTCATGTGTCTTTATAGGAACTTGACTTCTCTCTCAAGTTTGAGTTTTCCGTGTGCTTCTATAGGAACTCAAAGTCATTGGGTAAAGAGGAAGTAAGGGTTCAATGTGTGTGTGTGTGTTAATCTTAATCTCCCTCTTTTTCTTAGTCTCCATCTCCCTTTTTCTCTTAATCTTAGGTCTCCCTCTTTCTTTTGATCTCAAGTCTGTTATTTGTGTTGTGTATGTCTACAAAAATCCCATGCCATCATCGATCATTGATGCCATCATGTGAACCTTGCAAATCATAATAGACCCTCTCCATCATTGTCGTTGTCACTCAAGACGAACACAAGTTACTACTTGTTTTAGATCTCTTACCCTTTCTATCTTTTTGTTTGTGACCCCTTTTGTTTATTTCATGTTTTTAGGTCAACACCATCTTTCAAGTGTGGTTGATTTGTGTTTGTTCATGTTTGCAAGTCATCACAGAGGGAGTCAATGACAATGGTGGTGTTGGTGAAAAAGAAGATGAATGACTTTGACCCCTCACGATGCACTAGCATTAAAAAAAGTTTCAATACCCAATTGAACTACAAAGCTATATATCGAAATTTTGAAACCCAATTTTACTTTCAATACCAAGTAATGTAAAGTTAGACTTCATATTTACACACCTCAAATTTTCCAAAACAATTTAGTACCCAAATTTTCTAATGTAGATGATATGTGCAATTGAGATTTTCAAGAAATATTTTGTATTTTAATTTTTTTCGTGCAAATGATTTGTGTACTCTTTTTTATATATCTATATTTCTATCTTATTTACACACTTTTTTTTTTTTTGCCCTCTATTTCCCTCATTCCCTCTCTTTTCTCTCATTGTCCTTCTTTTTTCTATCTTTTAAATTTTCAAAATTTTATATCCCCTTGTAATCACCAAAGCCAATTGAACCTATCATAAAACCCCCATACTTCTCCATACCCTTTTTCCCCTTTTTGATTCACCATCACCAATGCCATCAAAATTCACTACAAAACCCTACCTCTTTCATTTACTATTGTTGAATGGAAAGTTGCAACTTGGCAGGACATGCCCATCAAGCTACATTTTTGCCTTTCTTTGTTGTCTAACACTTATTTGTTGCACAAACATGTTTCTTAAACCAAACCTTGTGTACCTTTGAGGATGGGTTCAAAAGCTACTTTGAAATTGTTATGATGCCCTTCCCAAACTTTTATGCCAAGCTATACATTTTGTAAATATAACAAGGCACACTTGATGGAAACACATTAAGGTTTTTGCAAACCTTTTTATTAGTTGTAGCATGTTAACAAGTCTTAGAAAAAACATGAACAAAAAAAATACCTTGGAAACTTTTATCCAAACTTACAACTTCACATTTCATAAGTGATTTCAAAACAGTTGTCATTGCATTCAAATTTGACCCCTCATCTATGAAATATGTAATTTTTATTTCAATCCATATTGATTAAGTAATTATATGTCATATGATTGGTTAAGATTTGACCAATAGTTTTTGTCACCTCAAATAGACCAATAGTCATTTATTTAGGTTGCCAATTAAATCCAAAAAAGTTAATGATAAAAGCAAATATGTCATGTACCCTTTAGACATCCATAAATCAAAGCTTGTTATTGCAAATATAAAATTTGCCAATTTTGGTAAAAACATATATTTGTTTCATTTTTTTCATCAATTTAGGTATTGCATGAAAAAACTATTATTTGGAAAGGAAGACAACTTGAGGATGCAAATATAAAATCAAATGTTCAAGAACCAAACACTTTTCACAAATTGCAATGGGAATAGATTTTTCATAATTAAAAGGCAAGGTCTTGCAAAAAAAAAAAAATTGTTATTCATCATCCTTTTTGAAAGGATCCTTGAAAACAAAAAACTTAAATATTGCACTACCTAACACATTAAGCCTTCTTCGTTAGTTGTTTTTCACGAGTTCTTCTTATTGGACCATTTACCTCCTATTCAATTTCTTTTGACAATTATAGCATGATTTGCATTCGCATGTTTTTTCAAAGTTGTTAGTCCATATGTTTTAAAAATATGTTATAAAACCTTTTCTTTTTTTAATGCTTGGATTATGTGCATGCACATGATTGGTGTAACAAAATAAATATCTCATGACTTGAGGATTTCCAACATCAACCTTTTTGTTGTTTTTAACACAAATAGCCCCATCATGTGGTCTATTAGTTTGATAGTGAATGCGTTTTACATATTCAAAACTGAAATATATGTGCAACATAACCTTTATTGGTGCATTCCCATAAATATTCAAAAGAATTATACCTCAAGGTCATTGGGCCAAATTTGCATTAACTCCTTGTTGGAAGTCAAATCGAGCACCGCCAACTTTTGAAGGTCTAGTTCCAAAGGTAGTGCTAAAAGATCCAAATCCATCCGTTAGAGCTAGCTCAATTCTTGTGACCATGTAGAAAAGTCACCCTTCACATTATCACCATCCAATAAAAGGAAATGCAATCTACTCATCCCTATGTAATTTTCGGCCACATTAGTTGCACTAATGCCACCATGGCCAACTCCAAATGTTGAAAGCCCTTAGACTTTATTTGTACCCTACAAATCCCACACAAGTGTGCAAAGGAGCAATTTGATGAAAATTCACATGCGAAAACCATCGTCTAGTGAAATGCTTAACCCTAAATGCCCCAACAAACAAATTTGGTTGGTATTTTAGTGTTAAAATGGACTCTTGGAACTTGAGGGGTTAAGCGTTAATTTAATAAAGAACACATATGGTCTATGTGCATCTTTTTTGTTAAGACCAATGTATGAGGAAAAGATAATAAGGTGGGATAGTTGACATGTATAATGTTGGGCACTTGATAGAAATTAATGCATACTACAAGGACCTTTGAATATAGATCACCAAAAAATGACAAATATGGTCAAAAACTTTTATAAATAACATAATACATATTTTTGTGAATGTTCTATGGTTGCAAAATTTGACCTTTTTAGATATACATTACCCAAGGGTTAGTTTCATCATTACACAACCTTTTCAATACACGTATTTAAAAATGGCTCAAAATAAATGACATTCATGTCATGCAAATGGTCTTGAATACTATGGCTAATGACAATATGGATCATTTTAACTACCCTATGATGTGATATTGAATTAGAGTATGTTTGATTACAAAAGAAAAAAAATCAGTTTGAACTTTAAACAATAAAATTATTCTCTTCACATTTTGATTAATTGTTCATTTCCTCAATGTGGATATTGACCCTAAATTACAATACGTGAAACTTGAAGTTCAAAATCTTTTATGGTTATCCCACCCCCAACCCCCAAAAAATTGTTGAAAAAATTATTATATAGCTTCAAGTTTAAAAACTAGGTATCAACCTCCTTGTTTTGTAGCACTCGTTGTACCATTTCAAGATCCCACAAGTGGCTTGGTGTTCCTTTCTCCATGTTATGTGATTAGTTCATGACCACTTGACGTCCCATGTCACAAAGAAGATCATGCATTACGATTCGTTTATCTTCATCCAACTTCACTAAAGACTTGTCCTTGAGCAAGCTGAAGGATGGTGCTAGTCCCTTGTAGTCGGATTTACATGCTTCGAAAATTTGCATCACTCTATGTTCATGCTAGCCGATCATGAAGCAGGCTATGTCCAAGAACATCATGCTTGCTTATGGAAAGAGACCATCGTAGCTGATTTTAAGCTTGTTGAGAATGTTTTTTTCTTTGCTCAATGTATTGATTGTTTGGGGCCAAGTACTTTCTAAGTCACACTCTTCTCATTTGTCAAACAAAAAACATCCAGTAACTTCCAATGCAAGTGGGAGACCACAACAAGCATCCGCCACCTTCTTTGCAAGCTCTTGGAAGCCATCAATAGCATCAGTGTTATGGAATGTATGCCAATTGAAGAGATGTTCGGAATTTGTGGTGCTTAACAATGCCATTTCATGCCTCGAATATTTGTAATTTCCATTTTTCATGATGTTGTTCACCACGTTTGATTCAGGCGATGTGATGATGATTCAATTACCAAGACTAAGTTTGTTGATGTCAGGTATGAGTTTATCAAATTGACCCTTTTGATCTACATCATCAATAACAATCAAAACTTTGTGATCCATGATGCGATTAAAACATTCATTAAATTCCCCCATACTTCTTACATCCTTTTTGAACAAATCACAGGCCAACTGTTTTTGCAAATCAAAAATTGCATTCTCTTTTACATCCATAAGAAAGCTCTTTTTTTGAAACATGACATTCTTCTCGAAACAACAATAAATCTCCTTGGCAAAAGTCATTTTCCCAATTCCACCCATCCCGACCAAACTCAAAACCCCAACATCTTTTTCCATCTGGTTTAAAGTTTCAATCAACTCCTTGGATGTTCCTTTAATCCCACTTGATAGGGTGTAACTAGCAGTAGTTGGGAGGCATGCAAGTGGTCCCAAACTTTGTTTACAATTGCTATTTTCAATTGAGCTTCATCCTTGCAACCACTCACATCATTCTCCTTTTAGCCAACCCAACAAATTGCATTTCTATTATGACCTCTCCATTTATTTCTTTGAACATACAATTTTGAAGGTTTGTTTGAGTGAGTTATTCCTTCTTCATTTGCTTTTGTTGTTTCTTCTACTATGTTTTGTTCTATTTGAAAACTTTCATTTAGAATTTCATGTTTCATATTACATTCATTGAAATAGATATCAATTTCACCATCAACTATGATTATATTTTCATTTTGATTTTATTCTACTTTTAGTAGATGTGACATAACATGAAGGAAATATCATAAACAAATGCAAATTTAACCAAAATTGTAAGTTTAGATTTTAGTTGCCTAATTTATGTTATGAATATCAAATAAAAAATATCAAATCAATTACAAGGAAAATTTACTAACTTTTTTTCCTTCCTCTCGCCATTGGGTAAAAGATGTGAAACAAAAATATGAATGTTACAATGTGTGACAAATTTTTGTAACATTTGTATTTTTTTCATGTAATACATGACATAACACACAACATGTCAAATAATTAGTAAATATCTAATTAAAAATAAAAATTACATAGCATGAACAAAAAAAATGCACAATACAATTTTTTTTTTTTAAAAAGAATAGAATGAAAACCCACCTTGTCAAAAAAAAAGAAAAAAGAAAAAATACAATAACAAAAGAAATAATGAAAAAAAGGGAAAAAGAAAAGAATTTAAAAAATTTGACTTAACAAAAAACCCCTTGAGGTTAGTAGTTGAAAGAAAAATTACAAGAAATTCATCTCCCTCACCTAGATAGAAAACAAATGTGGAAATACAAATTTAAAAAGTATTCAAAGAGCACCAAGAACACACAACAAAGAGGTGCTAAAAAGTAACATAAGCAAATAACAAGGGGTCAATAAAGAGCAAAAAAAACACCATAAACACACAACAAAGAGCACTAGAAGCATATAATAAAAAAATGATGAAAAACAACATGAATGCATGGCAAGGAAACAAAAAAAACACTAAAAATGTATAAGAAGGAATGACGAAAAACAACAAGAACACACAATAAGGAGATGATAAAAAAAAACAAGAATGCACAATAAAGGCAACTAATCAAATCAAAACCAACTAATCTACCTACTTTAATAAAAAGACAAAACACACACACACATAAACACATAACACATTAAACTTATTTATTAGTATTATGGAAATAAGAAAATGTTTAAATGAAACTATCACAAAAGAAATGGCTCTACGACACCTCTTTTGAAAACCTATTTTTTAAAAACCTTACCAACTACCAACAAGTAGTTAGAACCTACCCTAACCTTGTTATTCTTTAATACCCTAACATGATATTAAAAAATAAATAAATGAAAAGGTTTCAAATGACCAATTTTCAACCCATTGAAAATTGGGAGACATGTTTCAAAAAGGGCATCACCCTTGGTGATACCTTGAAGTATTCAAGGTGAAAATCAACTTGAAACCCTAGTTAGTTTTCACCTTTTTCCTAATACCCACCCAACACTAATTGGACCTTAACACCAAAACGAAACTAGTATGGATTTTCTAAAAAAAGATCTAATATTAGGTTGGTGCAATTTTTAGAAAAACAATTCAATACCAATAGTAACTAGCATATTCAAAAGTTTACACCCACCCAACATCGATGCATACATGTATATCAAAGTTGTCCAATTTTTAATTTTTAAAAAAACCATTAGTCCTAATTTTAATTTTTAAAAATGAAACCTTGAGTTTAATTTTGAGACCAATTTTTTAGATATTTAAACTAATGTTGTGTGGGTATATCATTTACATGGATTGACCTGTTAGGTATGGGTAAGGTATATTATTTTCCTTATCCAATTTTTTCAAAAGCAATATACCATAATTGAATGCATACCCAAAGGTATATAAATTTGAAAAAATATAGCCATTTCATGACCCTAGATAAATCTCAAAAATATCCTTACTTGAAGATGAGTATGTTCTTAAACCCAAGTAAATCTTGTTAAGGTAAGTTTCACATAAACCTTAAAATGGTCGTTACTCATATTTGTGATTGTTGTGCAAGGTGTCTAGAATTGAGAAAGAATGTGATGAGTTATGTGTGTGCTTTCATTGCTATTGAACCTTGGGTTGGAACTAGAGTTTGAAAACCAATTAGATCACTTTGTTGAGCTTGTTGATATGCTAAATTTTGATTTTTAGATTTGCATTTATGTTTAGTGAGGCAAGTGGCATGTTGTCCAATTTGATTCAATGGCCTTTCATTTTATGTATGTTTAAAAGTAATAATTAAAAACATTTTTATGAAATTTTATTATTGTAATTTGATATCACATGTGTGCATTGTCCCACTAGATTTAAGCCTATGAAAATTGCATAAATAAATTCCAAAATGTGAAAAAAAATCTCATTTTTATTAAATAAAATAAAGTATTCACCCTTTCTTACCCTAACAAGGGATAAGGGGTACCTAAACCCTACCCTAATGAAAAGAAATCATAATAAGCCTTTACCCATTGATTAAATAAATTGAAATTTTGCGTTCACCGTTACCTTAGGACATATCAAAAAAACATATACCCACATAACAACATTGATTTAAACCTTCAATTTTTATCATTTTCACAAAGAAGTTAAAGTTGGTCTAGTTTAAGACAAAATTTGGTTTCATCTCCATTACACACAATTAAACCCAAAAAAAAAAATGTGTAACTAGTTTTATTCAACTAGTGCAAACACTCCAAGATAAAGATTATGTAATATTAATTATCTACAACCAATCAAATGCAATAACTTGTTTAAAATGTATGGTTAAGTTTATTTATTTTTCAATAAACTTATATTTATGAAAACCTAAACCTTTTCAAAATGGAGAACACATTGGGAACATTGTAGATATTTTAAAATGGGAATATATTCTCAATATATCCTAGGGAACATTTTTAAAAAGGTTATATTGGAAGTAATGCAAAGGAATGTAATTGGAACATGAAGGGGGAACAAAACTGTTTAGTGAACCCAATTCAGAATTGCAGAGGCCAATGGGTCTTTATAAAAGAGTGTGAGCACCTGTTGAGGCCCTTCCCTCATATATAAGGTTCACATAAGATGTTACAAGCTCTTGGTATGTCTTTATTATTGTGCTAACTGTGGAGTGCTAATCCTTCTATTTAGGAGCTAAGAGCATCTCCAGCAGCTCCTGAAAAAGGACACCAACATGACATTTTGGATGAGTACTCCACCACTCGGGTGTGAAAAAAACAATTCCTCCATCAAAAGCCTTTCTGATGCCGAAGGTTTTTCAAGCACTCTGTCACAAGGAATTAATGCCTTTGGGTGGCCAGCCACAGTCATGCAAAGCCATTTGGAAAGGGATCGCCCGAGATGCTCAAACTATTACAACTATCACCTCAATTATATCTAGTGCCAACAACAAATTTTTCCACTGTATTTGGAAGCACATTACAAAAACATAATCTTCTTTGTACCCTTCAAGGCACTTTATCAATCTGGAATCTGCCTCAAAAATAACAAATTCCAGTGACAATGGTACATTGACCCTGGTTTAGGGAGAGCAGCTTTAGGCTCTATTAGTTCAAATTATATCAGTTTTCTAAGTGAGAAAATGATCACATTGAGGTGGTAATGTTGTTGTTCTTTAGTTCAGATTATGTCAGTTTTGTATGTGAGGAAATGGTCACATTGAGGGTTATGTTGTTCTTTCGCTCAGATTATGTCAGTTTTGTGTGTTAAGGGAAAGGGTCACTTTGTGAGGGTTATGTTGGTCTTTTGTTCAGATTATGTCCGCTTTCTATGTGGTGAAAAGGTCACATTGATGGTTATGTTGTTCTTTTGGGGCTACTGATCAAATTGAATAAGACTCACATTCAAGATCTTGACTATGAAGTGCCATCGACATTTAAGATCTCAACAATCAAGTGACGTGGACCCACTACAAGTCGGCACTTTATTGCAGGGATCATAAGCATCCTCCTGAACGATATGTATCATGGGTGTGTCACATTGTGGCCTTGCCATTTACATTTAAAAATATCGTAAGGCAAAAGAAGAATTATGGAAACTCAAATATTTCACCATGCAAACATATAATCTTCAAAAAAATCCTCTATAACAAACCAAAATCCTTCAAGACATTATAACTCTATAACTAATCTCAAGTTTCAACACAAGCCAAAATATCATCTTTCAAAAATCTTCATATAAAAATAGACCTATTATTATTACCTAGGGGCGAAAATCCCTTAAACTAACTAAACTCTATAATGAATCTAGACACAATATCTTTGCCATGGTAGGCAAGGCCAATAAACCCCTCTAGACCTAACCCCCTCTCGAGCTTTCCTTATGCATATAGGTATCACTTTCATACCAGGACTAGTACTAAAGTAACATCATTCCCTTTCATTATCCTTTCCTTATATGACTTGCATACCCGATATCACTTTCATACCAAGACTAGTACTAAAGTACCCATGTAGGTAATAGTAATTTGATAAGGAGTTGTTGATTCTCAAACACTCCCACTCAACAACATCCATTCAAATACCGTAGCACCATGTCACACATCTAATTGCCCCCATCAATCTTTTTGTACACTTCATTATTTGTCAACCAAAACAAAACCCAAAAAAAAGAAGAAGGGGTCTTCTGTCAAAATATTTGCAACCATGTCATTTTAGTATTACAAAATTACAATACCACCAATTGTGAAAATGTTTTTTTTTTCCTCAAATTTCAAAAAGCTTATATCATAAATAGATACAATCTTGATTGGTGTCGGTCATGCCTACTTATATGACAAATTGCATATCTTTCCGGATGACCACCAATGTGGGTCAAATCAAAAGAGAAGTTGAAAGTCACATTACTTGTCTTGTAGTTTGAGATGCAACCATTGTTATTTCATGGTGGATTGCTTCTTATTACTACCCCAACTCATTGTGACATTTGCCAACATGAATGTGTAGCTAGATATAAGTCAAATTTGAAAATGACTTTCAGAAAACTCACCTTTGGTGCGAATTTGTCTTGTGACTTCAAAATTTGGTCCGCTGATTGACATCATAATGTACACGTGGGCAGTCAGAGCTCAATTTGTGAAATGAAGCTGTCTGCGAGCTGTTGCCTCCTTTTGAAATGGCAAAGAGTTCCTGCTGCATGCACCATCACCACTACTACTGCAACACTTCAACTCACGAATGGTTTCTTCAACCAAATCCTTGAAAATCAATTGCTCCAGCTCAAGACCAAGTTCACCATGCATGAGTCCATAGTCTGACCATTCATGTCCATTGTTGCACCCTAAGTCCTTTTGAAGAATGCTCTGAATGTTGTCACTGCCATCATTCAAAGAGGTGCACGTTGTCCCTTGCAACTCCTCCCAAACTTCTCGAACTAAATTTTGGCCCTTGGATTTTTCTTGGATAAATTTAAAAATACGAGATGGCGTAACCCAAGGTTGGGTATATAAGCTCTCAAGCTGACATTTTCTAACCAATATCTCATTCACTGTGTCAAAGAGAAGGCGATGGTCAACTGATTCCCTCCTTTGTTCTTCATTTGTGTTGCACCACTGTTGGAAAGCGTATAACCTGTCTTTTGTCTTCTCCTCCCACTGCAACTTCTTGGATTGGACAAGCAATGCAGGGTCGATGATGTGGCTCTGCATGTGAAATGACTGTGTGGTGGAGCTACCATCTCTTGTGAGCCCAGAAGTAACTAAAAGGTTCTGGACAAATTCCCACTCTGCTTCTCGGTTTTCCAATGAGGTGCTGTTGGGCACCATAGAAGCTGAATTGGGTCCAATTTTGATGTCGGAGGGGAGGTGGATTTCAGGTTGCAATCTCTTGAGGTAATCAGTGGGTTCTTGAAGGACAGCCTCATGCCCGTCATTGCCTGTTAAAGCTTCCTGATATGCAACAACTTCTGTGGGGACTCCAGTTTCTTCAGAATCCACTGTGACCAGCTTCAGGGATTTTGCAGAGCTCCAGCGTCTAACATTCTCCAATGCATTTAAGGCATCTGTAATCAATCGCAAATAGGACAAGATCAGTGATATGGATTACCAAGCTTCTTAACATTTGATGAACTCAATATAATTTCCTGAAACAACTAAACAATTCAGGGTTTTCACAGCCATGGAAGACACTGCATTGTTCAGAACTGCACACTGCACAAGTAACTATCACTGTTCCCAGTTGGGCCAGAGGTAAGATTGTATCATAACTAAATCACAAGTGCACTCCTACTCTCTAATACTATTTGGAGATCTACTCTTGTAATGTGCATGCTGGATATTGGTCATGAGTTCTCTCCAATTCCAGTTATGCTGATGCATCCACATCATGGCAGCTAAAGCCTGGGTGTGTGGCCACTAAGTGCCATTATGTGCTATACAGGAGATCTCAACATTTATGCATATTGTGTCATTCATAATCCACAGAGTCTTTGGAGTCTGTCCTAACCTTGAATGGTCTGTTCTTCTGCTCTTGAACTCAAACTGCATTCCTCATCTTCAAAAGCTGTACTGTCAAGCACTGACACAGGGCTTGGCTGTTCAGGACCACTATTCATTTGATCATTCTTGCTGAAGTTGGATTTCTCAAACAGCACACCATCTGAGGTGACTGCTCCTGATGGGCCCTTTTCACACCAGACTAAAGCAGGTTCTCTATCTTCCAATCCCATGCAGAAATTGCCTGCCACCTGTTGAATTGCCAACAAAAACCCAAACCCAGTCACATTTCAATACATCTCATGAAGCATCTGTAATGTTTCCAATCAGACTACTAGAGAAAGTTTCATCTACACAAAAAAATGGTATGCTAACCAACTTTCAACTGTAATATGCATACACATTGCAACCCAAAGTTTATATTAAATGTTGTAGTCGCTTCATGATTCTCACCCCAAAACCTCGGTGCTGAGTTCCTGAAGGAGATGGTGCACTGCTGCTAAGACCACCACCATCATTCCCCTTCATTGGGAGCTCAATACATTGTCTGTGGTCAAAGGCATCAAAATCCATTGATTGCACTCGCTTGTGCACCTCTTGCAAATCTATTTCACCTTCCTTGGAGTCCACTCCAGCTTGCATTACCAGAAAGTTGTCTATTCTGGTTTCATTGAGGAACTTATCTCCCATTCCATCAACCAATGTCTCATCTGGGACCAAATCTTTGACAAGGCTTGAAGAATCAGTTCCAAATGACAATCTTCTTGGCAAAAGAGTCCTGCTCCCAAATTCTGAAGTGGGTTTCAGTATTTCACTGCATTTTTCCCTTTCCTTGGCCAGTTTACTCAACTGCTTGCTTTTGAGAATTGAGACATCTACTGGACCCTTCAAACTTTGGTACTTGGGATAGTCCTCAACTGTAGAATTTGTGGACTTGGAATCTGAGAGAATTGGTCTTCTCAGTCTTGGCGACTCGGGGCCAATAATACTTGCTGTCCTCCCCTTTACCAACTCTTGACTCAGTTGACTTTGGGGCATAGATTTTGCCTGTGGGCTTCTCACATTCTCAGGCATCCGTTTACTCCCACTACCAAAAGCCACTCCATTTGGTGATCCAGGCCGAGGTAATCCAGGTGATCCAGGTTCTCGTACACTGGGAGAGGCTAGGAGTTTGATATTGCCTACTTGAGCCGATCTTGGGGTTTTGGGGCTTGATACAATTTCTCCTTTTGGCTGCAATCTTGGGCGCCTTCCCTGACCACCTACCTTACAAGAGGTGTCCTTCATCATTCCCCTGCAAGAGAGATGTCAATGATCAGGCTGTGACTTAAAAAGCTGATGTGCTAATCATACCTTATGGACATTTGTCTCACACAAATTGCAGCCAAAGAAAATTTGCAGAGTTTTCCTCTGCATTAGTAAACTGGACAGAACTCTTTGGATATTCCAGTCTGCTTCTCTTCTCACATGCCCAAGCTATTGTTAGTGTTTCTATATGCACACCATGCCCATGAAGTAATTATTATTCAGTGCATTTTTCATGAATTTTTTTGTTGACAGTTGAAATGCAAGCTTTCTCATATTTGACAAAAGAAATCAACACCCTGTCAGGAACTGTTAGTCCAGGGATTAGAATTCTAGTGAAGAGAGGAAATTTTACTTACCCATCATTACTAGTGGCAGGACTGCCCACCACAGCCAACCTCTCAAGGCCCCCAGATGTACTGCTCAAGCAATCAAGCTCTGAAGGTTGAGGTGGTAAAGGGGGCTGAGGATTTGACTCCTGTGATCTAACAGGAGGCTTTGCATTAATGGCTCGGATCATCATGGTATTGCCACCAAGTGTCTCATTGCCATTACTAGTTCTTGCAGTATTGAGTCCTTCAGGCTGATGGTCCTGTTTCTTTGTCTCCATGGTGACTCCAGCCACACCAATATTTGAAGAATCTTGGTATTGGCGGTCCAGCTGATCAAGAGTGCCAAAAGTAACTGCACTTTTTGGCACGAGTAGGAGCTTGGAATCTGAGAAGAAATTAGTGCCTGCTGTCTGCTTGTGACGAGGTGCATGCAATAGACCTTTAAGCTGTAAAGCTTCAAGAATGTGCTTAAGAGTTTTCCGTTCCTGGACCAAGTTCCGTAACCGCAGTTGGCGTAATCGGTGCGCCATGTTGCCATGCAGGGGTTCAGGGCCAGGTGATGGATTTGTGTCAGGTGGCATTGTAGGCCTTGCTTCTTCCATGAAATGCTTCGTCACATTTGGTTGGCAGTTATTCGAAGCATCCCGAGGCACTTGCTGTCTGAAGATGTGCGGCATTCCATCCATGAGAAGATGCTTGGGAGAGAGAGCCAATTTAGGTCTTGGCATTGGCTCTTGACAGCCTTCACCTTGATTTCTCATGGTTCGGCCACCTTTTTCTTGCAAGGAGGCATATTTGCCTGATTGCCTTGGTGCAGGTTCAGTGGCCAACCTTGGGGGTGTATACTGCAACAATCCTTGAATCAGCTTGGCCTCTCGAGATGGAGGTTTAATATGCTGGACATTTTGCAGAGAGGGACTAGGACTGGGAATCTCCTCAAGTCCCATCAACCGGGCTACCACACTCAGTCCACGTTGCATCCCTTCAGAGGCCTTTGCTTGCAATTCCGCCTTCTGTCTTTGGGTTACATCTCTGCCATCTGCAGAGAGCCGAGGAGCACAAGTGGAGACTTGAGGTGGGTCCCGGGTTCCATCAACAGAAAAACGATGCCTCTCTCTGCCTTTCTGTGTAGCTTGGAGCGAGTCCTTGAAGTCAGCAACTCTCATTGTGTCTATGAGATCAGAACCTAAGACACATGCTTGTTTTCTGAAATGGCTTTTCTTGTCTAGAACCACAGGCAGAGGGACGTCATGTCCATCGAGGGAAATTCTTTGATCCTCTTTGAATCCACTCAACCTAGGACCCTCTTCCAAGTCCACTGTCAGCCTTGGGACTTCATTCCCCTCAAACGATCTTCGTGGGTTTATGAAATTGTTCTTGATGGAGAGCCTTGGATCCTTCACATCACTCCCTCTGGATGCTGAAGAGGGCAACTCCATCACATCTTGTCTCCCAGCAAATCTCTCAATATAGGCTCGAGAGCGTATCCTTGGGTCCACAGGAGACAACTGACCTTGTGACTTATCCCTTCCACTTATTGACCTGGACCTTGGCAGGATCTTCAAACTTAGAAGACCAGAAGAAACTCCCTCCATATCAAGTGATTCAAGTGCAGCCTGATTGATGGGACCTTCTGTCACTATTTGAGGCTTCTCTCTGCAAGAGGATGAGCATGCCATATCCTCATTATCCATAGATGATGAAACTCTGGGGACATTCTGCTCAGTTTGTCTTCCATTGACAGAAGCTTGGGTGGGAGTGCCTGTTGGGCTTGGCTTTCTGAAGTAAAACGACAGGCGTGGTGTTTTGTTTTCTTCAGGGCCCTGGTCCAGCCGAGGTTTGTTGTTCAGTGTTGGATCTGCTGAGAACTTAGCCAGACTCTTCCCATTGTGGACAGATGACCAGTGATGATGATCTTCTCGATACTCCCCAGCTGGATTCAGTCGTTTGGAATTGTTGAGGAAGGCAGCCTGCTCCACAACATTAGCCTGAAACTGTTGTCATCATCCAACATGAAACAATCAGGCAACAAATTGCAACTTCAAGGACATGGATGTGAGAATGCAATTCAGATGCATATATGTTTAATGTTATAACATTGATGGAGAGCAGCAGCAAATTGAGAATTCTGAAAACCCTTTCTGCTGCATTGTCTAACTCAATAAGGAAACCACCAGTCATAATTGTTTATGCAAAAAAAATCTACATAGGCACACACCGTACAGTAAGGGGAAACAGTGTCTTGATGATATCGTGGGGTATCACAGGGTGCTGGCAATGGCTGCCCGACTCCTTCAAACCGCACCCACAACCCACAAAAATCTCAGAACTCCTACACAATGTGGGAAATACAATGTCTCAAACCTTTTGTTAGAATCTCCTGGGCACTATTGACAGGAATGTAAGCAAGAGAATTTCGTTTGAACACTCTCACAGTCAGACCAAAACAAAATAGGAAAATGCCTGCAGAGACAGTATGAGTAGGGTTACCATTTTCAGTGGTGATTCGTTTGGAGCCATAGCGGCGGCTACTGAAGGAATGGTGACGGTCAAAGAGTTGGAAAAGTCCTTTCATACAGCCGGTTTCGTTGTCGAATGAGCTTGGATCTTCAGAGGAGGATGACACCAACTGTGGATTTGCTGATGTAGTAGCTGGTGGCATCCTACACTTGTGATCTTGCATAATATATACCAAAACAATTCTCACAGCAGCAGAGGATGACGATAAATCAAAGTCCTTACTGCACAGCTCTGAGACCTTATGCACTTACAGCATCTCCAGCAGTGCTCAGTATGTGACCCTGCAAAAATATTTCTCACATCCAAGTTTTAGTTGCTTACTTTTCTCGAACCCCGCCCATAAAACTAAAACTAGGACTGCTAATAGCAACTCACCTGGACCAATCAAACTATGTAGTCAATCAGAAATAGGGAGCAGTAAATAAATATGATTTGATTGTATTTATTAGACTGTTTCCTCTAGGACTCCTTTGGACTCTCAAAGATGTGCATTCTTCCAGGGTCAGAGCAGAAATCCACTGGATATGACTGGATGATTTCCGGTGCAGGTCACAAACTGAGCACCGCTGGAGATGCTCTTACAAAGTAAGATTCAACTGCTGCTATTGAGATCACGTAGTTACCAGATGATATATCACAATGTCCATTTCTCAGCATTTATCTTCCATTTCCAGACTTCTTCGCACCAATCCTAAGCCCTTGAAGAAGAATTCTCAAAGTCCATGACGGTGTGATTCAGACATTGTTCATGGATCTTCTTCTAAGAACTTCCTTCAGTAAAGAGACATAGTCTTTGCAGTTATCACTTGCATGTGCCGAAGCAAGACGGAAGAAAAAATCTCTCCCCCGATTGGAGCAGAAGAAGAGAACACGCATCCTGGCAAACTTTTCTTTTTCTTTTTCAAGATCCGCGTTGATCTCTGCTCCTCATGCAAATGTCGTTACAAGGGGGGAAGAGAAGAGCACGGACACATACAGTGACATTCGGTAAGAATTCAGGAGCAGCTATTCCGATTCTGCTTCTCCTGCGTCTTTCCAAGCTCTAGAAGAAAAAGAAGAGAATGTGGACATACTTACTGCAAGAAGAAGAAGAAGAAGAAGTAGAAGAAGAAGCTTACATCGGATCAAAGGCTCGTCATCCAACGTTCTTTACAGTAGTTCCCCGCTTCGATTCTGCCCGTTTTCTCTTGCACCGCAGCTGGACTTCGCGTCGCTTGCACTCAATGCGTTACAACAATCCTCTTCATCATCAACACGTCTTGTACAAACTTGTACTACCATCGCCATAGTTCAGGTCTCACTGCGAACTTTCCAACGCATCCAATCAATCTCTCTCTCTCTCTCTCTCTCTGCCTGCGCCTATCTATCGAAAACAAGGATTTCTGCAGTATAGAAAGAGCCTAACATTTTGTGAAACCAAGGAAATCGGTTTCAGATAGTACGTGAAAATTGCAGGGGGCGCACGAGTAGTGATCCTTGTTGTCACAAAACCGCAGTTGGACTTGCATTGCAACTGGAAAAGAAGCGCGACAATTGATCAATACTCTTTCGGTGAATTTTTTTCCTTGCAGTTTACAAATCAGCTGCAAATCCTTTGAAGACTGTGGGAGGATTCGACGAGAAGCAAGTCTCCATGTTATTGCATGGCTGATGAAGAGTGCGTGAGCGCTTGCTTGCGAGCCGAGCAGCTGCGATGGAAAGAAGAAGAAGAAGAACTTGAGCGGTGAAACGAAGACGGACTGAAGAAGGGCGAGAAGAGCGCGCGAGAGGGAGGGAAAGTAAAAAGTGAAAAATCCACGCAGTTAAAACATGATTTCCAACTTCCATTGACTTACCACAAGGTAAAGTACTAAGTACCTATACGTCTCTTGATGAAAAGAAAACACTCCTTTCTTTCTTTTAAAGAAAAAGAAGAGAATTGCTTTATTATTATTATTTTAATTAATTAATTGATTAAATTTGGAAGCCATGTGAATTGTGGGGATTGGGAATTTTCTGAAAAAAACATCAGAAATTAAAAAGGGGGTTGGGGGGACTATTGACAAAAATGAAATGATCTTATTTGATTTTGGAATTACCAGGTATAGTTTTTAAAATTAATTTTCAAAAAAATTACAACATGTGTAAATCTACTCTATTGATTTTTTAGGTGAGGAATTTTCACCTTTTTGCAAAAAAAATTAAGAGAATATTTTGTCACAAATTCCCTTTTTTTGAAAAAAAAAATTGCCAAAAATTGCCACAACTACCTACAATTATACCCAATAGCTTGATATATAGAGTTTCATCATATTTTGACTTCTTTGAAAACTATTAGATTCAAATGTTGGAAACAAATTTAGGGAAATGCATTTGCACCTTTGAACTTGGTGTAGGCTAATGGTATTAAATGTTTTATAGAAGTAAAGATTGAATTAGATGAATTGCATGTCTATTTTGCTTGAATTTGTAGTGCTAATTTTTTTGTGGCATTTTTTTTTTAAATGCTCAATAAGGGTCAACCTTGTGAATCTAGTGCAATGAGGAGTAAAGGGCCATTGAGTATATAAAGGTTACTAGAGGTGTTTGTAAGATTGATGAAAATTGTATTCAATTTTAAAGTATTTTGAGAAGAGATGTACTTATAACTTTGAATGATTGTTTGATATAATCTAACACACTAGATTCTTTTTTTCAACATTTTTTTGCCATTTTTTGGATTAAAAAATTAGGAATTTTTTGAAAAAATAATTTTAGGAATGCTTTTCATAGTGTAACTTCAACTAATTTTTCTAATTTCATGGGAAAATCAACAAAAGTTTTATATCATAAAATTGAAAAAAAAGAAGAAAAAGAGCCTTACAATCATAAAGCTTTTGTAATATTTAATAATCAATGATACATTTGTGTCATTTTAAGGTGAATTAATGATAGATTCGAATTATTGAACATCTATGATTTATCTACATACCTAGGAATTAACATGCATATAATTAATTTGTGATATGTCATAAACATCAACCCTTAAATTATGCACAAAATTTTTGGGTGAAAGCACATTATGGTGGCCTCCTTATTTATTCATATTGGAATGTCTTCATAAGTGGTGCATATTTGAATCTAAACCATGTCAAAATTAAGGAATTTCATAATTTTTTTAATATTATGATATATTAATAACATTATATATATATATATATATGGTGAGTTGGACAATATATATATGAAAAAAATAATTGTAATTTTGTACTAAATATGAAAATATATTCCAAAAATGATTGAAAATATTTTCAACCTGCAAAAAATTTGAAGTATCCATTTCATTTATGATTTCACATAATTTCAACAATTTGAAGAATTTGATAATTTTTATGACACAAACGTGATTTTTTAAAACATTTGTCATTTATCATAACTATGTGATAAATTGATATTTTGACAAACAATCACTTTCAAATGGAAGATGACAATTATTGTAAAAAAAACATTTAAAACAAAATGCTTATTTAGAATATTAATAAAATCAAATACTAATGTAGTTTAAAATGAGAAATAAGCTCTATTATATCTATGGATATAAAAATATATTCAATATTTTTATTTTTTCATTTATTTATTTATTTAAAATAATAGTAGTTGACATTAGATTTGTGAAAGTCCAAAATTATAAATCCTCAACATCAAAACCTAAACTCAAAATGAAACGCATCACATTTTGAGAATAATTATATTTTACATACTATATCAATGGAACCAAAAGTGACTAAAAATGGGGATGGGTCATTGTAATGTGCTTTCACCCCCTTTGTATATTCTTTATTAAACATTCCAAACATTGCACGTGTTCAACATTGAGCAAAATCATGGCCCAAGGGCTTTGTTTTTTTTTTTTAAATTGTGGAAAAGAGAAGACCATGACAAAAGGTGATAGTGAGAATTAGGTCTCAATTTGATGTCTTCCATTTCGTCATTTGTATAATTATTATTTTTCATTCAAAATGTTAAATTCTAGTATTCAAATGTTACAACTATGTTGTGATCAACCATTTTTTTCTTTGACAAAAGTTTTGTTGTTTCTTCAACCAAAAAAATTAGGGAAAAGTTTTGGAGAAATGCATTTTCCTAGAGTGAATTCGACTAAATTTGCTAATTTTTTGGGGGATTTTTGCCAACATTTTGATATTAAAAAAATATGGGTAAAGAAAAAGAAAAACCTGGTAATGATGTGAAAGTGTGTTTTGCCATATGTTTCCGAATCCGACTAGATTTTTCTTAAATTTTCCCTCTCTTTTTTTTTTTTAATGATAAATGATCAACTCCATCTCCATTTCACCTGATTGTCAGTTGTGCACTTGGAGGGGGGTGTGGGGGGCAATTGATTATCCTGACTTGCTTGATGAAGGGCGAGGTCAGGTTGTGAGCTTGAACATGATGGATTTGTGTGTGGGGTGGCTGGTGCACTCAATCATCCAAGTCACGAGGCTGACTGGAATGAACACTTATTGTTAAGTTGGCCATAAACTCAAAGTAATAATTCCCTACATGAGCCAAGAGTTGCCATGATCAAATCCAGGTTTTTCTTAATAGATAGTCAGTCAGGCAATGAATCTATTGCCACATCTGACACACACACCCAAAACCCATTCACTCGGTGTCCAAAAACTTTGAAATGCTTCCAATTACTCGCTATTTAACTTAGGATTTCACTTCCAATTATTTGCTATTCAACTTAGGATACATTTATACTGACTTCATTTCCACACACAAAAATAATAATAATAATAATAATAATAATTTTTTTAAATATTTTTTTTAAAAAAATTGTTAATTATATAGAGGGGATATAACTTATTCATAACACAATAATTTTTTTCAATATGATGCTAATGAATAATTTGAATTCATACCGAGAAGTAAATACAAATGTCCCGTACTTCTTCCAAACAATTTTTTTTTTTTTTTTTAAACTCGCATTAAAAGAGTTTTTTTTAATGCTCTAAACCTCTTCATTGCATAGGTACACTTCTGATTTTTTGGTAACATAATTGTGATTTTATAATGAACGGGCTTTGATTTGGATATTCTTTCCAAATTTCAGATGTGATTATGTATTGTGGAATGTTCAAGGCCCTTGCCCATTATTATGTTGGGTAAGGTGCCGGGAAAACCTGTTACTGCGAGCTAAGTGACATACCCAATCTAATTGTCACCGAGGATGAGATTCTGCCTGTCACCCTAAGGTTCTTAGGGTTGGCTGCTCTTTCAAATGCATATAGAACATGGAGAGATCTACCAAATTGTCGATGAAGTTCTTCCTGATGGGGTGGAATCTCTTCCAAGTGACAATTACACCAGATAATGGCCATTGGTGAGACCGTGCTCATAGCCACCCGCCACTCAGCTGGGTCCATCCAATTGGCCATTATCTAGTACATAAGGGCAAGGCCATAGCCATTCCATGGAATTAAGGTCTCCAATGGCACATTCAACAATACTTGAACCAGAAAACTTCATGCTCAACAGACATTTCAGTCATTGTTTCAAGTTTGTGATCATCAATGGAAGATTATGTCATATAATGTGCTCAAGCAAATCACATAATCTGCCACCCCAGACAAGACCTTTATGTGATGGGCTCTCAAGTATGCAATTTTTAAATTTAATACAAGCATTCTACCCGCAAGGACTCTACTAGTTTAGTATGAGTTGAGACAATACCAGCCTTATACCAATACCAATTTGGTAGGTATTTGAGGTAATACAAGCATTCTACCCGATTTACACCCGTCTCCATATCAGGTATATAACTACCTGATACCAGCCAAAAATCAGTCTTAGACCCAACACCAGGACCAGTTCGATATGAAAGTTTTTTAAATACCCAATACCACTACCAGCCTAATATAAAAAATAAATATTATCTAAAAATTCCCCATATATGGACCAACTAGTATGTTCAAAAGTTGATACTAGACCAACAATGCTTCACACCACCATATCAAGGGCTTTATGGTGTTTGTCTTTTTCTCCTTAAGGTGATGAGAAAGGTCATCAAGAAACTTGTGTGGTCATCAAGAGACTTGTGCATGCCTCTATCAATAGATAGCAAGCAATTTGCAAACATTACAAGAGGAGCACATGATTAAAGCTCAAGCGATAATTTCTTGAAGATTTTTGAAAATGGATTTGAATCCTTTTCCACCGCCATTGGCATAACTACATCACGTATAGGCACTTGCACATGTAGAAGAGTACATTCAAATAGTGTGTGCATAGATTTCAAGCATTTCAACAATCCCATCTAATGAGACTGTGACAACCTTTCATTTTTTTCAACTATTAGCAAATGTCAACCTCCTCTCTTTTGTTGATGATTTCCATTTGAAGATGGAGGTTATTTTAGATTGGGATGCTTTTAATTTTTGTTTTGGCATGTTCACCATGTTTTTCATTTGGCGATTTTTCAAATATAGTGTATGAACTTTTACAAGATTGTTTTTTCCCAAATGATTCTATGAATGATTTTAATTTATTTTTTGAGATATGTGAACGCATTGCTCATGGTCATGTTCCTTCATTTGTATCATGTTTATTTCTAGCATCATGAATATTAACTTTACAAAAGCAAACCAATGATATTCGACCCATAGCAATCAAAGAGGTGATATATCGATCAATTCATTGCCCACACACTCACCATTTAGTTCAAGGATATGTTTGCGAAAACATTTTAATCCTCATTAGTTTGGTGTGGTGACATGAGGGGGGTGTGAAACGATGGTCTATGAGGTTCACGTTACGTTGGATTTACATTTAATTAAGGTGTTATTTCATTGGAAGTCCATAATGTTTTCAATTTTGTATCATAGACAACCATTTTTTAGGAATTATAATTTTCCACCAGTACCTTGTATCAATCTTTCCCATTTGGCCAACAATATTATGCATGCCCATCCCCATCATATTTTTCATAGGTCTTTTTACATGGGGAGTTCATTTGTAATTTTATGATTGCATGTAAGGTTTGTAGCATTAAAAAATTTCACCTAGTTGGCAAAGTGTGTTGCTTGCTTTCAATAGGGATAAGACTTGTCCATATCACTTCTTCCAAAGTTTCTTACACCCAACACATTTTCTAAATTCTAGATGCACCACTAGGTTTTATGCCATTTGTGGAATCCTTTCTTACAAAGGTGTTTTAAAAGGATTTTAGCACCATAATTAGCCTCCCCATGCTTGCAAATCCACAAGCAATTTTTGCAATGCTTTAGTTTTGTTATGGCTAATGCCCAAGTTGTTTACTGCGCACCATGTTTTCATCTTTAAGTGTTTCATAATATTATGTCAATTTTGATTTGCATATGATGGTTATAATAAAACAATTATTCAACACAAGATCTTTTGACATTATGAAGGGTCATTCAACTCATCGTTGAATCATTTTGCATGTTTTTTCAAAAGGGCTTAACCTTCTTTTAGTGGTTCAATTTGCTACACCTGCCTTATTGGGATGTTGGGCTTTAATTATTCTCGCACTTGTCATTCATTTCCTACAAGATGATCACCATATTCTTCTCAATGTGATGGCACATGTCAAGACCAACATTTTTCCCTTTTAGGTGGCATTGTGAAATACCTGAACATTACTACTCTAGGTTGTCTTATTTCATGTCCCCCATTTTAAAGTCTTGTGGTATAGTTGTATCCTCACTTGTAAGCTTTTTTTATAGACCACCTACACGAATAGGACTTTAACACACTTCTAATAAATGCTCCTTCAAATGCCACACAAACACATCTTCAATCTTGTGCAACTACAATTATGATTGTTTGGTTATTAACCTAGCCTATCACATTTGAATTATGTTTATCTTTGATTAATTTCCTTATAATGTTATGTATCCACATAACCCACTTTGGTGTGGACATACAATTGATGATTTAAATGTCCACTTGCTTTGATACCCATGCAAGGGTGAACACCCTAACCCACAATATTCTTCAAAATACTATTGCCACTATTGCTTTGGAAAATGGAACACACACACACAAAAAGGTTTGCCACCTTTTCCCCATCGCATTCAACATCGAATCAATATTTTTATCACAAAAAATGGTTATCGGACCTTAGTGAATATTGTCATAAATAATTTGAATTTTTCAAATATGGTACAACATGCATCATCCACAACAGCACATGCAGCAACAGGTGTTGCTCAAAAGAAGACACGATCATACACAAAACGTGCATTAGGTGACAACTTCATCCCCTTGTCATAAAAACTTATGGTTGTTTTCATTCTTGTTTCAACTCCTTTTTTACTACTTGTGTTCAAGCTACTATAGCCATTCATCAAAAATCTTATTTGATTCCCATGGTGCTTTTTATTATTATTGGCAACATGTGTCCATAGCCCTCCCCAAAGTGCATAGGCCATTCTGATTTTTCAACATGTTGTTATGTTTGGGAGGCAATTTTCATCTTTTCCACAAATTGTACCTAGTGCACCTCCATCATTGGCCAATTTATGGCAAACAAGTTTTTTTTAATTTATCATCTTATATTTTAGTAATTATATTAGTGGTGTCCTGATTGTTTTGTTTTTTCATGACTTGTGCTCTTGAGTTTTTATTTTCCTTTTAATTTTGTGGATGGGGTCTCATCCTTACCTTTTTATATATAGGGCTTTTTTTTCTTTTATGGTGGTATGGAAAACTAAGCAAAAGACCCATGATTTGGGAAGGTTGTAACACGATCATATCTAAACGAAATGAAACAAACACCTATATAAATAGGTAGGCTCACAAACAATACCTTATAACAATACCTATGAAATTGTAAAGGTAGGGTAAAGCCCAAGATGGAGGCATTTTCAAAATAAATGGACTATTACGAATTGATAATCGAGTTTAGCCTTGCATTTTTGGAATGTCCTCTACCTTTGGGCTTTACTCATCATAAAGCACCATGCCAAAGTTATCGTGAAACTAATCATAAATAAATCAAAAGGTGGAAGAAAGATAGATCTTAAAATTATTCTTTAAGAATGGGAAGGATCTTACAACTACAAGAAGGCATACTTTCCTTCTCCCTCTTAACAAATAGGTATAATATCCTTATGGGGGGGATCATTATCAATTGATGTGAAATACCCTCCAAATATAGTAGAATTGTTTTTTAGAATTTTTTGTACATGTAAGGTAAAGCCCCAAGCCAATGGCTTTATTAGAATAATAGTTCATGCAAGGTGGAGCCAAGCATGGACCCATGGTTGAGGGCTTTATCAAATGTAAAGACCTATTTACAATTTTATTTTTATGATACCTAGTGGGCATCACAAGAAAATGCAAGGCACTTCAAAAAATAAAAAATAAAAATGAAATGCCCACCCACTAAAATGATCTTTCATTTTCCAAATGCCCCACAAACATCAAAGGAAAAATTACATGGGGTAAGGTATTGTTTGATTTCATTAATAAAATATGAGCAAGTCTTAACCAATGTTGGCCAATTTCAAGTTTTCAGATGAGTTTGGGTTTGGATTTGGATATAGGTCTAAGAACCAAACCTAATGAGTCTACATAGATTTGGAACCAAGCAAGAAGTGTACCCTAGTGATTTTACATGGACATGGATCTAATGTTTTACAAAAAAACTTAATGACTCTACATGGAACTAAACTTGGCGAAGAATTACACCCAATGGGTCATCAAGGCAATTTGCAAGGTCCAACTCATACTATTGGTAGGTGCTAAGGTCCTAGGTTTAAATGGTGTTTAAGTTTTCTAGGTTTTAAGGTCCTATGATTAAGTTCTAGGGTTCTAGAATCTAAGGTTTTGGCACTGACCTTTTAATATATAAGGCCCAATGGTTCTTGTAATAACCAAGAATGAGCCAATCTTGGTCTTGACGGGTATGTTCAGAACTTAGTTATGCATGTTGAGAACCTTGAAGAGTGCACGACGGAAACTCATTTGTAGTTGGGATCCAATGCATTTGTTTCCTCTCCTTTTTTCACAATCTTATTAATTTTATTCAAACCTACCAATTTCCAATTTCTAATCATTTGGTTTATTTTTAAGAGAATTACGTTAGGAAGGGCTGCGTGCGGGCAGGGTTCTTTTTTCTTTTCTTTTTTTTTTGGCAATTTTTGTGGCAATCACCCACAAGAGAAAGAGCCAAATTTGGCTACAGGTCGAAGAAGGCAGCAGAAAAAAAAATTTAGAATCCACTATGTGTGGCGACCTTCAAGAACCTAGTATCTAAATATGGGCGACTTCAGATTTTTTTTCGTCAAAATGTGGCGAATCTTCCCCATTATTTTCCCCAAAAATCCTTTGTACCCTGTCGCCCTGAATTTATTTTTATTATTTTTGTAGCCGCAGTGAGAAATTTCGCCAAAAAAAACCCCCCCAAAATAATAATAATAATAATAATAACAACAAATTAAATTTATTTTTCAAAATCACTGGCTCGGCCTGACGAGTCACGACCACGCCTGAGATAACCGCCGTGGCGTCAGTGAGCGTGCCGGAAGGAGCGGAGGCGGAAGGGGGGTGTCGGGCGTCCTGTCTGCCGTCGTCGGATTGCTAGCGCAGTCGACGGTACGTCCAACTGGCGTTCTCCACCCGTCAGGCGCAACTGGTGCCAGCAGTTTTCCGTGCAAAACGGATCTCGCAGGGGGGTAAATGATCAACTGTGGGTAGGGGGGAGGGGAGGGTCCCCTCCCCCCTGGCCCCCCTCCCCCACCTCGCTTTCAATTTTTTTTAAAAATCTTCTTTGGGCCGTGGGCATTTTCCATAGTCCCTTTGTAAGGTAGCCTGGCTAGTCTTTTTTGTTTTGTTTGGGTGATTTTCATTTTTGTTTTGTGTCTTTCATTTTTTTGTCCTTGGTTCTCTTGTCTTTTCTTCAACATTGAAATAGTGCCCACCACTCCGGCCGGACACAATAAAAACCAACACCCACCAGAGCACCATCCCTTGGATGCCCCCATTATTACTCACTTGTGGATGAACCACAGTTTATTACCGAGTTAAATATTCGGTTTCCCCTTGGTAACCAAACTCGGTAGGAAATAATAGGTCTCAAATATAGGTAGGTACATAGGTAGGAAAATAGGTAGCTACTAGGTACCAAGTAGATGGTTTCTACATAGGCAAGAAGGACAGTTTTTACTACCTACCCACCTACCTACCTACCTAATAACAACCCCCACTTGTGCTTGTGGATTGTTACTAGGTAGGTAGAAAGAAAAAAAAAAAGAAACTGAGCTTAACCACCATGGTTAGCTAGGTGGAACTGAAACCCAACAGAAAACTGTTTCCTTCATCACTCACCATTCATCCTTCATGGTGGTGCTGGTCGGTGCTGGCGAGTGAGTGCAGGTTCAATGTGGCCGTGCCGAGCTTTCATGCAACTGAGGACAAAATACTAATAATGTAGCTTTGTTTGTTTGTTTCTTGTTTGTTTGTTTGTTCGTTCATTCGTTCGTTCATTCCTTCCTTCCTTCCTTCCCGAGTTAACTTCCTTCCCTGGATTTTCAGAGAGACAGCAAGAGCCTCCCAGGAGGGGGGACAACACTCATAAATGGATATCATGGTGAATTTTATATACCCTTCTCGGGCGGTTCTTTGCTTTTATGGAGACCCTCCGGTTCCCATTCTAAAAAACCAGTTCAAACACGGGTTCTATTTCTAAAAAATCAAAAGCTTGTTCCAGTTTGGTTTTTTACTAACTGGAACGAGAACCAGAACCAGGGATTCTTCTCCACCCAAGTAAGTTGGTACCCGCGCATCACTGGTGATTTTTCTACTCTTTAAGCAACAAACCCTTTGGTGGTTAAGAGTCGAATATCATCATACTACTACCTTGGCAACTTCAACATTATGGCTATTGAATAATTAATTAGATTTTGAAATTTTCATTTCGACAAATAAAATATTCCTAAAGATTCACTTATTTTCACCCTATTAAAAAAATTTTGATTTTTTAAATTTTCAACATTTTTAAAAATAATATAATTCGTGTTGAAGTTGCCAAGGTACTATGGTATGTGAATCCTCAACTAGTGATTCTCAAAATCAAAGACCTAGCTTCAACCCCTAACCATGGTTTTTTTTTTTTTTTTTTTTTTTTTTTTTAAATTAATTTTTATTTATTTTTTTTTTTTTTTTTTTTTTTTTTTTTTTTTTTTTTTTT
>Ga0116227_10004515_pt1 | contig 30162 bp, 25 predicted proteins | sample S1TSphgellanicum_FD_89693 | JGI IMG/M metagenome (GOLD analysis project Ga0116227, IMG submission 89693) | Host-associated microbial communities from peat moss isolated from Minnesota, USA - S1T2_Fb - Sphagnum magellanicum MG | ecosystem: Host-associated > Plants > Peat moss > Unclassified... | reverse complement strand
CGAGTCGTCACGGAAAGCACCGCGGCCCGGCCACAGGAGACTGATATGTCGACGACTGTGAATCCATACCCGAACATCCTGATGTCGCGATCGATCGCCTCGACGAGTTCACGGCGCGTGTAGTCCTTTGGGTATTGTCTCTGGAGAGCGTGTGTCGACGCTTCCGTCAGCCAGATCGAGGCGTGTGCAGAAACGCAAAGGGGCCCCGCCATCTTCTTTGCGAGGTCAGACAATGCGGTCTGCACATCCTCCGTGGAGATGAAGATGAATTCGGACGCGTTTTCATCGAGCCAAGTATCGTGCATCCTCACAAACGATGCGACCATCTCACCTTTGTCGTTGGTCGCCACAACACGGCCAACGGTTATGGAATTTGCATGCAATTGCACGACGCGGTCCGAGTCTTTCGTTTGAGAATGAAGACGAAACCCACGCAACCTCCGAAGCGCCTGAATTTGTCGAAACACGCCTTCAATCGCGGCCTCCGAAGCAGGTTGAGGCGGGGTACTGGCCTCGATATTCTTGAAAATTCCGATTGAATGGGGCAGGGGCAGCTCATCGATTTGTCTCTCGCACGAATGGCACAGTCGCGCGCTCGTTCCCGTCCTGAACTGGGTGTGAGAAAAAATACCATCCCCCAACGCAGCCTTCCATTGCGCGTCGCCAAAGCGAATTTCGTCGCAGACCACGCAATTTCTATAGACAGTAATACCACTGTCGTGATCGATCGCGCGCGCGCCGTACGTGTACAACCACGCTTCGTTGCGGCGAGACGCTGCATCCGGAGGCGTGGTGGACATGGCGGCCTCGAACGCGTGAGTAGAAGACGCATACGCGCTCAGACCCACGACGTCCATCGACGGCGGCGCCGCACTGAGCGCTGCGCTCTTCTTCTTCTCCGCAGGCGCCGTGGTCGTTTGTTTGGAGCCCTCACCTTCTGTGTTACCGGCGCCGGGTGTCGGCTCTGTTGATTGAAGGACGTGCGACATCGAACACTGCGTACCAGAACGAAAAACGTGCAATGAGTACGAAATGGTCACGAACAGGAAAGAACGTCGTCGCCTAAATCGAAACGAAGAGATAGAAATGTAGGACGGCGGCGCGTGGGATGTGCTTACGAACCGCGCATTCCAATGATGAGATGCAGCGTCGACTCCTTCTGGATGTTGTAGTCGGCGAGCGTGCGGTCGTCCTTGAGCTTCTCGCCGGCGAAGATGAGGTGCTGTTGGTCTGTCGGGATACCCTCCTTGTCCTGGATTTTCTCCTTCACGGTCTCGATCGTGTCCGACGACTCAACGTCGAGGGTGATCGTCTTGCCCGTCAGCGTCTTCACGAAGATCTGCGTGCCTGAGCCACCAACCGCTCGCTTTGAGACGCATATTACCGACCCCGTTTGGATGTTGTACTCGGCGAGAGTGCGGTCATCTACGAGCGAGACGCCGTTGCGTAGCAGATCAAGAGGAGATGAAAACGTCGCGTGGATTTGCCGCTTCACCATCGTGATGGTGTCCGAAGGCTTGACAACCAGCAGAATCTCCTTCTCATCGCAATGGTCAGAGGATTTGACGACGATTTGAAATGAGGCGGAGTCCCTACTCCAGCCCTCCTCGAATTGACTCGAGATGGAGGCCCTACGCGCCGCGCCCGAGGACGACGTGGTGTCTCCCCGAGCACGTTTTTTCACTGGCTCGAGATCCGAGTTCGGTGTGACGGGAGCGGTGGCGGTCGCCGACGTGGAGGGACCGAGGGCCTCGTGTTCGCGACGACGCTTGGATCCCGCGTGCATGATCAGATCAACAGCCGTGCCCGGGGAGGATGCAGCGACCAAGACGGCGCGCGCTCGCACGAATCTCGTGATCGGCTCGGTTTGGTAGAATGTCGAGACGCGACCGATGGCGATCAGGAGGGAGAGCAAGCCGAGTGGATCTCTTTCCGACGACGACGATGACGGTGGCATGCAGGCCTCTGGCCCACGATACATCATCTCCAACCATGCTTTGAGCTCCTTCGAGGGAAACGCTTCATGGCTCTCGAGAATCGCTCCTTTCGAATCGGCAGTGGCGATGTCGCGAAACGTCTTGAAGCTCTTCCAATAGGGGGACATGGAGAGCACCAGTTGGTGGGCGTGGAGGTCCACACCATCGGATGTGTGGATCAGGACGTCGGTATGGAGACCTCCGAGTGCGCATTCCCAGGCATGTTCCGCAATGGCCGTCGCCGAAGGAAGATTCGAAGGAAGATGCAGAGCGCTGTCATCGTAGAGATTCACATCAACGACACATCGAACCGCCTGGTGTACATGGAGCCAGGCGGATTTTTGGTGTTCGATATAACCCGGCACCTCCTCCTCCTCATCACCGGCTTCTCCTTTGGTGAGGAACCCACAGAGCGAATCGCTGGACCCATCTTTTCCGTGAACGACACACCGATATGCAACTTCGAGTTCCCTTCGTTTTACGCCCCGTGTGAAGGGTCTGACTTGCAGCGGAGAGTTGTCTTTCGCGTCATTTCCATCGTTGTAAATCATCAGGCAGATGGACACCGCCGATGACAAGTTAAAACGAAAGTATCGCGTCTCCTCCTTTCCGGTGAACTCGAGCAGAAGAGGAAACCGCCACCACCGCACACCGGGGTTGCGATATCGCTCGCAGTCCGCGATGTCGAGCATCGTGCCCTTGCACTCGGCGGAGGTTCCCCACTTGATCTCAGGCGCCTTTGACGATGGCGACGACGACGACGAAGACGCAGCTGCCGACATCGTTCTCGAGACACTAAAACCAGCCGCGAGTGAGCACGTGCAAACGAGAAAGAAACGTCTCGGGACGAAACAGAAACAAGTGGAGTGAGGTCTTCTGACCCGATACTCGTTGCGACGGGTCGAAGAGAGTCAGTGAGAACGTGGAAATCCAAGGGAGGGCGACATTCTACGCGGATACGAACAGGAACACTCATTGCAGTGTGGAGGATTGTGCCGCGAGTTCAACCAGCGCGACGCTCGCAGCCGCAGCGCGCGGTGTCGGTGGAGGAGACGGAGTCCGGGGCGTCACCGCGACGGTCATTGCGTCCTCGTCGTCGTTGCACTCCCACTCATCGTCCGTCCGATGTCCAGTGATAATCGGAGGAGGGCGCCCGCGATGCTGCCCGTGGGGCGTACAGTCGGCGGCGCAGGATTCTTTCAAATGAAGACAGGCAGGTCTCAGATTCGACGCGCGGAAGACCGCGGCGAGATCGGTTCGACACGCGACCAGCGACTCGAGTTGGCCGATCGCGACGACGAGATTCTCCTTCGTGCCGGCCACCGATACATACCGCGCAAGTCGTCGCACAAGCTGCCGGAGCTCACGCGTTTGCCGGTCCTCAGAACCGATCGTCTCCTGATCGGGCAGCGACGCGGCATTCGGCATCGCCCTAACCACAGCACGACGAACACGCAGATGAGACGGCCAACGTCGGGGGTTCTCGTTCGAGATGAATCACAAGGGAGACAGGGCGTGTGCGATGCGGACGCCATCGCGGCCTGACGAGAGGCTCAACGACAGAAATGCGCCCGATCGCGGAGTTCGTTCGGCCTGTTTTGATGTGGCACCGGAACTTCGGATTTCCGCTTTCGGTTCCGGGTCCGAGGCGAATCCACAACCGTCTCGAGGACCGCCGCCACCTCCTCGCCAGTGGCGGTTTGCATCCACACCGAGCACGCGAGAAGGCACGACGAGGGCGGAGACACGGGGGACGGCGGAGAGAGCGGTGGGAGCGGCACATTCGGATACAACAAGCCGCCGTCAAGCGGCTGCGCGCATTCGATCAAATGGACGTTGAGCGCGGGTCCGCGCGGACGAAGAGGCCGACGGCGTTTCGGAGCAACGAGCAAGGCGCGGGAGGCGGGTGAAATGACTGCATTTCGTGGACATGGAGGCGATGGGCCCTGCGTTTCGTCGAGACGACGTGCCTTGCGTCGCATCAACTGGACAAACAAGCGAGACATGCGCCGTCTGGTACAGAGAAGAGAGGTAGTCAGCCGTGGACACGCGGAATGAATAAAGTGCGGACTCATGACAGCGAACGCAGTGCGCGCACGCGGAACAGAGACCGGAAACGACTGCGTTTGTTTGATTACCCATCCGAACTGTCGCCGCCGACCGCCGTCGCCTTGTTGTCTACGCGAGCACGTTTTGTCGCAGGCGCCATGACCGAGCTCGACGGGGTGCCAGCGGGGGTGGCGGCCGTTTCGGCAGACGCCGACGCGGAGGGAACGAGGGCCTCGGGGTCGCGACGGCGCTTGAATCCCGCATGCACGAGAAGGTCGAATGCCTCCCCTGGCGACGAGGTGGTAATCTCGGTTGCTTTTCGATGCACCACGTGCGTGATGTGCGTCGTCTCGTAGAAGTCGGAGACGCGACGGATGCCCGCCAAGAGGGAGAGAGACTCGTATGGACCCATTCCCTCCAGCGTACAGGCGTGTGGCCCAAGGTACAGCATCTTCAACCATTCGAGGAGCTCCTTCGAGTGAAACTCTTCGCGGCTCTCGAGAACCGCGCCTTTGGAGTCGCCCGTCGATTTGTCCTTAAACGACAGATGGCTTTGCCAATAGGGGGACAGGGAGAGAACGAGACTGTGTGCGGGGATTACGACGCCATCGGTGGAGTGAATCCGGACGTCCGTCCGGGTGCCATTTCGTGCGCATTCCCAGGCATGCTCGGCAACGACCGGCGACGTCGAGAGTGCCATCGGCGCAGAAGGAGGTACAGATTTGTCATAGTCATAGTAGATATACAGTTCGACGACACAACGAACCGCTCGGTGGAGACCAAGCCAGTTGCTGAATTGGTTTTCGGTGAAGCCCTGCAATCCGCCAGCGCCGTAACTCTTTCCGGTGAGGAACGTGCAGATCGACCCCTTGTCTCCGTTTGCTCCCTCGAACACGACCCGACAGGCAGCTTCGAGTTTCGATGGTTCGAGTCCTCGTGTGAAGGGTTGAAGTTGCAGCGGAAGTCTGCTCCCGTCGTTGTAAATCGTGAAACAAATGGATACCGCGGGAGACAAGTTGAACCGGAAGAATCGCTTTTCTTCGCTGCCGTCGAACCCGAGACGAAGTGGAAATTGCCAGCGTCCATCCGGGCGCTGATACCGTTTACACTCCTCGACGCCGAGCATCGTTCCCGTGCACTCTGCTGAGGTTCCCGATTTGATCTCGGGCGGGGTTGATGATGCCAACGACGAAGACGACGACGCCGCAGAGGCCATTCGGGTTCTGCAGAGACAGTCCACACAAATCTGGTGTGAGCTCGGACGATGCGAGGGAACGCACGAGAGAAACGACCACGTTCGAAAATCAGGAGAGCGAGAATCGTTATCGAGGCGACGTGCGGTTTCGTGAGGTGCCTATATCCATGTGGAAAAATTTTTTTGGAGATGGGACAACTTTTTTTTACAGGTCGCGATGACCATGGGAAACGCGAGGGCGAGCCATCGCCGTCGTCTCGGACACGAATGCGTGGTTTGATTACCCGTCCGAAATGTCGCCGATGACCGTCTCGCAGGCGCCAGTGATCTTTGTTGCCGTTACATCGCCCGACGAGGTTTTCACATCCCCAACCAGATCGTTCGCGATGTTGACGTTGCCCGATGTCGTCGTGATATTCCCGACGACTCCCTTTTTGACGGTCACATCGCCTGAGGATGTGGTGATACCCCCGTCCACATTGCCATCGACACCAACGTCTCCTCCGCTCGTTGAGATCGAGGAGACGTGCGTTCCACTGATCGCAAAGCGCATCCCGGCGTGCGTGGGATACGAAATGGAAAGGCGGCGTCCTCGAATGACGTGGCCAGTCGGCGACGTGATGGAGAGATCGTCGCCGTCGATCGTCGCCGTCTCCGTTCGCGCACTGGAGATGAGAAACCGACGAGACCGAGAGAAACGGCCGACGCGGTACGATTGCCGGTGATGGACATGTCCACAGCATCCCATGCCGCAGTCGACGAGGACTTTGATGGTCACGAAAAGCAGAATGAAAAGGACCATTCCGACCAAGACAGGGTCTCGATCGATATCGGTCGACGTTCTTGCGAGATTCACCATGTCCATGTGGATCACAACACGCCGCGCAAATCAACAGGAGCGAACGAGTGGTGCGATGAAACCAGACAGCACAGTGTCCGAGTCGAGGTAGCGAGAGAAGGGCGCCGAGACGGGAGTTTATCCACCGCCCGCGTCTCGTCGCAGAGACCCGAGAGCGGCGTGTGTGCTACGACACCGGCGGACGAGGCGAACCCGTCGGAGTGAACGGAGAGGGAGGAATGCTCGTTTGGAGAGTCGAGACGGACCCGAGAGAGAGACGAGGAGGAGGGACGGGAGTCGCCGGCGACGCGGCTGCCTGCACAGTCGGAGGAGACGGAGGGGGTGTAAACGCGCTGTGCCAAATGACATCCCCGGTCGCCGTCGTCGTCATCGCCCGCGGTCCCATGACTCGCTTTCCGCCAATGCTGGATGTCGTCGTCACCGACAGAGACGACGCCGACATGGAGGAGAAGATGGAGGGTCTCTGAACATACGATTGCAGACAAGCACAACGCGTGTGAGAGAACAGACCGAGTGATAGGGACTGGCTCATGACAAAGAACGTGTCAAATTAGCAATTCGCGCATCGAGCCCGTCCGTCCAGTGACAGGTTAGAGCTCGGATTGTCGCGGCCGCGAATTCGTTGCGATCTGGACGATCGCCGCATTGACGATCGGGTAGGTCAGCACGTCGTTGTGCGTGGCGCCCTCGACTAGATGCACCGTTGCATTTGGGAGTCGAAACGCCATCTCGCTCGGGATGAGCGCATCTCGCGACCCATGAAACACGGTGAAGGACGCGGGCGTGCATCCGTGACGCGGAAACTCGGCCGCGTCCACATTGTCCCAATTCTCGTCGCCGAGGAGGATGTGTGCAAGCCACGAGGGGACCCATCCGCCTGTCAACTGCGAGACGACGTCGCGGAGGCGAGAAAACGTGGAAATGCAGAGAATGTGTCCAATGGGAATGTCGCGCGCACTCGCTGCATAGTGAAGCGCCGCTGCCCCTCCGAGGGAATATCCCAGGAGATTGACTCGACGATACGGGAGCGCGCGGCGGTTTTGAGCGAAGCGGATCGCGGCCTGAGTGGCATCGAGAATCGTTTGCTTCGACGGAATGCCGGCTGTTCCCTGATAGCCGGGGTAAATGATAAAGAGCACATCTCCCATGCGATGGCGTTCGGAAACAGGCAGGGACGCAAACACATGGGACCATGACCGAACATCTTGCGCGTTGCCCGAAAAGACAACGAGAAGATCGTCGTCTCGCGTCGGTTTGGCAGGGGACGATGCAAACCCGGCCGCGAACCCATCACCGACATCGTGACGGTGAATGTGAAACCCGGGATGGACAGACCTCTCGCGCATCTGCCACGAGGGGTACAGAAGCGTTCGGACCACGATCGGCCGTGCGATCAGGGCGAGGACGATCGCGGGGAGAGCGAGCGCCATCGATCGTTTCAATACTCGACTTGATTTCGCGCGTGCGATGGTCTCGGCCGAGGGCGAAGACGTGTCCTTGGAGATCACGCGACTCGGACGACCGAGGGGTCCCGAGTTGCGCCGTGAGGGAGTCGGACTCATTGAGTGTCGATGCGAAGATGCTGGTGTCAGTGGCAAGGTTTTCGAGTGGAGATGAGAACTGGAAGAGTGTGGGTTTACGTAAACATGCAACTGCAACACACTTAAAACACACACACACACTCAGTCGAGCGCGCGGCGGTTACTCAGCGACAGCGGCCTTGGCGTCGTCGTTGTCGCTTTCGTCGTCATCGCCTTCGCCGTCGTCGTCTTCATCGCCGTCCTCGTCCGCGTCCGAATCGTCGATCCCCGCGAGATCATCATCGCAGTGGTCGAGCTCCTGATCGTCCTCATACCGACAGTACGAGTCGTGGGACCCGAGAAGGTGGTTGCAGTTCGGGTTCAGAAACAATGCGAGCGTCAGCTGTCCGACGCGCGTCAGCTCGTCGCCCGAGTGAAGACGACCGGACAGTTCGTCGAGAAATTGGCGCGCGTCGGGTGCACACGCGATCTTTGCGAGGCGTTCCGGCTTCACCGGTTCACCGGGTGTCATTTTGATCTTCTCGAGGAACCGGCCAAGCATGATTCGATCGGAGGTGTCCATCTCGGTCGCGCCCGCGCGGTTGACGTAATACTGAATCAGCACGCTCACAGCCGTGCTGTGGAGCGCCGCGCGCTGCGCGCGGGTGGTGGCACCGACCGACGCCTTAAAGTCGCGAATCCGCCCGAGTTTCTCGTCCGGCGTCAGCGCCGCGTAGGCGCCGACGCTCGCCGTTTTCATCGCCTCACGCGTTCGTTCGAACCATTCCGTCGCCGCGTCCGTTTCATACTTCTCGTCGAACCATGGGCGTTTGGTCTCCGTCGCAGGGTCGATCTCGATGGCCGACACACTCGAGTCGCCAAACGCGGGGCCGGCGAGACCGCGGAGATCGGCGTCGATCCGATGAAGATTCTCATCCGTCTCGAATGGACACTGTGTGCCATGTGCGCCGATCAGGTGATCGCAGTTCGGATTGAGCCCCACGGAGAGCATCTCCTTTCCGATGCGAGCGCATTCGGTTCCCGACGAGAGTGTTTTGAAGAGTTCGGCCAACAATCCGAGTGCCGCGGGCAGCATCATCACCCGCGCGCGGCACGGCATCAGCACCCGCGCGCGGGACGGCTGCTCCGACAATGACGCGCCCAGCGTGGCGCCACACGAGATGAGAAAATCTCCGAGTCGCTCTTGGTCTTCCGCGTCCATGTCATCGGAGGCCGCGCGGTCGATGTAGTACTGAAGCACCGCCGTGAGCGCAACCGCATGCATGGTCGCGCGGTCGTCGGGCGTCGCCGTGCTCGCGGCGAGACGACACTGACGGAGGAATGTGCGCTTCGCAGGCGGCGACATTGCCATGTACGCCTGGTAGCTGCCGCGCTTCTCGGCAACTTTGTCCGGAGGAGGCATGGTGCGCTCCTGCTTGGCATCCACGTCCGACGACGACGACGTCGGAGGACTCGTCGCCGTCGCGGCGGACGCGGCGGTCTCCGTCGCATCTGCGCGCGGTTTCTTGGGCGCGCTGGCGGTACTCGCCGGTTCCGTGTCCGACTGCGGCGGTTTCGCGGCGGCCGGGGAGCGGCGGCGTTTGGCGCCCGCGACGTGCGTCTTGGAGGCGGTCTTCTTGGCGGAGGCGCGTTTAGAGTCGCTCATTATGAAGGCTTGTAGGAAGAGAGTAGGGGTTCAGATCTCGGGAGATGTGATACGAGAAAATTCATACGATCCAACAAGACGAGATGATAAAGATGTACATTTAAGGAGAATCGTGAGTCGTATAGAACACCGCGCATACGCCCCAAAATGGAGTTTCGGTCGCCGTGGTCGTGGTCAACAGAACGCGGCACCCGTCGCCCGGATGCAATAGATCCATGCACCGACAGAGCGTCGTCTGGGCCGTACAGTTGGTTTCCGAGCGCGGCCAATGGGTTTGATGGCGGAGGGTGTGCCGACTTCCATCACTGAAAAATAACTGGAGACCCGAGACACACATGTCGAGATTGGATCGAGTGGACGACAGACACTGCCTGCTTCGCATCTCGTCCAGTTCGCACGCACGATCGCGAGCGGCTCGGCACGGGTCTCCGGGCGGAAACGGTGCAACGGGCCTCGGCGTTGCAGCATTGTCTTCATCCGATCGCGATCGCACGAGCCCCGACGCGAGTATCCCAATGCAGAGGAGACACACCGCGATGTCGAGTTTCCTGTCCACGTCCCACCAGTTTGATTCGTCGTGTTGGGTCATGCGCGCGCGGGAACTGGTTCAAGCGTGTATACCTCGAGAACACGACATTCGAATGAGAAACGCGACGAACTCGAGAGGATGGGTCGATCCGACACAAAGAAACCCCGGACATGCACAATACGCCCCAAAATGGAATCACAACCAGACGATGCGCTTGAGATGAAATAGACGCATGCATCGACAGAGCGTCGTCCGGGTCGTACAGTTGGTTTCCTCGCGCGGCCAATAGGTTTGGTTGCGGAGGATGTGCCGAATGTCGTCGCTGAAAAATAAATGGAGAACCGAGACGCACGTGCGAAGAGTGGATCGAGGCTTGACGCGCAGCTCGTCCAGTTCGCATGCACGATCGCGAGCGGCTCGGCATGGATCTCCGGGCGGAACCGGTGCAACGGGCCGAGGCGTCGTACGACCGTCTTGATCTGATCGCGATCGCACGACAACCGTCGCTATTCCCGACGCAAGTAGTCCAATGCAGATGAGCCACGCCGCGATGTCGAGTGTCGTGTCCACGTCCCATCCGTTTGATTCGTCGTGTCGGGGCATGCGCGCGCAGGAATTGGTTCAACCGGGTAGACCTCGAGACCACGAACTTCGAATGAGAAACACGACGAGCCCGAGAGGATGTGGAGATCCGACAACAAGGAAAAAACAGGACATACACGCGACGCGATCAATGAGCACGAGCGCGTTTCGTCGTCGTTGGACTGACGCGATCTGCGTTCGGCGCATCCATCGACGAGGACGACGACGACAGCAGAGGGAGACCGGCGTCGTGCGCGCGCACTCGTTTGTGGCCGATCCGTTCACCCGTGGGGTTCGTTGGCGCGGCCGTCGGCGGTGGCGGCACACGAGGCCATTCCAGAGGGAGATAGGCGCGGATAATCACACAGGCCGCATAACTGATCACATCCGTACCGAAGGCCGAGCGAAGCATGCGCAAGGTCTCCAACTCGTCGTCGGTTCCTCCATATCGAAGGCGAAGCAACTCCCGCGTGTCCTCCCACGCGGGCCGCGCCGGCATGGACAAAATCGCCGCGGCATCGGCCGGCACGCGTGTGCGCTGTTCGTCCGGAGAGAGCTGATCGTACCAGGCGTTGTGACCGTCGATCATGGTGCGAAGGTCGAGCGTGTAGTGATCGAACCTCTCGTCTTCCCAGTACCACCGGAGGAGGCGCTCGTACGTCAAATACACGTCGGCCCACATCTCGTCCCACCAGTTCGGGAACATCTCCCACCCCGCGATCACCACGGTGGCATGGCGCCGGGAGCTCTGCACGAAATCATTCCGGAGAATGCCCGTCGTGAACATTTCGAGAAAGATCTGGTCGCGATAGTAGTGAGACGGAAAACACCCGCATCGCCATGCCTGCGAGCCGGGCATCCGATTCGGGTGCGGAGGACTGACGTAATTGGTCGGCGCGAAGAGTCGTTCTTTTGCCTGCTCAATCGAGCCGCGCGTGCAACTGCGCACGTGAACGTCGAGCGGGTGGTTGGGCTTTCCCGCACGATGTTTGCATTGAATTAAGCCCTGCACGCTCCACCGACGCGTCATGGCGTCGCGTTGAAGGAGGGCCGCGTCTGGCGTCGCCCCGAGAAAGCGAAGTGTCGGATGCACGACAAACGCGTGGTCGCGAGGAAGATACGCCGCGCGACTCGGCGGGTCTCCACGCTCGACCGCAAGAATGTCGGCGCAAAGAACCGCGGTGACGGCTTCATATTTGTGGCCTTCCTCAAAGAGGGTTTGCTTGGCGGGATCTCGCCCCGGAAATTCGAGACCAAACAGCGCGCGAAACTGCTCGTCCCGCTTCTGGCCAATCCGACTGCCCGTCAGCCGCATGGCGCGGTCGGGGTGCAACCCCTGTGCGGTTGAGCCGGGGCGGATGATCTCAAGTGCGGACGCGTCGAGGGACAGCGGCGGGTTTCGGGGCGCCGCGCACTGGACGGCCCTTCGAAACCGGTCATCGGGCGATTCGTGTTCAGAGACGGCCATTCCTCCGATGCCAACGCGAGAACCGTTGACGGAAGCACTCGACGCACACGCGTCCCGAACTGCGTAGTCACCGAGATTAATACGAGAGTCGACTAAAAATGACAGTAATCTTTTGATTTTCCCTCGCATCGCGCCAAGCACGCACGCACGCGGGCGACAAGGTCAGAAACGCCGGCGCATAGAGCCCGAGACAACTCGGCGACTCTCGTGCGCCGACGATGAGGCGTTCATCACGACGAAAGAAAGACACGCGAAACAAGAGGAGAGGAGAGATGATGCGGATGGTCATTCGTGATGGACGCGCGGAGAACTCGCAGGGACGTTACGTCTCGACCGGCTCGTCGACCTGCTCCGGCGCCTCCGCCGGCGCAGGGGACGCGGTGACGGCCTTTTCCGCTTCCTCGTTCTCCGACTCGTCCTCTTCGGTCGAGTCGGAGTTTTGGTTCTTCTTCGCGCGCGCGGACTCTTTGGCCGCCTTCTTCGCATCGCGGATCGCTTTGGCCGCCTCCCGTTCCTTCATCTCGGCCTTCTGCTTCTGTTCTTTCTTCCGCTCGATTTCGGCGTTGTGATTCGCCGTGGCGGTCGACTCGGTGTATTTCTCGCCGAGAATCCGGCGCGCGAGCTGAATGTCCCTCGGCATGATCGTGACGCGTTTCGCGTGGACCGCGCAGAGGTTGGCGTCCTCGAACATCTTAATGAGATACGCTTCCGACGCTTCTTGGAGCGCCATCAGGGCCTGGGTCTGGAACCGCAGATCGTTCTTGAAATCCTGGGCGATCTCGCGGACGAGGCGCTGGAACGGAAGTTGGCGCAGGAGAAGACCATATCCCTTTTGGTACTTGCGGATTTCGCGGAGCGCGACCGTACCTATTGGACGACATCGGGAGAGACACGCGAACAGAGAGACCATCAGCATCCGGACATCGACACGCGCAGACAGACCGACGGACACCCCAACAACGAGACCGACAGACGAAAGTGCGAGAACACATACCCGGGCGGTAGCGATGCGGCTTCTTGATGCCGCCGGTGGGCGGGGCCGACTTGCGGGCGGCTTTGCCGGCGAACTGCTTTCGCGGGACTTTTCCGCCAGTGGATTTGAGCGCCTGTGCTTTGGTGCGTGCCATGAGTGCGAAGCCGATGGAAAAGAACGACGAATTGTGTTCACGTAGTAACGAAAAAGAAGTTCGAGAGAGGCGCGATCGTAGATAGCTCCACGGGTTGATCCTACGCGGCGGCGGTCGAGGAGCGAGAGGTCGCAACGCAATTCAAGGAGTGTCGAGGGATGATCGACCGCGCTCTTCCATCAGAGAGCAAAGAGGTCTGTGCGTTTCGGATACCGCCGTTTTAGCTCCGTCACGGCATCGTAGTGCACGGCGCCTGGAATTGCGTGATAGGGTTGCCCACGAATGGCCGCGTCGCCTGCGGCGAACGAGATACAGGCATAGAGCATGATCATCTCGATGATCTGCATCGGCCACTTCATCTCTGCATCGATCAGGGTAGAGACAATTGTCTTGTCGTCCCGCCGCGTGTCGATCACACATTCGACCAGACGATGCACGTAGTCGGACAACGGCATAGAGAAGCGGGTAATTTGCTCGGCTGCGCGAGCGACGCCCCATTGTCCCGCCAGTGGGGAAAGAAAGAGAAGCGGCGCGATCGCGCGCTCTGCGACGATGAACAACACGCGAACGCGCATGGCACACGTACTTTCGATAAAATCATCCAAGATCGTCGTCCCGTCCGGAGCGACCTCGGAAAGCATCGACACGAGACGACGGGGGAATTTCCACTTGAGATACGACAACAGTTGAGAAAACACCGACATCGTCGACGTGCAGATGCAGTCGATCTCGCGGGTGCGACAGTCATCTGCATCCGCACGTGCGCTCACACGTAGGCAGTTTCTCCCGTCCGCGGTTCGGTACGAAAGCGCACCGGGTGTGATTCCGCCCCACCGCACGCTTGGTTCCCGCGCGGCGAGAATGACGGGAGCGACGGATCGTCGTGGACATCTCTGTTGTGGAACAGAACCCTGCACGGCCACGGAATCAGTATCAACGACGCGGAGGAACGCAGACGGAGGAGTCTCCTCGAAGCAATTAAAATTCGTCAAAAGAACGCGCCCAACCGAGAGGTCGCGTACGAGGACGACGGAGGAGGGAGAGGACACTGAAGAGAAACGCGGTGTCCGCGCGCGAGCGGCGTCTCGGCGACGGCGGGCGGACTTTCACGACGAGGCGACGCACCGTCTCCTCCGTCCGCCACGTCGTGAAGCATCCGATCGAGTGCGCGCTGTTCTTCGGTCGTCTCGGGGTGATCGCGCAGCGGAGATGGAGGCGGGGCGCGCGCAGCGTGTGCGCGGGCCTCCTCGGGAGGGTTCTCGATCGCGTCGTCGGCGTGCTGCGTTCCCTCGCCCAGAAAGATCTCGCGAACCGACTCGAGCGCCGCCATCGCCATCGAGAGGCGCGCCGCATCGGACATGCTCGCCCATCCCCATGTGTCAAAAATGCAGGCCGCGGGGTTGGTGGCGAGAACACGTGCGCCAAAGAGACGTGCATTTTCGAGCGCGATGATCTCCTTTTCGTGCGAGGAAAAGCCACGTGCTGTACTTTTCGCGCCGACTCCAATAAACCGGCGCATGCTCTCGGTGATGACCGCGGTCTGCAGGAAGTGATCCCAGTGCTCGCGTGTTTTATGTCGAAATTTGAATTCGTAGGCGCTGTTCGAGACCGGTCGTCCTCGTTTGGCGGGAGGGGACGAGAGATCGGCGCCTTCCCGGAGTTCGGAGAGGAGCGCGCCGTCGTCGATCTCGAGAAGAGGGCCGAGAGGGTCGTCGCGTGACGAGGCAGCGTCGCCCGCGGCGTTGGACCCAGAGGAGGCAAGGCCACGACTCGGCTTGCCCTTCCCCTTTCCATTTCCTTTGCCCCTTCCCTTCCCGTTCCCCTTTGACGGAGGCGCGCGCTTTCGTTTGCGTCCGCTGAGGAGTCGAGTCGACGACGCATCGCCGGACGTATGACCGCGCTTCTCGTCGTCGTCCTCCGCACTGTCGCCCTCGCTGTCGTCGCCCTCGTCCTCGCCGCCGGGTCTCTCCGCGCTCCGCGGACGACCCGGTGCCTCGGGGCGATACTCGGGATCGTCGCGGTCCTCTTGTTCGCGGCGTTTGTCGTCCTCTGCCTCGTCCTCGTCCGCATCTCGATCTCCTTTGGCATCAGGGTCGTGCGCGGCGCGATCTGTCGAGCGGAGGGGGCGAGAGCGACGAGCGCGCGCGCGGCGTGCGGGTTCTCTCGCCGAGACGGTCGTGGGCTTGGCGCGTCGACGGGAGGACGACGATGCGGACACTTTCACGTCGCGGGCCGACCGATCTCGTGCCTCGACGACCGCCGCGGATGGCCCTGCAACGGGAGTCGACGGGAGTGGCGCGTTCCCCGGGCGAGGGTCGACGAGATGGGGAGGACCGCCGTATCGCATGAGCACCGTTCGCAGAGAGGGCAGATCGGGTTGCGCACTGGCGGCGATGAGAAGTTCCGCGGGAGGAGGGAACGAAAACGGATCGGAGGTGGCCGCGTTGGACGCGGAGGTGACGGCGTCGGTCGACTCGTTCCCCGCCTCGAGGACGCGCGTCGAGTCAATCGGAAAGGTGCGCAGCCCGGTGACACCTAAATCGAATTGATGATCGCCGGCCGTTGTCTGGCGTCGGACACAGTTCTGCCAGAGACGAGGCGGAAACGCGGGAAACGCGCACTCTTCTCCCGAGGGCAGAGAGAACGCGAGGACGGGGAGGTCGCGGCGCCAGGAGGTCGACGTCGCGAGCGGGAGACGCGTCTCAATGCACCCGGCCGCGCGGTGGGCAGACGCCGTCAGCAATCGTGTGAGATGGGGGTCCGAAAGCGCGAGCGCGATGCGCTTGGTGTGCTTCATCACTACGATCCAGTAGACAAATGCATTATGGGGAGCAGGGGGTGCGAACTCGTCGAGACACGTGCCATCGGGAGCCTCGGCCTTCCAACGGATCGCGGCGGTCGCGGGATCCCATACCCCGGGCGCATCTCCAATCGCGACCCCGCAAAAGATGGGCATTTGATGGAGAGGGAGTGCGTCGAGAAGCGCATCGAACGTGGACCATTCGTCGTCGGCGCAGAGAGGCGACTCGAGTTTGAACATCGGGAGCGTCGGAACGCGGGAAAGCGACGAAAGGGGACGAAACGGGGAATAGGAGGGGACCTCGGGTCGTTCGGAGGGAGAGGGGAGGTAGACCCCGAGCGTACAGGCATAAATGCGACGGAGTGTCCGCGGACGCGAGGCCGACGGCGACGTACGGAGGTTGACGTAGAGAGGCTGAAAAAGCGCGAGGGAGGACGAGAGCGCGTTGCTTGGAAATGAACGAAGGTCTCCCTCGATCGCGAGGGGAAGACGGCGCGCGACGAGCCGAAAGAGATACCCTTCGGGTGGCCGGGCGGCGCGGATGATTTCAGTGCCAACAACCCGAAATGTGTCGTGGTCGAGGAGCGCGGTGGCCTCCTTGGTGTCGGGGAGGCAGAGGGCGAGACGCCGCCACCGCGCGGCGGGATGGAGGAGCTGGTCGCGGAGGATGTACTCGAGAAGAGGCAGAGTGAACGTCGACCCGAAGAGAATGAGATCGGTGTACGAACGGAGCGAGTGTCGTTCGATGTCGGTTTTCTCGAAGTCGATCTGCGGAGGAGGCGCGTGTCCCTCGGCGATCAGCTTGGCAACCCTCCCGCCGAGTTCATTCGAGAACGCGACCCTCTCGTCCAACTGTTCGAGGCCGCGGAAACGAGCCGTCGCGGACGACGCGCGGAAGACCGACTTGGTGAGCGGCGAATTCAAGCAGAAATACGCTGCGGTCAGAAGCACGCGCCCGGATCCCGACCCGAGATCGACGAAGGAAAAGGCACGGGCATCGGCGTCGGTCAGCGGAATCGCCTTGTACAGCGCGTGCAGAAGGTGGAGGGTTCCGTCGCGTGTGAGTTCGAGGGGGGTCGACGCCTCCGCGGAGAAGGTCGGGGAGAGTTCGGAGGGAGAAGGCGCGCGGAGAAACGAGCGGGGAAGAACTTCACTCCCTTTCCAAATCATCCCCGTCACGATTCGGTCTCGTGTCGCGGCCGTGGCGTCTGTCGCCGACGTCGCAAAGAGTGTCCCGACGACATCCGTGGCCGACATGTGCCGTCTGCGTCGCACGAGGGGGTCAAAATGAGTGCTCACAAAAAAGATACGTTCCGGAGGATCAAAACGAATCGAGTGCTACGATAAGGAGTCGATCATGCAGAGATGAAAGAACTGAAGGGACGAGGACAGAAGAGGAGCAGGTCAGCGCGTCAGCGCAGATCGACCGAGATCATGCCACCCAGCGGATGCGGCGCTACGCCTTACTCGTCTCGACGACCTTCTTGTCGGAAGCAGCGACAGTCGTCGCTGCCGTGGCCGCAGCGGTGGCGGTGGTGCCCTTCTGGTCTTTCATGTCCTTCACGTCCGCTTTCTTTCCCGGATTCGGGTCGAGAATCTCCTTGATCTTCTCGAGCGGCTGCCCCTTAATGAGAGAGGCGACTTTGGCACATCCGAGATGCAGCAGTGATTTGATGTCCATAAAGTTGGCCACGAGGATAAGGTCGTACAGCTGCTGACGCGTTTCGGCGATTTTGTCAATGTAGTCGGCGTCCGCTTTGTGCGGACACACGTCCTTCATCACCTTCGAGCGCAGCGGCTTCTCGACGATCGGGGGCTCCACTCCCTTGTGCTCCTTCATGTAGTTGACCACAAGCGCAAGGATCGCGCCGGTCGCACCCGGCACAGGTATCTCCTCTGCGTGCTCATCTAGTTGCGAACGAACAGCGAACAGAGTCGGAAGGTGTGGTAAGAACAACGTCATTCGTACCATTCTCGAGCGCGGTCTTCACGAGGGTGGAGATGAACGCGTGCTTGCGCTCTACCACGAACTCCTTGTGGTCGTTTGATGTGAGCTTAAGCGGCTTGCCCGCGGATCCATCGTCATCGAGTCTGAGGAAAGGGAGCACAATCCATTGGCGTGTCAATCGAGGCGAGCGGAGGAGCATACCCTTTGATCGCGCCCGCAGCGGTGTCGGTGCGCGTGGGCTCTGGCTTTTTGACATCCGGCTTGGTAGCGGCGGCCATTTGAACGGGTTCGCGCGGTCTGTGGGGCGTGGTCATCCCAAAGTGAACAAACATAGTAAAAAAAAGTTGTCCCATCTCCAAAAAATTTTTTGCCAAATGGATATAGGCACCTGACGAAACCTCTCTCTTTCGCGCGATGCGCTTAGGTTTGAGATTCTCTCAAGTCTTGAGCGAGAGAGGTCGTCGAGGGTACCTATATCCATTTGTCCAAAAATTTTTTACTAATGGGACGATTTTTTTTAGTTTTTTGGACGTGTGCGCGCGCACACCGATTGGCGAAGTCGAATCGCCTAAGCGCTTCTATTTCTCGTTCCCGTCCCCCGTCCCGTGCCTCGACTCGGCTGACTCACCTTCCTTCTTCTCGCCGTGAACAGCTGAGCAAGAATGTCAACCTCCGACACAAAGGTCGTCGCCGTGACGGGCTGCACCTACTGCGGGGCCGGAGTGCACGCACTCGACGGGAAAGGACCCTGCAGTTGGAAATGCAGATACTGCGACGAACGCGCCTTGGAGGACAACGGCGTCTGCGAGGCCTGCTACCCCTACCTCTGCGAGACCGAGACCTGCTGGAACCTCGGGAAGGAATGCGACAACGAGGGATGGCGCTGTCTCCACTGCGACAAGGCGGTGCGCAGCGCGAACGAGGCCCGCGCGCGAGACGAAGAGATACGGAACATGCTCGTCGAGGCGAAACGCCTGGAGGCCGCCTCTGCGCAGTTCCTCAAGGACATCGAGGACGCCTCTGCCAAGTGGAGGACGGAATGCGAACGACGGGCGTGCAGCACGCAGGGATGCTCTCGGTTGGTCGACTTAGCCTGGGCAGGACTTCGCCGCAACCAAGTTTGCTGGCCCTGTCACGCAGAAGCCAAGGGCTACCGTCGGTGCTCGATGGCCGGCTGTCTCTTCTATTTCCGGCCCGCAGACACGCGCACCGTGTGTAGCACCTGTTACAAGGCCAGCAAATGGGGACTGGAGACGGCCTTGATACTCCCGATGTAAGACAGAACGTCTTCGAGTTACTCCTTCCTTGTTCGCACGTGGATCCAGACACGGTCTCCTCCGCGTCTACATCCCCGGCCCGCAGTGATCCCTTGCGAAACATGCACGCGCGTCTCCTTGTTTCACCTCTCGCGGTTCCACCCCCATTGCGTTTCCCCTCATTTTTGCGCTTCACATTGAATTCCCCTTTCCATGTCTGACACCCCGCATGGTTTCCGATGCTCTCCAGAATGAGTGACGCGAAACAGCTCGGTGTCGCCGCGCCGTTGAACCGACCTGACGGAGACGGCCACGGCTCGGCGCTTCTCGAGGCGATGGGATCGCGGCGGATTCAATTGGAACAGCCGTTTCTAGCCTCCAACCGTTCGGCCGCGACGACGGGATTCGAGGCGGCCACCGCGTCCTCCGCGGCATCGTCATCCTCTGCCCCCGCCCCTGCGCCGTCCTCCATGGGCACCAAAGTGTTTGGACGTCTGCATTCGCATCCGCTTCTTGCCACGACGCTCGCAGCGCGGCTTCATCCCATTCGCGAGATCAATCTTTCGTCGGTCGAATGTCCGACCGCGGGTCTCTTTGATGTCACGGGGCGCCTCGATGGGTATACGCGGTTACCGGCGGTTGCATGCCGAGACATCGCCACGGCGCTGGCCGACGTCCCCAATCTCTGTGCGGGGTATGCACGTCTCGCCCTCTGTCTCCTCGCCTCGATCGACTTCGCCTTCAAAACGATTGTCGCGTCACTGCGCGACAAACCGTCGATCCCCGAGCGCATGCGGCGAGACTTGATTCGCATCATGATCGCACATGCGACGGTGGGATTCATGACGGCGACCGGACGACTCGCGCGATGGACGCACCCGGCGACGGCGACGACCCCGTCGTCCGACTCGCGCGCCGAGACCGACCGACAGGTCGAGACACTCGGCTGGCTCCTGTTTCCATTCGAGGAGTTTTCCCGGACGACGCGTGGACCCTATGTCTATGCCTCGACGCTTGCCGCGCGCATGATCACACTCGGAGGAGGAGATGCGACAACCCCGTCCGACGATCTTCTTCATCGAAGTGCGATCGCGCGTGCGCGCGAACTGCTCTCGGCGCTCCCCGACCAGCAGCGGCGCGCCGCCCAACAAGCCACTCCTCTCTTCGTCTCGACGCGAGGCAACCCACCCGCACCCACATCCGCCGCAGCCCCTGCCTCGGACGACGCGCCGATTCCAATCGGCTCTCTCGCCGAAGAATACACCTTCTGTGTGCTGAGCGCGCTTTTCTCCCTTCCCCGGACCTCGCCCTCCGCCTCCTTCACACCGAACCGAGAACGTGGCACCCTCCGGTGGCTCTTCCTGGATCTCCTCGACGGAGCCGCGTCGACCCGGTCTCGACTCGACCTCTTGGAAGCCGAGGTGCGTGGCGCGGGAACTGCCATCGCACGGGAAAGGTCGGCGCTCTTCCGGGTGTTTCCCTGTACGCCGCATCGCTACACGCGCGCGACACTCGAAACCTTCCAGCACGTTCTCGCACTTCACGACCCGCCCATTGTCCTCGCCGAGACGCCCGCGTCCCAGTCGTGGGCGCGTGATGACGGCCTCTACTTTACTGTCCCTCCGAAGCTCCTCGAGAAGCTTCCCGCCGCACGCCCGAGAGGCGCGCGCTATGCAACTCCGCAGGGCGAGCCACGGATTCGACCCTCGGACATGCAGCTCCCCCTCTTGTTGTCGTGGCCGCATTTCCATACCTTTGCCTCGTTTCTCTTCAAAGACCACCGGGGCCCCTTTCTCGATCTCAATGGTCGATTTGCTTTGACGGTCGTGAAGACGGGAGATCAACGGGTCGAATTTCATTCGCAAGCGGTCGCCGACGAACGACTCTCCCTCCGAAAAGATCGCATTCCTCGCTATCGGACCCTCCCTCGAGCGGTCGCCGCCGCGCCACCGCAACGAGCGCTCAAGGACCAATCGATCGATGCAGTGCGGGGCCACGAACCCTCCCCGGATCCGGCGTCTCGATCCGATCGTCCGGACGACACGAAGACAGTGGCGTCTCCCGTCCCTCCCGCCGCCGTCCACGCCGACGCGCCTGCGTCGTCCGCCGCCCCGCCTCTCTCTCCGAACGACGCTCGGGAAACCGCACCGCTCCCGCTCGCCTCCACACCGACCGCGAGTGCGGCTCACCAACCGATGCGGAAACCGCGCACGCTTCGCACGCGTGCGCAACTCAAAAACACGCGCACTGGAACCTCGTATTGCGATCTCAACGGAACTGTCGCCGACGGACAAGCGCTCTCCGCGGCCATTACCACCGGCCAACTCCTCCTTGCAATTGATCTTGCGATCGAGGCGTGGCGTCGCTATTTCCGGCCGCCCGTGCGCGAGCGATCCTCGTCCGCCTCCGTCTCGGGTCCCACGTCCGCGACATCGACGAGCGCGTCGACCTCCGCGAAGCGCGCTCGACGCGCTTCGCCCCCTCGAGTCCCCGCGCCCGAGGAGAAGGGCGCCACCTCCTCCTCGTCGACGAGACTCGAGACCCAATCACCCTCCCTCGCGCGTCCCGAACGGGTCGAGCCGACGCTTCTCCACGCGTTTGACACGGCCAAGACGGCACTCGCGGCCACCCCCGGGAATTCGCGGATTCTCCGTCCCTCCATCCACGGCTTTGCTCCCGAAACGCTGCAGCTCTCGAAGGCATCGACGCGCGTCGTCTTGGGACTTGCACAAGAAGCCCATTGTTATCTCCCCCGGGCTGCGCCGTTCTATCGGCTCGTCGAACTCATCGCCGCCGATCGTCTCGGATCCAACGAGAAGCGAGAAACTGGATTCGCGGCACGGCTGTTCGCGCTCATGCTTCCGACCATGCCGTTCTTTTTCGCGTTCTCCGATGCGCGCATCTCCACCGACGTGCGCCGTCTCTTCTCGACGTCCGCACCCGCGGTCGCGGCGCCCATCGGCCACGCGCCCTTGGCCACCGCGACAACAGGCCCTCACGCGCGCACGAGTGGGAAGAAACGAAAGACCTCGGATCCGCCGCCCGGACCCGCGGCGACCTCTCTCTCCGCGTCCTTCGACGTGTTCTCCACGGAGACGAAGGAAACGACCGCACAACGCTACGTGCAACTTCTGAAGATGCCGTTTCGGGTTCGATTGATGACCCTCCTCGTCGAGGCGTTTCCTCGACTCCTTCAGAGTTCGAATTCCAACATTGGCCGGAGCGACCTCGTCATTTCCGAGGACTTCATCTTTGCACAGAAGCTGTATGACGCACTCGCGGCCCCCGTTCTCGCCTCGCGCGCGCTCTTGGTCTGCCCCGTCTTTCTCCCCGGCTTCAACCGCGCGCCCTCGGAGCTTCTCTACGGACCCTCGGAGGATGCGTTTGGAGACGCGCGCGTGACGAGCTTCGGGACACTGATCGAGACGGATCTCGAATGCGCACAACGAAAAATGGAGGCATTCGCCGCGGCGGGACGTCCTCTCTCCTCCTCGTCTCCGGCACCCCCGCGTGCTCCAGAATTGCACCTGTTTGCTCCCGCGCCCCCCTCTCATCTCCTCTCTCTTCCACACCCCCCCTATTCGCTCATCGATGGAATGTTTGGCGATGTCGCCACGGTCTCGCCGTCGTCCGTCTCGTCCGTATCCTCCGCTTCTTCGTCCTCGTCGCCGTCCTCCTCTGCCCTGCCCAACGCCCAAGCACGGGGACCACACGACTCGCGCACCCGACGCGTTCTCGATCCATTTGCGCTCCTTCATCTTCATTGCACGGCTCTCCTCGGATCCGCATCTGCGACCTCCTCCTCCTCCTCGTCGTTTCTCGTGCGCATTCTTCCCGTCCCCCGCGCTCACCTCGACGCCGTCTCGTCGTCGATTGCGACGCGAAAGACCTCGGGGTTTTATTCGTCGCCCCTTCTCTCTTCTGACTATCCCGACATCGGTCTTTTTCATACCGACGTTCGGGGTCCGCGACTTACGCTCTCCCCGCTTGAATGGGCAATTCTCCACGATGTGACGATGCACCCGCGTGCGCACTGGCGCGCTCTTCGAGATCCCACCTCGGCCACGGATTGTTCGCGGTGGATCGGCCTGGTCACGGCGCTTCGCCTTATCTTTGCACGCCCTCTCGATGCACTTCTCGTGGCGTGGCGCCTTTGCACCGACGAGCGCGCCGGGTCGGCCTCTCGACGCATTTCGTCGGCACTCGTATTTGGGCGCGTCCTTCTTGATGCCTGCTCCCACTTGATGAGTACACACTCTCCCCGTGGAGGAACTCGCGGCGATCGCGTCGCCGCGCCGTCGCAGGCGCCATCCGCATCCGCGGCGCCCCTCTTCGCTCCCCTCGCGCGGTATTTTGCGCGCGCGCGACATCCCTTCCTCCGCGTTCACGATTTCTCCCTCCTCGATCTCGGGCGCCATCAAATGGGGAATGCAGTTTGGTCGATGGTGCGCTCTCCCGTTGGATTGACTCTCGCGCGAAATTCAATCGAGGTCCTCCGCGCGTTTCTCGAACAAAGCCGCCGTCCCCTGGGGAGCGGCATCACCGCCGTCGAACCTGGGCAGCGCGATGGACTCGCTTCTGCACGCGATCCCCATGCGCCCGCCGCGCTCGCTCCCGCACGGCTGTTCGTGCGCCTCCTCCTCGCCAACCATCCGCGTCCCGATCCCGCGCTTATTCGCCTCGAACGTCGCGTCGCACTCTGGTTCGCCTATCCGGATCTCACAGATCTGCATGAAGCGAGTTGGAATGCCTTTTCCGCAGAGGTCGACGTTCGCGCGCGCGGAGTCGATCCGCGGAAGCGGCGCGTTGAGATCCTCTCGCTTGTCGGATCGTTTTTTTCCCACGCGCCGCGCAACATGACCCCCGATGACCCGTTCGTCGATGACATCCTCTCCATTCTTGATGCACGTCCGCTCGTGCTTCTTTAAACCTCTCGCATCACCTCTCTGATCTCTCCTGTTGGCTGTCGCGAGTGGTTCGAGCGCTCCCTCAATCGGATGATGTCCTCTGCCGCCGCCGCCACCGCTCCCCTCACTGCCAGCCCGAAGCGCGGCGCGCTGATTCTGTTTGAGGGTCTCGACCGCTCGGGCAAAAGTACGCAGTGCGTGAAGCTGTTCGAGCGGCTCGCCGCACTGCCGCCCCTCAACACTGTCGCTCTCGCTCCGTCCACTGCCGCGTCCGCTACCGGCTCTGCCAAACCGGAGGCAACGGCGGAGGCGAAGGCAGAGGGGAAGGCGGAGGGAAAGGAGACCGCCTCCGCCGGTGCCATTCACCTACGGTTCCCCGCGCGCGAGACGGCGGTGGGGAAGATGATTGACGCGTATCTGAAGAACAACAGCGGACTCGACGATCAGGCCATTCACCTCCTATTCTCCGCGAACCGGTGGGAGAGCGTGGAGCGCATGCGCACTGCACTGCTCTCGGGACAGCACGTGGTGGTGGACCGCTACTCGTACTCCGGAGTTGCGTACTCCGCGGCCAAAGGGCTGGCGTTGGACTGGTGTATGGCGCCGGAGAAGGGTCTGCCGTCACCGGATCTGACGATTTTCATACGCCTCAGCACCGAGGAGGCGGCCAAACGCGGGGGGTTCGGCACCGAACGGTATGAGACCAAACCGTTCCAACTCGCAGTCGCCAAGTCCTTCGACGCGATCGTCCGCCGTCACAACGCCACGCCCGTGACGGTGGCCACCGCGCCGGCCGCGCTCGCGGCGGCGGCGACAGCAGCGGGCGGGGGGAGCGGCTCGTGGGTCGTGCTGGACGGCGCCGCCTCGGTCGACGCGCTGCACGAGACGGTGTGGACGCTCGCGACCGCCGCCATCGCCGAAGCCGCCTCCAAACCCATCGCCGCGCTCTAAGCGCGGACGCATGTGTTGAGTGTCGATCGAACCCGCCGCTCTCCGTTCCTTTCGTTCGCGTGTTCCTTTGCAATGAAAAACAACCAACCGAACGTCCCTTCCATTCTCGTTCTGACCGGCGTTTCTCGCCATCGGATATTTGTTTGTGCGTTTGTGCAGATGGCCGCGCCTCAAGCCAGCGAACCTGCCGCAGCGGAAACGGATCCTGCGGTCGAACACGTCAAATCGCTCGTCGAGGCAAAAAATGCGATGGGCCATGCGCTCTGCGTCGATCTCACGAATGATCAACCCACTCTCGGCGCAATCCGCAAATTTTCAGAGGCGTTGAGTTCCTCCCTCGCGTTCTATGAAAGTGACGCGGCCACACCAGAGGCAAAGAGTATGTTTCTCAGCATGTATCAGCTCCTCTGTGCGCAATTGATGCGGCTTCCTCCCGAGAACGACGACCACGAGGGCGAGTCGGATGACGGAGAATCGGATGACGGCGAGCCGGATGACGGCGAGTGGCTGCGTCTCACTCTCCGACTCGACGCCAAGACCGCGCCCGCCCCGACGACGACCGCGCAGTTTAAGGACTGTAAGTTCACCGACGAGACTCCGCCCCGCGAGGTGCTCAAATGCTGGCAGACGTTCCTCAACGACAGAGGAGTGGCGCTCACGCACGCCAACGGATATTCGGAGTTTGTCGTCAACACGCGTACGCGAACCATGGAGGCCAAGTTCCTCGCCGCTCCCCCGGCGGTCATGTGGTCTGCCGTGATTCAGGAGGCCAAGTTTCGGTCCGACGACGTGGTCCGCGCCGGAGCGGACGGACGCGTCGTGCACATCACGCGCATACTCTACTTGCCCTCGAAACGGATCCGGTTCGCGATCGCGTCGGCGCCTTCGCCGCCCGCCGGAGCCGAATCTGCCTCCGCAGCCGCGCCTCCGCCGAATCCCACAGCCCGCCACGTGTCGCGGAAAGAATAACCAGTGCCACCACGGCGACGCCGCTTGCTCTCACATGTCTTCTTCTCCGACCATTCACTCCACGTGCACCACACGTGGTTCTCTCTCATATAAAAGTGATGTGCATGTGTTCAGATGCCACCGCACGCACGGCAGCTCGCTATTCATATCCGCATTTTGAGTTGTCATTGCACCTCCGCGCACTGCGTTCACGCGAGTTGCTGACTGTCGCGATTGTGACCCTTTAGTGAATGTCTGGAGGTTCAGGTACCGCAGGCGGTGCACCGGTCCCGTCTCATGCGAGTGAAGGTAATGGCCAGCTGATCGCATCTCCTCTCTCAACGGCGACTCTGTTATCTGATGGTCACAGGCATGGTGAGCACTGTCGCCGGTAACGGCGGATGGCGCCCGAAGGGCGGTTCGCTGCACAGCGCGGGATTTCATTGCCCGGAGTACATTGCTCTGCTCCATCACACCGCCGCAACGGCCACGTTTGCGGTCGGCGAGGATGACGGCGTTCGAGTGATGAACGTCATGGATACCGGCGTAACAAAAGAGACCCTTACGAGGGCACTCATCGACGCTGACGCGGCGATGAGTACGCCCATCGGCGCTCCGAAACCGCTTTGGGGACTGATCACCGAGTACGCATTTGAGGGCCACCGCTTCATTGGTCACGTGAGTGAGGTGCATCATTGGCCCGGCAGCTCATCGATCAGCGCGATTGTGTATGAGCCGCTCTCGGAGACGGTGTACATCGCAAACTCGACGGCGATTTGGAAGTGTCCCGCACAGACATTCACGTCTGACAGCGTCACGCTCGTCGCAGGAAACGTGGGCACGCGCGGCGACAGTGATGGCGCCGCGGCGGACGCGCGGTTTTCATGGATTTCCACACTCTGTTTGGACGCTGACCGCGAGCATCTGCTGATCGGCGAAAGCGATAGCGGACGTGGCAAACTCAGGCGTCTCAACCTCCGGACCGGCGCGGTGATCACCTTACGGTCAAACGTCGCGTGTCGCGGGTTAGCACTCGATCCGAGTTCGATTGCGGCGGGTGACACCCCGTGCGACGTGCTCATTGAGCGTGCCGAAGGTGGGTTGTGGCGGTTCAATCGTCGAATCGGTTCGCTTCGATACATCGAACTCTCTCCCGACCCCGACGGCGTGTTCGCAATGTGCGCGACTCCGAGCGGGGCGCTGATCGGATTCGCGCGTTATTGTGTGCGCATTCTCGACCCCTTCGCCTCACCGCCCCACGTACGTCTGCTCGCGGGCAATCCCATGGCCAGTGGATTTGCTGATGGCAAAGCAGACGATGCGCGTTTCCATGGAAGCGGAGGTATCGCTCTCTGGGGGAGGCGTCTGTTTGTGGCCGATTATTGGAATCATCGCATTCGCTGTGTGGATCTTTCTGAGTCGCTCGTGGAGCCGCTGAATGAGCGCGTCACAAATGCACGCACATCCTGGCCTCCGCCTCGAATGGTTGTGGAGGCGAACTATGTCGCGGCGCTGCACCAGCTCGAGAACGCGGCACGTTCGCTCGTCCACCACTTCACCGCCACCGCTCAGGAGGCGACTGCGCGCATTCGACACCTCGAGGAGCAGCTCGTGGCAGCTCAGCGTACTGGAACCGCCCTCCGCACCACGCGCGTGCCCGCGCCAGCGGTGGGCGCGGGGTCCGTCTCCTCCGATTCGTCTCCGTCGTTGTCGAACCGGTTACTCGCGCGGTTTGAAGAACTCACCGCGCAGTTCACGACCGAAGCTCCGCGCGCTGCGGACAGCAGTCGGGCGTTCGGTGCTCTGAGGGACGACACTCGCGCTCGGATCTGTCTCCAGAGCGAGGCGGACGCGCGCGCTGCCTCGCGCACGCGCAGTACCGTGCGCGCATTTGTCTCCGTTTTTTATTGACGCCCCCCCCCCTCCAGTCCCTCTATCCCCGGGAGAGGTCGTCCCGCAACTCAAGCTTCTCACCCGTGTTCCCATGACTCGCAACGTCTCTTCGCCGCGGCGTCGTCTCTCCATTTCCGTTCGACTGAACTCATTCACTTCCATGCTCTGATCATTATTACCCCTGACACCTCGACGTACGGATGGTTGCCTAGAGAAGGGAAACGGCGATGGAAGAGGACCAACCCTCCTATCGAATGCCAGTCCGTCCAACGGTTGTTTCAGCAGGAAAGCGGCGCCACGATACGACTCAACTGCCAATTCATCACCACGTGCTCTTGGCGAGAGCACTGCCGCCGTCCTTCGCCGCCGACGCATTGTTGGTGATCGAGTCCTATTGGACAGACTGGTACCTGTTGTGGTCGTATGGATTGACCGAAACGGGTCGGATCGCACAACAAAACACCCGTAACATGGTCCGTGACGATCCCATGTGCTTGGACGGAGCACCGGCGTCTGCAATTGCAGAGCATTGTGCCGACCGACTCCTGACCTTTTTGGCCGCGTCTCATCCGACGCTCCTCACCGGAGAGCAGTTGCAAGACGCGTGTTGGATGGCAGAACACGCACTTGTTTCTGACGGAGGATCATTTCTCCAACAATTCGGCGGCCGGGTCAGATACGGCGCCGCGCCTCGCGCCGCCGTGGACTATACCAGAGCCGAGGACTGGATTGCATTGATTATGACGTTTCGGACCGCTCGCCAGTTTCTCGAACCCCTGCTCTCGGAGATGATCGACTCATCGGTTGTCGCGGTATGCAAAACGGAAACCGAGACGGTCATGTTTCGCGCCTCCGCCGATCGCGAGTACTTTCCAGAACCGACCCCAAAGCGAGCGAAGCGAGTGTGATCTCGGACTCCACCTCGTCGTTTCGAGCAACCGCGCACACGTCGTCTGTACCCCTGTTCTCATTTGTACTTCGTTCGCCCGGATGCGCCAGACCTGTCTCTTGACCGGCTCAACCCATAACCGTTGCCATTTCACGTGCTGAGATGTGTCAGATTCCCCGTTCTGCTCGTAGCGGAAATGTCTTGTCTGACGGGTTAGAAACAAAAAGTCTCTTTTCGGTTTTATCGCCGGAGAGAACGAAAGAGCGGCCCGTTCACAAATACGGGGAGGGAAGCGTGTCCGGGTCGGTCGGTCCTGTTTTGGTTGCCTTGTGCGACATGACCGCAAAGAGAAACGCGATGTAGGAATCAACTTCGAACGGATTGTAGTCCTCCCACCACGAGGTTCCCAGCTTGAAGCTGCCTTCCCATTGAGTTGCAAGCTCTTTCAGGAAGGCGTCGACCTTGGGGAGTTTCGCTTGATCGAGCACGCGGAAGGTTGCGCCGTACACGTCGCGACGCATCCACGCCAGGATTGCGCTTCGCCGGCCTTCGTCCGACTCGGAGTCAGGCCTCCACCAGTACGCGGGCTTTCGCCTCAGTGCAGGGAAACCCGCCGCCGGCTCTTTGGAGTCACCCTGGCCTGAGCATCCAACAACAAACCATTTAGAGACATTCAAATGAACAGACACCACGGACCGATGACGGGGACAGGACGAGAGATCGATGCGGCGGTGTCGTTGATGGTCAGGGGTGTTTTGGCTTTCGATTGTCCTTTGCCACCCGCGTTGGACTGATCACCGCCGCTCATGGGGGGGGGGGTCGAAAAAAGGGACTGCGCAGGGACTCTCGTGTAAGCCAAAAGAGCAAGCGGGCGCGATGGAGAAAAGGAGAAAAGGCGAGCCCCGCCAGCGCTCACGATGAACATCTTGGCGCCAAACATCGCACACCCCAAACTGCTCTCCGTCACCATATCGTCGAGCAATTCGACGAGTTTGGGTGACAGTTCCAACTGAGCAGCGGACACCTCGATCCCGAAATGAGAGATGGCCGACATGTTAAACCACAACAACAAAAAACAGCATGTACCGCCTCTTTTTGTCCATGACATATTTGATTTGATCATGCAAACCAGCGCACATATTATAGATATAAAAACGGTGCGAGGGGCGTCTACGTTGCGTTCTGAGGACCGGAAGCTGGAGTTCGTCTTTCCGATTTCGATTGAGCAAGAAGAATGGCTCTCGCGTCCAGAAACACACGCGCGCATCGAACGCGCGGTTCGCTCGCATGCTGACAATGCGACGTCTCAGGTGTCGACGCGCATCATCGCGCCACGACGGCGCGCTCTCACGTTTCAACCAGAGTCCTCCGCCGAACGAACCACCTCTCTACCATCTCACGAGCCGTCGTGTGTCCACTCTGTAACTCAGAACGCGCGACGGCGCATGCCCACGACAGACGTCTCCGAGACCGCCACGTCCCCGACCTCGACGTCCGCATGGGACGAGTCGACAACGACGTCTCGTCGGCTCTCCGACTGGACGGCGTTGCCCGCGTTCGAGTTTCCGCTCGGCAAAGGGATCCTCGTTCGGGACCTCT
>Ga0116227_10004514_pt1 | contig 30168 bp, 21 predicted proteins | sample S1TSphgellanicum_FD_89693 | JGI IMG/M metagenome (GOLD analysis project Ga0116227, IMG submission 89693) | Host-associated microbial communities from peat moss isolated from Minnesota, USA - S1T2_Fb - Sphagnum magellanicum MG | ecosystem: Host-associated > Plants > Peat moss > Unclassified... | reverse complement strand
ACCCCCGCCCTTTTTGCTCTTTTCTTTTCCTCCGATGTTGTTTTTTTTATTTTTGTTTTGATTGGTATGGAAGTGTAGGGGGGGGGGCGTGTCGCCGCATGTCTGTCTACTGGCTACTACTAGTTTTAATAATAATGATCTTGTACAAAAAGTTTCGCCAGTTAAGGCGAAATCTGACTGAATCTTGTCTGGGGGACGCTCGCCAGTATTGCTACAAGACTTTGATTCCCCCACACAGTTCGTTCACACGGCGGCGTGCCACAACGAGGGGACTTAATTGCAGTTGCAGAAACTTTCATGTTTCCCTCTCTCTTCTGTCGCTCTGTGTCTCTGTCTCTCTCTCTCTGCACAAATTGCTCACGAGTTGCAGCCCATCATCGTCTTCTTCTCTTCCGTCTTGTTCCGGCAACAAAGCTTCATCAGTTTAGCTGCAATGGCGTGGCGTGAGCTCGCTAGTTTTCATGGCTCCAGGAGATTCCTCGTCCCAGTGATTATGGTTTTCTCTTCTGTGTTCTCAAGCCTCCTCCTCATTAGCCCTGTTTTCGCTATACTGTCCGATCATCATCATGTGCAGGTAGTTGCTTCTTCCTATTCTGATCATGGCAGTAAGGTATTGGCGCTGGAGCGGAGTTCCAGTTTTGGAGACCTTGATCAGTATTCAGTGGAGTGTATACTGGGGCGACGGGGGCGGCGGTTGAGTGCAGAGTCGCTTCAAACTGCTGCTGACGTTCAACAGGCGCCGGAGGAGGTAGGCCTTGAGTGTATCTCTTTGGGTATGTTGTATTTCTTTCAGCTACCAACTTCCATTTTCATGGGTCGAAGATTTTCACAGCTGAACCCACTGGTTGGTGCATCCCTTCTTTTCTTTTTCTGGCCATTAATGTTGAGCTATTGCTGCATAAGAAGCTGGCGCATTCACTTATACGCTTGGCTGGCCAATTGCAAACGTTAGTTGGCAATGATGCCTCAAGGATGTTAGAAACGAATTAGGTTTCGAAATAGGTTCGAACTTACTCCTTCTTTGCAGGACAGGGAAGAAGAATGTGGCTCCCATGGCAAGTTGCAGTTAAATGGTCCAGAGGAAGAGAGTACCTAATGGTTTGTGAGCATTGAGGGTGGATTAGAGTAGTTACAAGAGCTGGTTTGAACAACGCTGCCTAGTGTGTAGGGCTCACCCTCTGTCCAACTATCTCTCTCCAGTTAGATTGTGATCCCAACATTTGCAGTAATCTTTTTTGGTGCATCTCGTGGATCATTTGACTTGGTTGGCCATAGATCGTTGCAGGGTGAGCTCCACTGAGTCAATTTGGAGAAAGCATACATGTTGATCATGACCTGCATGTAAATTAATTACAAGATGCAGTAATTCTCCTGAAAACTCATGATCCATAGCAATCCTTCAGATCTTCTACTTCTTCCAGTATGAGTGCAGCCATGAAAGGAGGTTTATGTTGTGACATTAGAAAATGCCAAGAGCTCATGATCAGAGAAGCTGTGGGTACTCACAGATTTGAGTATTATATTTCCATTGTTCATGTACTAGATGAGACATTCCCAGGCGTGTCACTCTGAATGTGGTCAATTCCCCATTTGACATAGCTGGATTGCAGAAAGCTTGCTGATTGGTATGTCTGGCAGGAGTTTCTGAGCTAAAACCTAGGGTTCATTGTCTATAATTTTCTTCTTGTAAGTGTAAATATCAAGTCCTCAGAAGCTGCCTTGCTGGTATTCTTCATAGTGGGGATTGAGTATGCTACTTTATTTTTACAAAGCTTTGGAAGCTTATGGCAAGCTTCTCTCCTGTCGGTTTTTGTTTTATTCGAGCTCCTCTCCATGTCAGCACCCTTCCATTCCATGGGCCATTGGATGGGTTCACAAACAGAAATAGAGAAAGGAAATTATAATTCAGTCTTAGTTATATGGAATGCTTGTGAATGTCAACATATAGTCTATGTTCATAAAGCCTAGTCTTGGTAGATTTCCTCATGCAATGCACATCCATGAGTGAGATGTTGCCAAGTGCGTGACAAAGTACTTGTTTGTGTTTTGAACTTGTTTGATCGATTGCACATGAATGAATGTTTTACATAAGTGCTTGTTTTAATTTTTGAACAAAACATGAGTTTCAACTAAGAGCAAGATGCTCATTTGCATTTATCATACATAGAACCACTTATTGTAAATCCTTGAAATATTCATCACCATATCCCTTCATGCTTACATCCTACCCATGCGATATGGATTATCCATGATTCAAGATATATTAACTTCGATACTCTAGTATGGAACATGCCACTTTCTAAACCCTGAAATGTGTGGCATAGGATTCCCTTCATTCCCAGGGAGAACAGGTAGGCTATAATCACCCAATTGAAAACTTGAACAACAACTCAAGTGATACTGATGGAGGTGATGACAATGGTGGGGTTTTGAGGAGAGCTTCGATGAAAGAAAGTGGTGCCCAGACAACTAGCACCAGTTCAAAAGGTAAGTTTACACTAATTTAACAAAAAATTGTCATTCAACCCCAATTTTGCAAATGTGTTGATGGTGAAAACTTATTTGAATCTCATTTCTGTTTGGAATGTGATGAACATGTGATTGGTAGGAAATTCAGATGAAACATTTGATAAAGAACCCCTTGATCAAGGTGATGGCAAGTCTGGTCCTGCTGGAGGGTGGAACCCTCCCCATGGTCCTATAGTAGGGTCTGGCACTCGAAGATCAAACCCTCCTACTACTAGTGCTCCAAGTACAAGTACTCCTAGTGCCCCAACAACAAGTGCTCCAACTACAAATGCTCCAGCTACAACTACTCCAAGTACTCCAGCCACAACCACTCCAAGTGCTCCAGCCACTACTACTCCAAGTGCTCCAACTACAAATGCTCCAACCACAACTACTCCAAGTGCTCCAACCACAACTACTCCAAGTGCTCCAACCACAAGTGCTCCAAGTACAAGTGGATCAGGAAATCCATCTCAATCACCAAGCAATGGTGGAGGTGGGGGAGGTGGTGGTGGGGGTGGTCCATTTGGTGGAGGTGGTCCATTTGGTGGTGGTGGCCCATTTGGTCCAAATGGTGGTGGTGGCGGTGGAGGCGGTGGTCCATTTGGTGGTGGTGGCCCATTTGGTCCAAATGGTGGTGGTGGCGGTGGAGGTGGTGGTCCATTTGGTGGTGGAGGTGGAGGAGGTGGTGGTGCTGGTCCATTCGGTGGTGGAGGTGGAGGAGGTGGTGGTGGTCCATTCGGTGGTGGAGGTGGAGGAGGTGGTGGTGGTCCATTTGGTGGTGGAGGTGGAGGAGGTGGTGGTCCATTTGGTGGTGCAGGTCCAGGTAGAGGTGGTGGCGGTGGTGGTCCATTTGGTGGTGGCGGTCCATTTGCTGGCAACACTGGTGGTGGTGGAGGTGGTGGAGGTGGTGGAGGTGGTCCAGGCGGGGTGTGCATTGGTATATGTATAGGATCAGGTAATGGTAATGGTGGAGGTGGGGGAGGTGGTGGAGGTGGCTCTCCCCCTTAAAGAAAACATGGTGAACTAATGAGACAATCAATGGATGAACTCACAGTTCAACTTTATAATGGCCATAGAGTTTGAAACTAGATTATGTGTTGAGTTTGAAACTAGATTATTTGTTGGTTTGCAAGTAGTAAAAGCGTTCTTCATTATTTGATAGCCAATTCTTGTGAATGTACCAAATGACCCAAATTTGTCAAGAGATTTGAGGTCTATCAGCAGTCTTTTCATCATGACTATTTTTCAGCCAACTATCCTTATTACAGACTATGGTAATCAAATTACCATAAATGCTATATTATGTTGTTTTTATATGATTTTCATGAAGTTGATATGACACAACCAACCAAGCTCCAAAGCAAAAGTTAATCTTTCAACGACTAAGTTCCAAATGTCAGCTAATTTAGTTAGCTTCATGTCAAACTTCATGAGGAAAACAATCCAATGTTGCATGATGTTGTAGGAAAAGGCAGTGAAAGAGGGGGGGAGGGAGAAATTTTGAACAATGTGTTGCATGCAAGGCATGGTGGAACTCTTTACTTTTCCTTTAGTTGGCAAATTACCGGTGTTTAGTGCTTGCTTGCTCACACTAAATTCCATTTATAGGAAAAAATGAAAATAAGCTCTCTAAGTGTTGATTGACTTCATAGTGTAGAACTTTAATGATAAATAATATATGACATCTTGAATCAATTACTACACCATTTACTTCATGGTTATTTCAAAAGACATTCAAAACCCAAGGTGTAAATATTTAAAATGAAAGCTTACAATACATGTTCAAAGGTGGGAAATTGGAATTAGTTGGATAAATTGTGGACCGCAGTTGACATTTGGTAATGATCCACAATGGAAGGATGATAGGTGCCAACTTGATCTTGAAACAACATCACACAACCTTAAGATCACACAAGTTGCCATTATCCTATTCCAAAACACCTGACCCAAAAAAAATTAGTCTATATTGGGCGACAACCTTTAATCTTGTAAATTGACAACGGATCAATAAAAGAGAATAGAGATGAGAAAAACATTTGAGAAGATTTTACAACAAGCTCTTCACACAACCTTAAGATCACACAAGTTGTTTCAAATTGTTACAATCCACCCCTCACTCACTCAGCTACATCACATGAGTAAACCCTAAACCCAGATGAGTAAATGTTACTTTCATTAGTATTGCATATTTACAAGTGTACAGTTCTGAGACCAATTTTTTTTTTTTTTTTAAATCAATTTCAGTTTCAATCACATTTGGGAGAAAAAAAGGGTTGAAAAATTTAAAAAACACTGATTTGGACCCCACCACACCCACCCCCAAACTAACCAGGGAAACTAACCAGAGAACAAAAATGGAACAAGTAGAGTTAAGACTCATGGTTTGGTCACCTTGGTTGGCACAGTCAGTTAACAACGGCCTTGTGAAGAAGAAGAAGAAGCGGAAGTTGAAGAAGACGACGAAGACGAAGAAGGAGATCTCTTCATCACGACGAGATTTCTGCACAAAAACGCTCGATTTGGATCCAGTGTCTCCGGAACAATTCTCGATCTTATTAGTATATATTCAGTTGCACTTCACTTATTCCTCGTAATTGTCAAGGTGGTACCAGTTTTGGAGGAGTTTCGGGGGGCGGGGGGGGAAACAAACTTGTACCTAGTTTTGCGAGAGCGAGAGAGACAGTAAGTCTAGAAGTTTGTTTGTTTGTTTAGGAGTTTTGAATGGCTGTGAATTCGGCGGGGTTTGGAGTAGCGGCGAGGGCTTCGTCGCATGATGATGAGGAGGAGGAGGAGGAGCAGCGAGGGAGGCATAATTGTAGTCCTTTGCCAAGGAATCATAATAATAGCAATAGTCATAGTAATATGCAGTCTGGAGCGTCGGCAAGCAGGGTGTTGGAGTTTGATGCAAGCTCCATTGTCAATAGGACTCATCGATCATCATCCCCGTCGTCATCTCTTACGGGAACAGCAATCGACAAAACGACGACAATGTGGGCTGAGGAGTTCGAAGCCAAACGCAGTAAGCACTAAGCACCCCGCTAATCTGCTTATTTTGCCCACTCAGAATTGACACACATGAAAATCATATCAGATTCTCCAGGAGAAGACAGATTTCTTTTCCGTTGTTGTTCTTTTTGAAGGAACTGTTCACAGAAGTATCGATTGGCAATGGTAGGATGATTCAAGAACATTCGAGAAAGAAAGGTCCCTAGAGGATCGTCCATGAAGAAGATGTCTAGAGCCGTTTTTCGGTGTTATTCTTTTCTCTTTGCAGTTAGCTTTCTCTCTGTTGTGCCAGTGGCGGTGGACAACCGGCAGTAATGACACACACTAATATTGTATGGATTTTTGTTCCACCACCAGCACCACGAGCCAGTTCCATGAGTGCAGGTTTTTCGGACTCCTCGACGACGGGGAGCTCAAGGCCACCGTCTTCATCAAATAACGCTGAAAATGGAAAGGTATTTTTGACACTCTCTCTTCGGTCCACAGCCCTTGTTGTCCAATTGCTCAGAAAAAAAATTTGTTCAGAAGATTAGCATTTCAGAAAGATTCACTGCAAGTTCTCCTTCGTTGAGATAGATGCAGGAAGTGAAATCAAAGAGACCTGCCATAGAATCCTGAGTAAACAAAGTCATTCAGTTTTTGCCCATTTGCCCTGTATTAATGGTGTACTTTTTTGTCGGTTTTCATGTTTGCAGGTCAAGGTTTTTGTAAGGATGCGACCATTTTCTGAGCATGAAAAAGTGTGCCCCTTGCGGCAGGTACTGCAATACACGTGTGATACATCTTCACATACCTACCGAAATTCAAGAGCTGCAATGTGAACTTATGTAGGAACTGTGCTTCCTTCTTGAACTTAGAACGCATTGAGAGGAAAGAAAATGCAGAAAGAAATACATGAATCATAATTAGGAGCAAAGAATAGAACAGTATGGGATGGTTCAAACAGATGATCCTTGGAATTTAAGCAGGTGATATGCTTGATTGGAGATAAAATTGTGGTTCGGGAGGTGGAACAACAACGCCCCAAGATCATTGGTCCTGCATTCAAAGACTGGCGCCGCACTGAGTCTCTTGAATTCAAAGTGGACTATATTCAGGTGTGTATTTTGCAAGCTTATAACATCATAGATCTATGCATGTCAGACAAAGGATATTATTCAAGTCTTCTTGAAACATTTCTTTGCCAAAATTGTGGACTCTCAAGTAGAGTAGAGATGGTTGCATTATGAGTAGCTTGTATGGTTGTAGGATGATAGCTACCTACAGGTGCAGAGCTGGAAACATAAGGATGAATCTCAACGACGCATGTTTGAAGCACTTGGTGTCCCTTGCGTGCGAAATGCCCTTCAGGGTTTAAATACCACTGTAAATTGTCCACTCTCCTTATCTGAGAGCATTGCAGCCTCCTCTTAAATGACCATCTTGCTGGCTTTTCTGATTCCTTCTATGACAAAGATTTATGCTTGAATTCAAACTGCCGACATCCTGCCCTTTGGATTCAGTTTAATTTATGTTCCCTCCTTACCTCTATCTGTGGGAGATACACCACAGATCATTGCACTGCATGTGTAATGTATTCATAAATTGCAGTGAGATTCAACTGTCATAACCCTGTACATCTTTGTGAATATGAGGACAGAGGTTCATGGGCAAGAAATTCACCTAAACTTTTGTGGGGTTTGATGTTTAATCCTTCCTCTTTTATTTTGGATCTTCAAGGACTTGTCTTCTTTAGCAGGATTTATTCTTGTATTTCCTCTTCATTGTTCTGTGCCATGACTTTCAAGAGAGCAAGGCACTCCATCCACTGAATGTGCATTAACAATCTGTTGGGTTATAATGTGATAGATCATAGCCTATGGGCAGACTGGCTCAGGGAAGACATACACCATGATGGGCGATGAGACAGATGCAGGAAGAGGCCTTGTACGTTAAGCAAGCTCTGGTTGACTAGTTTCAACTTTAACCTCTTTGCAAGAGACAGAGGAACCAACCTCTTACAATACGTCACGTAATTCCTTCCTCTTTGTGTTGCAGTGTTATCATACCACACTAAATACTGTCACCATCTTGTATGTCTGCCACACTGCATCTACTTGTTTTCTTACTCCATTACATTGGTGCTCCACTCCAAGACTCTATAAATTAGATGTTCCACCTAGGGAACAAAGCACACACCATATCCTTGAAGAATGCACATAAACACAGACAATGAGGAGTTGCATTTTTGACTATATGCTCCAGATGCCAAGGCTTGGCTGTGAGTTGATGCACCATGTGAATGCAGAATGCACAAGTGAATCTCCTATAAATGTGCAGGTGCTGTTCTTTCTGTTGACTTTTCCTCCATTGCTTTCTGTCATATTGCATGCAATGAAGTAGTTGTTAGCAAAATTCAAATGTGTGTGTGGGCATTCTCATCAGGTGAGCTACTTTGAAATCTACCAAGAAAAAATTCGTGATTTACTAGCAGTTGAGAAAGCTGTGGTTGAGCCTGCAGCCAAACCAGCTCGGCCTCATACTCCTTCATCCATGATGAGCGATACTGTCAGTGGCAACTTTGGGCAGGAAGTTGGAGATGGAGTTGATGATGATCGCTCATCTCATTGTGGATCTCTTGTGGAAGATGGTGCTCCTTCTGTAGCCACCTCAAACTTGGAGACTACCAGTGCTGATGGAGATACTGGTTCCCGCTTCACTGTCATTGATGAGCTTGGAAATGTTACAGATGCTCACATCCCTCGTTTGAGAAGGGACGGAACCATCAAAGCACATAAATCAAAGAGGAAATTGATCTCACTGGTTGCTGCAAGAGATCCAACTCTGCAGAAACCTAATAACCACTTTTCATCTCTTTGGTTTGGAGATCTGAACAGCATAAAGAAGGAAACTTTCTTAAAAGTTCGGGAGCACCCAGTCTCAGGCCCATATGTAGAGGGTTTGTTGTGGAAGGATGTGAGAGAGTGGGCAGACATGGAAAGGTTGATTAAGCAAGGTGCAGCAAACCGCACTACATGTGCCACTAATATGAATGAACACTCTAGCCGTAGCCATGCCCTCTTCACCATTAAAATCACTCGGGTATGCCTCCATTTTCTACTGTATATTGTGGCCAGTTTGATTTCATGTCACACCATTTTTCTTCTGAGGTACAAGGCAACTCAATTGGAGATGCAAACTGATCTTTGCAGAGAAATGTGGGGTGTGAATGGCAGAGTCATGGCTTGGAATCCAGCCTTATCCATCTTGTCAACCTTGCAGGTAATCTGTCCTCACCATGTCATCTGTACAATACCAGGACTAGTCTGCAAATTCTTTGTATATCTGCTCTTCTTCACCCTAAAGCGTCTTTGCATATTTGCCTGAATATTGTGAAGACATTCATTGCTTCTCCTCATTGGCTTGACAATATCTTGAAATTTCAGTCTGCTGTTGGTGGGACGTATTAAGAAAGAAAGAAACTAGAGAATACTAATTACCTCATATAGAATGTTTGGATGGGGATATGTCTGGCAGGCAGTGAGAAGGGGGGAAGCAATTTGGGAGCACAGCGAGCAGAAGAATCTCGTTGCATAAACAAATCTCTCTCCATGTTGAATGAGGTTCACACTCACTCTCTTTAGCTGAAATTTTCACAACTGATCTGCAAGTGAAGGTCATACATAAATGTGCTGGCTCTGACTCATCAGTGTGAAGTTTAGAGATAGATCTTGCATGTCCTAACTCTGATCAGTTTCTTTATACCTAGGTGATTTTGAGCCTTTCAAAGAGCACATTTGTGTCATACCGCAACTCAGTTTTGACATGGCTGCTTCGTGATTCATTTGGTGGCAACAACAAAACATACCTGGTGGCAAATATATCCCCCAGTGAACAGGTCAATACCTAACCCTTCAGAGTTCTATAGTTTGGTCAGTAGTCTTGCACCTCCAAGCACAGTAGGATGCTCAAACTTTACAATACATGACACTGGAGGGATAGCTCTCAATCCCTTTCCACAAGATATCTGGCTTGGTCTTCCTGTTAGGCAGTTTGCTACTTAAGACTGAGCTATAAAACTAATGAGCAGTTCAGTATTATCATGGTCAGGTATACATATGAGGGTGTACACGTCATAACTCTCATCTGTAGGACCTAGAAACTGGGAATGATACTGATGAGAATTGATGGAATTGATGCTGGACTGGTATAATAAGAGCTGCATTAGTGGTGGATGCTCATAGGATCTACGTGAGAGTGTGAGCACACTTCGCTATGCCACCAAAGCCCACCACATCCACAGCGCCCTCAATGTAGTTGAGCCAGACTCAAGGAGCAACCTCATCTCCAAATTGAAGGAAGAGATTTGCTCTTTGCGCTATTTGGTGGCATCCTTCTCAACTCCCAAGCCTTCTTGCTCATCATCTTGCTCATCACTGGAATCAATGCAGACTGCATCAAGCATCAATGTATATTGCTCCGGCAGTGTTCTCCAGGTGCTTTCAAACCTCATGGTTTTCTCCCCTTTCTCTCAGACAATGGTTGCAGATAACACTCAGAGAAAGACAGTGTAGAAGTGTAAGAAAATGCTTCAGGAGGTAGTTTGGTCTGCTTTGTGGTCTTTCATGGTCAAAATCTCTGCATCTTTAGGGTTTTTGTTTTGAGTTGTGAATTGTTCAGGTATGAAGCCTGACGTGTTGTAGATGTGCCTGATAATTTTTCTTGGCTGCCCTGTTTAGAAGTCATCAATTTTGACGATCACTCCTGACTTCATGATTAGTGGGCATGTCAGCTCACTGGCCTCACCTTTGGCCACTGATTGGTTCAAAGAGCTGGTTAGCTCTCTCAGCTGTCAGCAAGGAGTTTACCATCCTCATCCCAGTCTGGTCCATTGGGTCTGGTCTTTGTTTTGGTAGATGTGCAACTTTCACCACCTTCCTCATCTGTCAAGCTAGTGGTGATCTCTTTACTGTTTGCCCACCTCATAGAGAGAGGCAGTGATACGCATTCCCTATTTTGACCTCTCTTCTGACAATATTACCACTGTCATGCTTATTATGCACAAACAAATCACTTATGTCAATCAAATTTGTTATGGGCACCTCACAGACCATACTATGTGATACAGGCAACCCCACCAGCCATGAGCAGCTCAAAGAAAGACAGGAAAAGCATAGGAAAAATGTCTAGCTTTGGATCAAGTATCACAGTATGTGGCCCCACAGTGACACCAATCTCAACCCCTCCTAACTCACCACTTTTGTCTCAGAGCCCAATCTATGAGCCACCAGGAAGCTTCCAAGAAAGGCATAAAAATGGTAGTAATGACTTCAACTCAGTAGAGTCACAAGCATGGAAATATTCTTGCAACAAACTTCCAGAACATGATGAATTGGTAACTTCGGCACAATGGCTACCCTGGAGAGTTGGCTCACAATTTACGGCACAAGCCTTGCATGTTAGCAATGGACCTACTTTTCCTCCTGCATATGTGCCACAAAGTGAAGCTGTCATTGACCAACATCAGTTTGCTTCAGAAGGGAGTGAAGCTATGGTCATGAATATCAAAGACATCCTTGGAACAGTTAACAGTGCTTCTTCTCATGCAAGGTGCAATACAGAACCATATGACTGCTTGTTGGTACAAGATGAGAATCAATTCAACAGCATGAGGGGCTGCCATGAGTTGGCTCCTTTCATTACGGAGCAACCAGATTTTCAAATTTCACAAGGGATCACTGATCTGGCATGGCAAAGGGAGTCATTGAATGTGGTTAAGCAATGTGGTCAGAAGCTCAAAGATAACATACACTCTGGTACAGCTGCTGACTGCAAAATGGATCACGAAACTTATCCACTGCCACTTCACAAAAGGTCCGATGTAGTTTCTCTCCTTGAACTGCAATCAGATCCCAAGAACTCAAACATGATCCCTGATTCAGAACAGCAAAATGAGAGTATGGACTCAAAAAGCGAATCAAGTCAGGTGGATCAAAAAGATATCAAGAGCTTTGACAGGGATGCCAACAGCAGGTATAAACCTGTACATGATGATATGAAAGATGCTGAACTAGTTCCCATGATGATGTATTCAGACTTTGGAGCTGTTGCTGTGAAGCAGTTGGATGACAGGGTTACTCATGCAGGGCAACCAAGAATGTCAATTCATGAGAAAGCTAACAAGCAGGAGCTTTTTACAGAAGTGGCTAATGAAAGCAGACCACAGGAGTGCCAAACTATGGATGCAAGGAACCCGAACCCACTAGGACATGAGCACAGTATTATGAAAGCAGGTATGGAGTTGAAGATGGAGGCTCTGCAAGACACAGGAATTATTGAGTTTGCAAAGAAAATGAGCAGTAAAGAGTGTGAAGTTTACCAAGGACTACAAGGTCCTGCTTTGGAAGACTTTGGATCTCTTAAGTTGCAGCAACAACTGAGAATTAAGGAGTTCACTTCAACAGATCATGTGTCAGGTGATGGATGGAGAACTGTATTGAAAGTGGTTGATAGTGCAGATGTGGGGCACCAAACCACTAGGAATGGATTTGGATGCTCTAACATTCGGCACAAAATGACTTCAAGAGATTGTGTGGCAGGTGATAAAGGGTATCAGACCAGTCCTGAGGAATCTGGGTCTGTTGATGTTGGGCACCAAACCACTGGGAATGAGTCTGGGTTCCCTGACATTGGGTACGAAACCAATTCAAGAGATTGTGGCACAGTTGATGGAGGGTATCAGACCACTTGTAACAAGATTGAAACTGCTGATGTTGGGCACCAAACCACTTGGAATGAGTTTGGTTGCCCTGACATAGGGAACCAAACAACTTCAAGAAATTGTGGAGCAGTTGATGTAGGGTATCAGATAACTTGTAAGGACAGAATCTCTTCCAGAGTCTGTCAAGTTGCTGAAACATGTGGTACATGCAGCTGGAAGGACCATGGTGCAGGGCACCAAAGTATGTTGCAAAACTCCCAGTTGGGCTGTCATGCTCATGATGCAAGACATCAAACCATTTCGAAAAGACCCATACTGATGACACCTCAGTTTCTAGTGCCTGAGGGCTCTAGACTGATGGGCAATGGAAAAGCAGAATTCCAGCAATATAGGACTCTCACAAGTTTAAATGCAAGCAGTATTGCAACTCATCCTGCTTTCACAGAAAGTGGAAGGGTGAATACTGCCAACCAAACTATAAAAAGGTTTGAAGCACTTGGTTATGATTCTATACCTACTGTGGGACAGTTGCCCTCCAGCAGTATTGAGCAACAAGCTCCTGTGGAGATTATTGAAGCAGAAAGTAGTATACAACAGATAACAATAAGTCCTCAAGAAAGCAATGTTGCCAATCATACTACACTGAGGCAATTGGGAGGATTGGATAGTATTCTGCAATTTACTTCCAGAGGGTTCAGAGCTGCACACATTGGGAAGCAATGCAGCAGTAGACATAATGTGCTCAGGGATGCAGGGCAAAGTTCTGCCACAACTGCTCAGGAATGTGAAATACTCCATGCTGAGCACAAAAGCTCTTGCAAATGCTCTGGAGTAGTTGTGACTCACCATGCAAAATGTTTGAAGAATCTCTTCATGTCACAATGGATTCAAGTAGGCCACAAGAAGACATCCTTGAAAGCTAACTGGACTGACTGTGCAGGATGTTTATTTACTGAAAGTACTGTGGAGTGCAACCCCATATCAGGCAATATTGGGGCAACAACAGACCACCAGATCCTTCATCAAGATAAGGCAGTAACTTCAAGAGTTTCTGAAGCTTATCATTACCAAACAATCCTTAAGAAACTTGAATTGCTGATGAGGGATGCAAAAATCAGTTTACAACATTGCAGCACTGTGGAAGTGGGGATCCAGACAACTCCAAGAACCTGGGAAAGTTCTAGAAATGGACAGTTTACCACTTTTGAAACTTTGGATAAAGGGCACCAAACAATATCCAAGGATGCAGTGTTGATAGATGCAAGCAATCAAACATTTCTGCATGATTTTGGAGCTAGTGATTTTGAGCACCAGACTGCATTGCAGGATTGTGGGCCTGTTGATATTGGTCACCAGTCTACTGTAAAGCAATTTTGTGCACTTGATGCTGGCCATCAGACTGTTCTGCATGACTTTGGATTTCTTGATGTTGGGAACCAGACAACACTGCAGGGTTGTGGGGCTGTTGATATAGGTCAGCAGACTTGTTGGAAGCTAGGTAGTGCAGTCAATCTTGACCGCCAGACCTTTCTGCATGATTTTGGCACTTTTGATTTTGGACACCAGACCTGTCTACAGGGATGTGGAGCTGTCGATATTGGTTCCCAGACTTGTTGGAAGCAATTTTGTGTAATTGATGTTGGGCACCAGGCCACACTGCAGGAATGTGGAGCTCTTGGTATGGATCATCAAGCTTGTTCAAAGAAATTCAGTGCTGTTGATGTTGGCCAACAGACCTGTCTGCATGATTTTGGAGTTTTTGATTTTGGGCACCACACACTGCAAGATTGTGCAGCAATTGATATTGGTCACCAGACTTGTTGCAAGCAATATAGTACAGTTGATATTGACCACCAGGCCTGTCTGCATGATTTTGGAGCTTTTGATGTTGGGCACCAGACCACCCTACTGGATTGTGGAGCTCTTGCTATGGGTCATCAGGCTTGTTCAAAGCAATGCAGTGCCATTGACATTGGCCAACAGACTTTTCTGCATGATTTTGGAGGTTTTGATTTTGGGCACCAGACCACTCTGCAAGATTGTGGAGCCATTGATATTGGTCACCAGACTTGTTGCAAACAATATTGTACAGTTGATATTGGCCAGCAAACCTCTCTGCATGATTTTGAAGCTTGTGATGTTGGGCACCAGACCACACTGCAGGACTGTGGTGGAGCTGTTGATATTGGTTGCCAGCATTGTTGGAACCCGCTAAATTCAGCTGATGTTGACCATCAAACTATCTGGAAGCTTAGAGGTGATAACCAGTGGTACCAAAGGCCTTGCAAAAGATTGGATGTGGATGACCCAGGGGAAGAAAATCCAAGAAGTTCAGAGGTGCAAACAAACACAGACTGGAGTTGCACTAGCATTTTGACAGATCACTGGGGAATGCTTGATGTGAGTGTTCAGACAGAGGATATAGTGGCTGGAGTTGCAAGGATTGAAGAATGCACATGCCCTGGACAAACAGGTCTTTTCTTCAAGAAAGAAGTTAGAGACACATCAAAGATTGCATCAATGCTATGCTCTCTTTTAATACTCATATTGCTGAGTAACAGAGAACGCTGGTGCCACACCCAAAGGAGTTACAAATCAGGACCAATTGATATTCATGTGTTGAAAAAATCTGGCGAAGGCATGAAGGTAGAACCACAAGCATTGACACATGAAACCATGGAGAGTGGCTCCCAGGCAACCCAAGGAGACGGGGAAGAGAATGATGGTAGTATCTCCAGTTTAGCACACAATCTTTGCTCTCTTTGGATCCTTCTAAAGATGTCAGGTGGGGCTGTGAAAAGCCCACTGTTGCCACAAAAGTCATTTCTGCAACGCTCAAGAATCACTACAATAGAGTTCTCTTCAGCAGAAAATGTGGAGATTTCTGATGCTAGAGCAATAATTGATGCCAAGACTGGGTTGGAATGCTCAAGCCCCAAGTTAAAATCCAAGTGGCTGCAGTGCTCTGGGGTAGCACCAATCATGTTCCGAAGCTCAACACCATTTCTCATTCAACTCCTAGGACAGCCATCACTTCTAAAGGTGTCAATAGCTGCAAGCTCAAGTATGAGGGGATTGACGAGCAGCCTCTGCAGGATATTGTGCCAAAAGCCAGGTGAATGGGTAATCCATTTCTTGAAGGCAGGTGTGAACCGCTTAGGGTTTGGCAAGCACATGCACTTCCAGGTTGAAGGTTGTTTGGAAGAGCAAATGGAGTTTATTTACATGCCAGCAGAGCGCTGCATGGGGCAGCATGGCTATGTTGTGGCACGTGTGTTGTCAGACACAAAGGTTTATTTGAATAGAATACCAATGGTACAATCCAAGGAGCTTGCTTCAGGAGACCAGCTTGTTCTCCACAATCTGGATTGTGAATCCACAATTTGCACCATGTATTTTTTCAACTTTTTAAACAGTTGAAGAAACAATAGTGGAAACGCCAAGAGCTTCTGTGCCAGGGTTACGACCTCACTAAAATTGGACATCCAACAAGCACTTGCTTGGTCTGAACAACGACATTAGCATTCTCACAGAAATATCTTAATACTAGAGTGCTGGGAGTATAGCAACTTGGTCAGGAAAAGTGTCCAGCATTTGTATTGGAGCAAACTGCAGCCAAGTGACTCTGACACTTGATCCAGGGATTCAGCGTGGGTCTCCTCAAACTTCAACAAGTGAAGCTGTTGGTTGGGCTTAAATTGTGAAATTATGGAAAGCATTGCAGAGCTGAATAGTCAATGCCAAGATAGAAGGCAACTCCAAGAGTAAGCAGAGATGGCAGAGAAAGACACCCAAATGCTGCAGTTGAGCACCAAGACTCTGCAAACATTCTAACTCATTGTGAGTCTCCTGCCTCCCATCTCTTACTCTTCATTTCACTCCTCTCTTCAATTAGGCATATGGGAAAGGTCAAACAAAGATTCAGATTTGGAGATTTTTTCACTGACCATAACATTTGCATCACCTCCTTGCTCATCATCCAAACTTGCCATTACATGGTTGAAGTGTCTCCTACTGTAACAAAATGCATGCCTTGAACATTGAAAAAACACCAGTCACCTTCTTACATAGCTTGGAACTCAATTAATGATAGCTGAAGCATGTTGTGTATTGGCTATTACACGTGCAGCAAGCCTCCTCTACCTCCAGATCAACAGAAGCTGCTTCATCTCTTTCTCAAGTAAAACCCCAGAAGAGTAATCAGATTTGAACAGCATCCTTGTCATGGTAGCTCCACCAACCTCCACTTGCAGCTCCCTTGGCTTGATATTGGCAGCTATAAAATTGCAAATCATGTAGGTATATCTACACCCTCAGTCCCAAGGGGATTGACAAGCTTGAAGTGGATCGTACTGTTGTATGCTAAGAAATAAGACATGTGAATTGATTTGAGAAGGACTGCACCTTTCAATGATAATGTACTTAACCCTGAAGTCTGCAGTGGAGTTGGTGAAAATGTAAAAACTTGAACCGCTGCTACTTTTTGAGTGCTTTTAGTATATGAGGTTCAGCTCTTGCAAAACATCCTGAAGGCCAGGCCCAAAGGACTTCAAACACGTCCTTGTGTTAGGGAACTCTTCCTTGTGCTTCATTATCTTTCCCCCTCACTGTTTCTTGTTCTTGTGCAGAGCAAAGAGGAGAAGGATGCAGCTGCATGCAAAACCCAGCAGAAGTTCCATGTGTCTGCCAGTGATAAATTCACTTATGCTCCAACTGATACAACCAAAGGTGCTAAAGAATTTTTGCACTCTTTCGAGATCTAGTAGAGGGTGGCTAATAGGGGGGAGGAGCTTCAAAGTGGATCTCCATTGTGTTATGTTTCAGAATTTTAAATGAGTGAAGCAATTTATCTTCTTCCACACACCCACAGCGATTGTGGACTTCTTTGCACATATCTTTGTTTTGTGCTGTACGCGATTAGAACCTATTTCTTTTGCTTAGCAACATGCTTTTGCTCAATGCTAACATCAGCAACACTGAGGAGGGACCTGCAGAACAATACATCACTCTAGGTGAGTTTCTTTCATCTCCTTGAAACATTTGTCCGCCCATTCAAGAGACTAGCCAATTCAAGTTTTTCTTCTTGCTTACTCTTTTCATAGTCACGTTTCCATTTGTTGGGTTCATTGTCGTTGTCATGCCATTGTTGGCATGAGAAGCAAAACTCAACACCTCTACATGGTTTTTTTACGTTAGTTGCAACACATCTTGTGACCAAAGCTTTGAGTGAAATAAGTGGGATGAGCTTGCAAATTTGCAAGTGAAGATGATGCAATGCATGGTTGGTGGACAACATCATGCAATGATCCATTTTGCGACTTTAATCAAAATGTTTACCTTGGGGCTATGTAGGTCTACACACAAAAAAAACCCTAAAAATCACGAAAAGCAAACAAACCCTAAAGTCAAAGTTAACTGATCTTTAGGTCTAGACATTTGTCTATATTCTAGCACTTATTAAGTTCATACCTTTATAGGTTGTTAGTTGTAAACCCTAAAAATAAAGTAATGTTAAAGCTTTAATTTTTCTTACTAACTAACATTAGGTGTGTAAGGACCTTAATGATACTATATTGTGTTAATTTGGGGAGATTGTTAATGTTGAGCTTAATGGAGCATGTTAACTCCTCGACATCAACTTGTAATCAATATCATGTTTGCCCGCCTATATAACTTGTAACCCATAACTTGGTAGTTTGATTGTCTAAATAATTTTTACAACCTTGTAGATGATAGATGATTCGTGAACTTGTTGATGTGAAATCATAAGTGGAGAAATGTGATTGATAGAATAAGTGTCAAAAAAGTAGGGAAAGAATGTCTTATTCTACAATGTAGTGTTGTTTGACATGTCACATGGCCTATGGTTGTTACAAGTAATGCATACCTATAACATGTGGTGTGCATAGGTTATTGTGTGCAAATCTTCAAAAGGGTTGAAATTGGTGTGCAATATGACGTATGGCCAAATGCATCTTATGCAATGTGTGGAATTTAAAACTTAGTGGCACACAAATTGTGTAAAGTAGTGCAAAATTTGCCCAACTATTGATAGAACATAAGGTGTTATCACATTTTAGGGGAAGCATTTAACACATAATTGTTACCTTCTTTCCACACAATAGTAGATTTGCAATTAGTGGGGAAACTCGAGGATTTGCAATTTAGTGATGTTCTAATGGATTCCATTTCCAATGAGGTGGCATGGGTCAATCATGGTGCAAGGGAAATCCAAAACACCAAATGCAACTGGACAAGTGTGTTGTGTTATAGATCCCTTCCATGATGAGTGTAATGGATTTACCAAGTTCAAAATTTGCAAAGGTTGTCACCTTGGGCATCCAACCATATAATGACAAGTATGTTCCTCATATTGGATGTATAATTCTCCATCCTCCACCCTCCACCCTTGTCCAAGAGTTGGATGAGTTTGAAAGCGATGGAACAAGCACATTGTTTAATATTAGAGGTGGTGGAAGCAAAGGTTAAGAAACACATTTCTTTGCCATGAGACCCACTTCCTAAACCTCAAATTCAAGCTTGCCCAAGGGCTATTTAGACTACTCCCATACATGTTGGAAAACATGAATTGGGAAATGGGTTAAACTCAATATTTTTAAAATAAAATTGCCATGCATTGAACTTTATGAGTTAAAAGGTCAGGTGCATGGGTCAACATTTTTATGGCATCTTTTGGCCAATGGTGTTCAAATGATGAAGCAATGCACACAACTTCAATAATTTGTTATAAAGTTATAAACCCACCACTTACATGCTTTTGGAACATAGATAATGCATAATTACATTGTGACTCCACTTACTTTTTAAATTAATGCTAAAATGTTTACATGCAATCCAATAACATTTACTATCACTATAATGGCATTAAAAAATGGGCGATGTATTATATGCAATGTTACATTATGTAATTGAGTTTAGTTACTAAAGGGTATTTGCAAGCTAGAATGGACCAATTTTGATTCCATTTCTTAATCAATAATAAGATTTTTCATAGTATATTTTTTACATGCAAAAAATATAAACTTATGTATTTGTAAAAATATTCTTTTTTTTTCCAAAAATCAATGATGTTGTGTAATATAACCTAGGCTACAATCTTTGTGAAGAAACCTTTTTTAATTCCACAAAATCATAACATGAGGGACTTTGCCATTTTCGTTGATTTTTGGTGTCATAAAACATCCATGAAACATTATATGATGTTGAAATAATTTAAAAGAACTGATTTTGAATTGCAAACCACACTTATGACTTTTGGAGAGAAAATGATGATATTTCAATGCAAACCATGATTATAATGAACTCATTTCCAACTTTTATGACGACTCTGGCATTGCAACTTGTATGTAGTTAAAAGTCTTTCATTGAATGTAAAACTTTTGGTTTCAAATGATTCCATTTTTTTATCACATTAAATTATATAATTATCATATGATTAAGTTCATTTTCATAAAATTAAGAAAACACTTAATATGAAAGACATTTTAATATTAAAGATTGCTAAAAAAAACTAATGCAATAATGTTAAAAAATGAACACGCTAATTTACAAACACCCTTAGGTGAGATATTTATTACTATAACATTGTAATAATGTTTAGTGACATAGTGTAATTTATACTTGAAATTAGTTTTAAGTTAGCATAAATTACATTAGAACATTATTTACACAATATAACATGTTACATCTCAATTATGTGAATGACTTCAAGTTAAAGTGTAGCATTCATTTTGTTATTGTGTAAATTGTTGAAGTGTTAGTGTTTGCAACTATGTTTAGTTACTTTGCATGTTCATGTAATTAGTTTGTGGTATAATAAGAATATAACATTGCTTACTTAATTTGTTCACATTGTGACAATGACTGATTGCACACTTGAAATGTTTGTGTTATTGTGACATCATAATGTAACAATTATATTGTAGATTTAACATGTGTCAATGTTACAATGGTGTGTTACATAACATCATGTCAACTTCTAGTTGTATTATGTTTATAGTGAATTACTAATCAAAATGGAATGCATTATGTATATTTAAATTTGTTTATCTTTTGCAACCTCAATGCACAACTAAAAAAAAGAAACATGGTTATGATTTCCATCCAAAAGGTGACCAACCTTGAGACTACGTAGAAAGAATTTAAATCACTTATTGACTATGTTGAATATGAATTACTTGTAATTGTTAATAGAGAAATTGAAAATGCGATGGGGGGAAAATCATTATTATAATTATCAATAACATTGTAACAAGTTAATAACGTAACACCATCATTCACTAGTAGAAAATGTGGGTGTAGTTCACTAGCTTAAATCATTGTGGGGCCTTCATAGTGAAATAGCTTATTTAGCCTTAAATCCAATCCACCTTAGGTGAACTAAATCACTATATAATAAACCTATTTCATTATATAATTCATTGAATCTATTGTAGTAGAATTGGATCACTATGTAGTGGACCAATTCATTATGTAATGTATATAATCCACTCACAATTGAATTGGACCTTATGTTTTGGACCCAATTTGTTACATATTGAACCTAATTGACTTCAAACATTTTATAATTATTAAAAAAACGGGCTATGCAATAGAAAAAATATATGTGTGTGTTTGCTTTTGTTGCAACCCAAAATGGTGTTTTAATGCCATTAATTGGTTTATGTCACATAAATGTTAACTTGGTATGAATTTTTAATCGCAATATTACATTGATGTTGACCAATGCACTAATAAAAATCTAAATAGTCAAAAGTAGTTTAACATTTTAAAAATAACATAAGGTTGAATAACTTAAAATAACCAAAAATAACATATTAAAATAGCCTAAAAGAGCCTAAAATGACATGGGGTGGAGTGGTTTAAAATAACCAAAAGTAACCTATCTAAAATAATTTATAATATTTAAAAGCACCATAAGGTGGAATGGTTTAAAATAGCTAAAAGTGGCCTATGTAAAATAATTTATAATAGCCAAAAGTACCTTAAAATTGCTAAAAATAACTTAAGGTGAAATAGCTTATAATAGCCAAAAGTAGCCTATGATGAAATAACCTACAATAACCAAAAGTAACCTAACCTAAGTAGTATTATTATATTAGCAAAAATCTTATTTATTTATTATAAATTTTTTACAAAAAAATAATTGTTGAAATTTTATTGAATATTGATATTCAAACATGTTTTTGGTCAAATGATTTTACATTTTCAAAAGGAAATAAATTTAATTTTGTAAATTATTGAAAGAAATATAAAAATAAATTTTAATAATTTCATTTGAACAAAATGTCAATAAGATATGAAAAGTTGTTGTTTGTGTAATGTTTAAAATAAAACACTGGATAAACAGAATGCATTGTCATATATGTTCACAACAAGTGAAGTAGTTTGGTGGTAAGGGTGTTTATTTCCATCCTTAGGGTTCAAGGATCGAACATCACCAAGGATGTGGTTGTGATCATTAATGATATGTTGACCTAATATGCCCTTAAATTACATATAGGTTGATTATGTGGCTTAGCTTACCAATTTAAGTTTTTGGCTGAACCAAGGTGCATTACACATATCACTAACTCATAGAATAAAAAATAATGAATTACCAGTAATATATAAATTTATTTTATTATTTATATAAATATGTAAATTATTAGTTTTACATTATTGTGTAGTGAAATGGTTTGATGAATTGTTTCATTAAAAAGTAACATTGTTTCACTAATTACTTGTTTCAACAATTATTAGTGAATTAATTCAATTATCCATAGTAATTATTCCATGTTTATTAGGGAGTTGATCACTTTTGCCATGGTAAATTTGTTCAAATACCTTCAAAATCTAGTGAAACACCTAGTGAATTTGGACACATATTGGTATAGTGATTATATATATATAGCTTGTAGTGTCATGTACAAATGATGTTAATTCAATAAATCAAATGTATCAATTTTTTTATATTAATGTGCATAACATAATTACATATCATTGTCAAGTAACCATAACAACAATCCGATAATTTAGTAGATACCTAACTAGTAAGACCATCTACAAAGTAACAAGTACACAAAAATTACATTTTTTAATGTAAATTATTAATGTTATTATGTACATGCATGTATATGGCAATTTTGTAAGTGACATCTCACAATTCAAAGTAATCAAATGCCAAATGAAAGGGGGAATGTGGAGGGCATGTCAAAATTGCCATCATTGAAGACAACATCTAATGGTTACAATTTCTAGGGGTGAAATAACCAAGCCACATGCGAGGGTCTTTGCAAACTATGACATCATTAGTGTGGAGATGAATATTGTTCATACCAAGAATGTGCATGCATTGGAAAAGGTCAACCCATTGACTCAACTTCTTACAAGGGTAAGTATTAGGGATCCAAATGTTATGATTGTTCCATTGAATTGTCAATTGTGAAGTCCTTGTAATATATATTACGACATCTTTGATAAATGTTTAGAATTAAAATATGTAGGTACTGAAATGATCTATATATGCTTCATGTTCATTCCAATATGTCTATTGTTGTTGAGTTGGGCATTGTTAATATTTAGTTCTTGAAGCTTTGTAATTTAAAGTTTTATTTATTTTTTAAATAGTCAACTTTATTTTATTTTAAAGAATGAAAGCTATCCTTTGAAAAGTAAGTTAAAAAGGACTAGAAGGTTGGTTGATAAAGATAAAACTTTCTTTGGGATTTCAACACTTGAGTCTTCTTAATGATGTTGTATAAAGTTTTAACTTTTATAACTGGGGAGCTTTTGAAAACCCATTTGATCTCAAATATTTTTCCTTGTTGTTCATTTTCTTTATTTTATTTTATGTTCATGTCTTTTTTTCTCTTACTATGTGTTTTTTTATTGTGTTGTTTTGTTGTTAGTTGTTAACCAATATATATCATGACTAAATCTTCTTGTTGCTTTTAAACTTGCAACAAAAACTCAATACAAAAATTTTAATGATTACATTGACTTATACTCACTATACAAGGAACAAATGAAGTTAAGGGCTAAGTTGTGATGGATAAATCACCATTGTATATGTTTATGTTGATGGTTCATAAATATATGAGGAAATGTCATTGTTGTTCATACTACATGTGTGTATTATATAAGCAAATTAATTCACATTACTAAATTGAAATGCAAGCTAATGAAATAAACTACCATTGGCATTCCAAGAGGTCAAGACTAATGAAATGGTTTTCATGCCATAGACATTACAAAAAGACCACATGAATCACATGGCAATGCAAAATGTTAAACATTCTCTTCAAACAATGTAAATGCAAGCATTGTCTTGGTACTCATTCATATCTTGGTGGTGTGGGTAGAATTAAACATGTGCACAAATGTTTTGTTCATAACAACTCCTAGCAATATTAGAGTCACTCCTAAAATAATAATAATAATAACAAAGAAAATTGTATAAACAAAACAAAATTAGTTCATCAATCTTCTAAGTAAAATTTTCATTTTTTTGTTTTTTTTTCATTAATAATCATACATGTATACAAAAGAGAATTATTGTGCAATTGCCATGTAGCATTGATATTCATGATAGTGTGGATGTTTTAGAAGATTGGAACTCCCTTACATTCGATTGAATTGTGTAAAGGTCGAGACAAGATGGAAGGGTGGGAAGCATGTTAGTACATGTAGCAAGTAAAACCTCTAGAATCATAAAAGGGGGAAAGGACATTGTATGGTCATAGTCATGCTTGAAAGTTTTTTTTTTTAAAACCATTTCTCAAGCTCCACATGAATCTAATGACAAGATGAATAAATTACCATAGATTTTATGAATTGGTGTTGACCATAAAGCTAAAATTTAAAATGTGTGATGCCTTGCATTGCTTGACATTTAAAACGTGTGTTGCTTGTGGCACCTTTTCCTACATTTGTAGGCATTAAACATTTGTCATCAAACACATTGTCATTCATGTTAAGAAGGCATCATGATAGCCAAGTTTGATATAAAGTTGACTCTTTTTTCTCAAAAGAGTACAATGAAATGAAATAGTTGGTAGCATTGTGACACCTTGTCATCTTCTTGATTCAACAAACTCTAATATTTTTTTTCACAAAATAAAAGGTCTAATTAAATACCAAATTCACTCTTGGTCATGTGGAACAAAAGTTCAAAAAAGTGTCTTATTCTTGATTTTTGAAATAAAATTTGGTCGTCATAACCTTGGTTGGCAACAACTTAATTTAACTTGTAGATTGTTAGCTTGATTTAGACTTGACATGAAACAACAACATTATAAAATATAACTTTGCTTCCTGATTATTGTTATTGTTTGGCATATGGCTTAAAATCACTTTGGCATGGCTTCTAATTGAAAACATTCAATTCAAAGGAATTAAAACTTTGCTCACCCTTGTTGTTGAAGTTATATTCGTATCATGTGACTTCACCAAAGCCATTCCATGGCATCAATCATTCGAGCTCTTAGAGAAGGTTTAAGATTTAAGTCTTAGGTTTTAGGCTTTTGGATTTCAAGGTTTACTTGACCAATTCACACATTTAGACAAAGGGATTTTCCTTTAATGTATCATCCTTTGCATTAGAAAAGAAAATTGCATTCCATTGCATGAAACAACGAATTAGACTAATACATTTAATTGTAAAAACCCAACTGTGTTTTTTTTTCAAAGGATGTATAATTGATGAATAACATTTGTTTGATATTCAAAAACAACAATTTTCTTGCCAATCACTTAACTATAAAATAAAATTTTCTTATAACAACTTTTCATCATCCACAAGTACACAATGTCATAAATGCAACATGCCACAAATGCAATTCTTCCAAATTAATGGTGTTCGTCTATTTGTCTGAGTCAATGAAAACCTACAAACCTACTACATACCCACCTTACAAAACTATTTCCTTCTCCTACAAACCCTACATACCTACCTCCTTATAGAATGACGAGTCTTAAAAGGAGAGACAATTATTGAACTTTGGGGGTATATGTAGTATGGAGCTTTCTAAACAAAATCTCTAAGAGCTCCTTGATATGGTATATATGCTTTTGATAATAAGAAGGCAACTAGCAAAGTTTCATAGGAATACAATGTGGAGTTTGGTGGTGAAGACATAATAAAGATTCATAGAGATTTAGTAAGTTGATTTAAAAAAAATTCCTTAGTACATATAAGATACACAACAACCAATTGCCTAATCCTCACCTTGTTCCCTTATACTGAATGAGGGGAATGAGCAAATGGCTAAACAAATGGTTTAGATTCTTCAGATTGCAAGTCTATCAATTTTCAAATTTCAGGAATATTTGAGGGAAAAAAAAAAAAAAGACAAAAAAAAAGGGTTGTAGCCTAATAATGTGGAAGAGGAACCCTAACATTGGGGCTTAATTTTGAGGGAAGGGGGAGCAACTTAGTACTAGTGATTAAGCAAACTTAATTAGAAAAATTATGCCCAAATTTGCTAACAGTTATATAACTGTCATCATTCTCATTTCTACTCTATTATTGTTGGTATATTTGTCCTTTCATCCTCTTGTGTGTTTCTATTAGTACTAGTTGATGAGATTAAATTACTTCCTCTAGACTATTTTTCTTTTCTTCCCATCTCTTAAATCCCCAATCAACTTTGTCCCTCACAATTGGTGAAGCTCATCAAGGACATCTCTATTTCCAATTAGTTTTGGGTTTTGGGTTGTGGGAATTTTTTTTCTTCAAGCTTTGGATGTTGAGTTTATGAAGTTCAACATATTTTCTGATGTTAAGCCAATTTCTTCTCATGGGTAGTGTAGTGTAGTGTGGCATGTATGTGATCAAATTTTGTTACTTCAAAGTGTTCCCAAGTTCAGAGAATCAAAGGGGGATGATGGATGATGATGTTGTTTCAGGGGGCCCAAGACTGGTGGTGAAGAAGATGAAAGGAAAAGATTTCATGACATTGTTGTCGGGAGCTCTCTCATTCTCAAAAACAAATTTTTTGTAGGCTTCTTTGTTTAGGGTTTCACAACACGTATGTATGTATGATGGTCGAGCAAAGAGATTTTAAGATCATATTTTTAAGCTACCGTGTGCACAAGTAGATTAAAATTGTTTGGCATTGTAACAATTTCCAAGAGATATATATAATTGTTTTGAGTGAGCAAAATCGGTGGTTTTTTTTTTTGAAGGCAAATTTAGCAACTTGGGAAATTTTCTTTTTGAGAAAATTTTTGGACAAATCTGTCTTTTTTGTTGCAATTTTTGAGTAACTTGCTTTTTCATTTTTTTGGGAAGAATTCAAAAAAAATTTACCTCAAAAAATTGGTGGGAAAAAAAGAGTTCTTGGAGCAAATATGATTAAATTATTTTTTTTTTCAGCAAAAATCTGTGGAGGTTAATAATGATCACATAACAAAGAAACCCTAATTACAAAGTTGACAAAAGCAGCACTTGAGAAAGATTTGAGATGGATACCCGAAGGAGGGAGCAGGATGCCAACCCTTATCGTTTGCAGCCGATCCCAACAGAAAGCATGGATTTTGCAACACAAATAAGAGGGTCCGACTACAACAATAATCAAGGTCCCAACTTCACCGCTACTCAAACTACCCATATCTATATATATATTTATTTCCAAATGTTAGATGGTGCATGTAATGAAGAAAAGCAATAAATTAAATTATATTAAATTAAATTTATTTTCTTCATTATATTATATTAAATTAAAATTTTATCATAATGCTAATAAAGGTGACAATTTTGCTTGAAGATCAATCGATCCCCATGTGCTGAAATTTTGATGAAAATTTTGATTTTGATTTGAAACATGTTGAACTAATTTGCCAAATTTGATTAACAAGTTTTAGCCAATATATATATATATATATATATAGAATCTAAATTTATAAATTCCCCAAGTTTTCTGATGTAGCAGCCTAAGAAGATTTAACATTAAATGGTGACAACTTTTAAGAAAGAAAAACTGTGCAAACAATAGAAAATGCAAAACTGCCCCCAGAACTAAAATCTTAGTGAAAATAGAGTTATCCATAAAATCACCCTATCTTCACCTTGTGTTTGGGCCAGCTTTACATCCCCTATCCCCTCTTTCAGTGGTATCTGCAAAGTAAGGAAATTTTATTAAATCTTAATATGAAATGCTGAAAATCAGCATTTAATGTGCAAGGTTTGAGTAGTTGTACAAGTAGGAACAGTGAAAATATATGTAGCAGCAGTGGAGTCGTGGGGGGAGGGCTCAGGAAAAAGGAAAGACAGGATGAAACTCAGTGTAGGTACCACCAAAATTGGTGGAAAAACTAGTTTGGGTCCCAGTTATTTCGTTTAAGAAAGAAGGGGGGAAAAACAATTAAGAAGTAGATGATGATATATACTCAGGCTGATGAGGGGCAAATGCACAAAAAAAATAAAATTGTATGGGTTTTGTTCAGGCTTGAAAAAGCAACCAGAGAAAGCAAGGGGTGGTTACACAAGTAGTGAATCAAGTGGAGCTGTGAGCAATGAGCAAGAGCGAGGTGGATTTAACAACAATCCTGGGACAAGTAGGTACGAGCAAGAAATCATCAATAAGCAACGGTTTCCAGGCGGCGGCGGCAGCAACACTTTCTCCTTGTTTCCACCAAGGAATGCAGTTGCCACCACAACAACAACAACAACATCAGACCATCATCTGAAGAACTCGTATGGTGCTGTTATTATATCAGATGCAGATGATGTAGAGCTTCATGAAGTGCAAGACACTAACCCTCAACCTCCTGCCCTTCATGCCATGATTCAACTGCTGTCCATGTTCAACTTTATGAAGGTAAAAATTAGCTATCTCTCATCATCACCTTCTTGCTGCCAGGGTTTAGGGTTTAGGTTTTTTTTTTTTTTTTATTTAAAATTATTTTTTTAATTCAAAATTTGGTCAATTTTTCAAAAAAAAAAGAAAAAAGGTTTAATTTATTTTTAAAATTTAAAACTTCAAATTATTTTATTGAAAAAGCAACAATTTTTTTTTTTGGAAATCAAAATCACTAGTATTATTATAGAGTGAATCCCAGCTCTATCTAGAACCCAAGTCCTGGCAATTTTTTTAAAAGGATTTTTGAGTCTTGACAAATCTGCTGCCTTAATTAATGGTGAGGCTCAGCAAGCAGCAAAAAATACATGTCAGGACACCAACCCATAGTCATTTAACGTTGGCAGCTTAGACACTAATTATTTTTTTCCCAGAAATGTTGAAATTTTCTATAATTTTTCAATTTTTCAAAGAATTTTTTTTTTGGAAGGAAAACAAAGAATCTTTTAACATATTACATGAAATATTTCAGTTTTCAACATGAAATCTTAAAAAATAAAATAATTATTTCTGAAAATGCTGAATTACTATTGTATTGTATTTTATTTTATTTCGATGAATTCTTGCACTTTTGGCAACAACTTTTTTTCGAATTATTTGGACTGAGGTTTCTGATTTTCAAGTGCAATTTTGACTCAAGTTAGTGTTCTTTTGACATCCGTGACCACTTTTTCAAGCTTACAAAAATTGAAAGAAAATTCCTACTTACTATAGTACTATCAAGGCCTAAAACACACACAAACAATGTTAAGTATATTGTACCTTTGATTGATGTTCAGCTCTTCAAACTGAGTTTCATCCCCTCTTTCCTTTTCCGTGAGGGCCTCCACTGCTGCTACATATATTTTCACTGCTCTGACCTGTCCAACTACTATAATTACTCTCGAACCGTGGTACATGAAATGCTGAGTTTCAGCATTTCACACTGAGAGATGTAATAAAATTTCCTTACTTTGCCGATACCACTGAAGGAGGGGGGATAGGGGCGGGTGAAAGAAGAGGGTGACTTTATGAATAACTTTGTTTTCTATTATTTATTTTTTTCATCAATGGCTGTATGCTTGTTGATGATTCCTTGGCAAGGAATTCCCTTTCTTAGTGAGATGGTTATATCTCTCTCAACCGTAGTAGACCTGGGTCACAACTAGTGTTTTCTTTTGTGCTGAATTTTCATATCCTGGAGACCCAACATGCAGGTGGAATTAGGTGACCGAATGACACTCAGATCAAAAGAAGAATGGCGAGCGGCTGGAGCTGAATTCATAGGGACTCTCTTGTTTGTGTACCTTGGCTGTGGCTCAGTTGTCGCCACTGGTAGGCCGGCGAATTTCTTGCTTGGGGTAATAATATAATTTTTTTTAAAAATTATATGAATACACAATGGAAAAAATGGGGATGTTTGAAACGGATGAATCACAAAGAATGTGTTATGAATCTATCATGGACAAATGGGTGGATGTGGGTAGTGGGTAGATTGGATGACAAATCGGGGATGTTTGAAAAGGATGACAAACAAATTTGCAGGCATGTTGTCAATTGAGATGACTAGTGCAAGGTTGATAGCAATAGCCATGGCACATGGCCTGGCTATCTCGTTCCTCACAGGCGCAACAGGCGCGATTTCGGGTGGACACCTTAACCCTGCAGTTACTCTCGCATTCGTTGTAGCTGGAAAACAAACACTCATGCGTGCTGGCCTTTATGTCGCAGCCCAGGTTAAATTCTAACCCAACCCAAATGACAACGATGATGATGACAATTTGTTAAACTCTTTTGAAAAATGTGTTCAATTGGTACAACCATGTTATAAACTCAGGTCCTTATGAATTTGATAATTTTAGTGACAATGTTTCATTGGAACTGGTTTATGTAGAATGGGTATTTTGGTGATCATCACTCACTCACTCATGATGACAATTTCAAAGTCATTTTGGACTATATAATTCATGATAGATTAAATTTCATTTTAGAATCGTTTTTTTTTTTTTTTTTTGGTTGCCTTTTTTGCATTTTTTTAAGGTTTTTTATTTTTTTTGTGTTTTTTTTTTTTTTTTTTAAATATTTTTTTAATTTTTTTTTTTTTTTTTTTTT
>Ga0116227_10004513_pt1 | contig 30171 bp, 26 predicted proteins | sample S1TSphgellanicum_FD_89693 | JGI IMG/M metagenome (GOLD analysis project Ga0116227, IMG submission 89693) | Host-associated microbial communities from peat moss isolated from Minnesota, USA - S1T2_Fb - Sphagnum magellanicum MG | ecosystem: Host-associated > Plants > Peat moss > Unclassified... | reverse complement strand
TACTCCTCTGCATCAAGCTTCAAGTTGGGCCAATAGTAGGACTTCTTTAGGAATGTTGTGGTGCGCTTTGCACCACCATGGCCCGCAAGCGGTCCATCATGACATTCCTTCAAATTGTTGAGCTTGTTCTATTGCTTCTAGGTTGACATGTGAACCATGCCCATTTATAATTAATAAATGATGGTTGCTTGGAAAGATTCCACCTAGAATTGACTTTTTGAAAATTGACAAAAATTCTTTGAACAAAAAACTTGTCATCCATGTTTTGGTTTGAACTGCCATACATGTTCCAAATTTGCAATGCTTAATGTAATCATCTTTGATCCTTTCACCTCAAAGTATGTAGAATCTTGACATAAGTCCCCTTGCTACATTCACTACACAATTGATGGTTAACCATTATCTAAATTTGGGATGGTGTTGCATACTTGATGAAAACCCCTTTTCGTTTGAACTCTAACTCTTGATTACCTCCTTGCTTGAATTCCAGTTTCATTAGAGTTCCAAATGTGATCTGGATTATACTAATGTTGGGTGTACAAGGATGTCGAGTCATAGTAGAACAAGTTGCAAGAATTGGTGGTGAAGCCTTGGGCATTATTGATCTCCAATCCTTCTGCAAGACGAATGTTCAATTCTGGATGCTTACGCTAAACCAGTACCATTAAGAATCCCTAGGCACCCCAATTTCTGAATGTAGTGGGTTGAGTTTGAGTAACTTTGCCACCTTCCATTTGAGTTGTTGTAGTGTTATGGATAGCCCACATTTCTGCATATTCAAAGCCCATGCAACAACAACTTCATCTTTTTCTTCTATTAGTACACATGGTGGTTCAATTTTCCTACTTTCGATCTTTCCATTTAGGTGGTCAGAAAGTGAAGTTATAGGTATACCCTGAAACTTGTTGGCCCCTTGTAAAGAAGTAATGCCACATTCAATTACATCCATGGCTATCTCTAATGATTCATTTGATCATTTTCCTCTTGGATTTATAACAAGCACCCTATTTGTTCTTGCCAGCCTTTGTGTTGTCATGTTTGATTTAGCTTGAAGGGGGACATTCTCCTTGTCCACTACCTACTGGTTCACCACTACACTTCGTCTCCTATGAAGGACATTGAACATCATGATGCTTCTAGTTTTCCTAGACCCAACCTCCAAAAGCTTGGTGGTGTGTGTTCATGCCCCAGAAGTGGTACTCCCCTATCTTTTTTATGTTTAGACCAAGAAAACAAGAAGTGTGTTAGGTTAGGGAATTTGTTCAATGCATGTTCATATGTGAAAACACTTGTGTTGATGTGATCAAAGATGTTTGCAAAATTAGTCCAATCTAAATCTTCATCTATTATTGTTGTGCAGGTTGTTAGAGTGTATCTAATTGTATGTTGTGCTCAAGCTTTAGGAAATTTGTGTTGGCACATTGTTGTTACAATCTTTCCTACTGTAGGGACAATAAATTTAGTTATCCAACAAAAATCAATAAACTTGCTAAAACTTTCCTTGTAAATCTTGTCAATACATGCAATTGTGCTCTCATCTTGGTGATTTTCTATCTTAGGTAACCCTATGCTCTCTTCTTTCACTTTTATTTGTAAGATTTGGTATTTTTTCAATTTGCTTCGTAGTTCTTTGGTTTCCTCCTTCCCTTTGCTAGGAAAATTTATGCTCTCTTATTTCATTTTGTTAAACAACTCATCTTTGACTAACATGTTTTCCTTAAGCACTTTTGATTTAAACACTATTGCATTAGGACAAAGTAACTCTAAGAATGCTTGGAGTTCATCTTCCACATGGCTCGGTAGTCTTGACATGTTAATTTGCAATTGAGCTAGGTTAAGTTGATGTTTTACAATTCATTTTGATTGTGTTATGTCGTGTTTTTTGGCAAGAAAGTAGATTGAATAATTTCTTACATCCTTAGGTTGTTCACAATCTTTGCAATTTAATGTGATCATTTTAATGTGTTGTTAGAATCCTTAATTATGTTGTACCCGTTTCAATGTTAAAGTTTTGTATTCATCATCAAACACTAAAAAACATATAATGAAAATATTTGTTATAAATCTGCCTTAAATCACACCTTACACCAAACACCTTAAGCCCCAAGTACAATTGCATTTTGTACACTTGCATAAGTGTGTAATATTTTGTGATTTTATTGAACCCATAGCCAAACATTACCTTCACGTATAAAACACAAAAAATTATAAGTCTACTTCAGAAAACGCCCTTCAACAAACAATTATGTTCAAGAGTGTTATCACTGACTATATAAATGTACACATAAATGTGTGTTACACTAGTGTTTTAATCCTTTATCACTAAACACCTTGCATTCAATAAATGAACATATTTTTTATATAAAAACTATCCAACATTCCCATGACCAAATATAAGCCTTGGGTCATTGGTTGGAACTATAAGAAATGCCAAACACAACTTTATATCAATGGGCATTCAGTGGTAGGGCAATATATAAATAGCCATAAGATGGTCCTCATTTGTTGACCCCCCCAAGTTGTGAACTTTTTGGGTGTTTGGTCATGGGTGGTGTTCGGTTATAGGGCATGATACCCTATCACAAGAAAAAACATTGGAGCACGTCTTTCTGCTCAGTAAAGCCTGTGGTGGCCTCAGGCTGTACCGTACATATATTCCACATTGTAGGACCCTCAATTTTGCAACTCTATGAGGAAATCTCTTTTTGACTGCTTGGGTCCATTTTTTCCTTTGTATTTTGGGGACGCTCCCCAGCCTCAATACTCCTGAGAACAGGATTTTTTTGGGAAAAGACCTGTCAGTATGGCAGGGGCCTTCTCGCTTTTGAAAGTTACTGTCCAGCCTGGAGAATAACTTCCAGAGGCCAGAAATTCTTATTTCTCTCTTTTTTTTTCATTTAAAAAATTCTGTTTCTTCCAAAAGGGACCTGTTCTACTCACATGTGACGGTTCCATTTAGAGGGCCTGCCAGATTTTTAACCTTCCTTCGCCTACCGGGCTGGGGGATCTCAAGTCTGAAAGGCCCTCTATATGGAACCTTCTCCTATACATAAAACACATCAATTGCAGAAAGCCAACTACTGAGTTCTATCCATGATCACACTGGAATCTACAACTCACACAGAGAGTGCTTGTCAGGATGTTGTGTTATAAAAACTCACATCTAATTCAGAAAATAGATTTCAATCAAACAAGCAATTTAAACACTTCTCTTGGAAATCTTTCTGGGCACAGTAGAGCACCACAGTTTTGCTCTATTGAAAGAACTTAAGCACTTGAAAGCTGGCAATAGACCCTGCAGAAGGTATGCTTAGTTATTGGGGGTTGTTATCATAGATGTTCAGGGTCCTATCACATTAAAAAATGTTTAAATTTTTTTTAAAAAAATAATGATTCTTATGGCTTAAAATAAAGATTGGTTCATAGGTGGACAATGACAAATTCTGGATTTAGCATATAGGCTTTTCGCATTGAAATCCTTTGACTAAGGACCTGTTTCAAATTCATAGATGGATTAAAGGATAATATGTTTTACTTAGCCATTGTGGGTTAAGCACAAATATAAATGAATTAGCTTCCTCTCATATGTGACAAAAACGGTACACTCTTGCAAGAGAAAAGGTCAAATAATATAAAAATTCGTTTATCAATATTGTTTGCCTATGTAATATTATTTATATTGTACCAATCAAATGAGATTTAATTCCAAACTGCAAACAAATTACCCTTAAACCAAATAAGAAAAGGCCCTGTGAAAAACTATTCTTTGACTTGACTTCAAAGTTGCAACAAAATTGCCTACCACAAAAATGAATGCCAATTCCCATTCAAATAGTACTTGAAAATTTTGTCCTAATGCCAAAAAAAAATTGAAGACCCATTCTGACTCAATCAGAATCAACAAAACCCCAAGCTTTTATATAATTGCATAAACCAAGGTCAATAGACATACAATACTTGCTTATACCAACACAAGGTATCTATTCATTTGTGATTACCCAGATCCAACAATTCATGAGACTCTTAAACCCATACTTCTCTTGGAAAAGGATCACCCAGTCTATGCAACCAGAAGTGGCTTGAAACAGGCAGAATTCAGTATTGTATATTCTAGACTTGTGACATGGACATGAAAGAACTCTTGCACTATGGATCAATAGCTTAAGCCAGAACTGAATCATGTTGCTAATGTATACAAGGAGTCCACATACATCTACAACTATAGCATAGTGGCTTACACCATATACACAGTATGTCCATAAGAGACATACAGATGGACAAGCTCAAGGTAATATATATTGCAAGCCTTCACAAAGTTACAGTCTCATTCCTCCTTCCCATGTAATGCAAAGCTTGATGGGGCAAGAATGGAAATGAAAGGGAAATGGGTCTCAATCAACTAAATCCCATTCCAACTAGAGACACCAGTAGATTGACCTTAAAGACTTAACAGCTAATGTGGCATGTCAATCTACTCCCAGTCATCACCCTATGCGTATACACAATACACAATTCAGGAATACGATTTGCCAACCCATGTGGCTCATCATGATACTTGTTGTGTGACAACATATCAATAGGTACAAGAGTTGACACACAGACCTATGACATAATCTTAGTGAATCATCGTTACCATAACCACAGTTGCCCCCATTAGCTGAGCATTACATGATGCAGGTTTCTACCTCTAAGTTCCTATGATGATTGTACATATGCAAAATGTTAATAGCTGGCAAGAGGACTGACCAAGGGAATCCTTTGGACAAGAGGTTGCCCACTATCTGGGTGCAAGGCCACTCAAGTTCATCAGCTTCATGGGTGAATGCATGGCTCGCAGGTCCTCCAACCGTTGTCTTTCTCCCTCGATCCTTATCTACCAACACATAGACCAAGAAACAAGGATTAGCTTCCAATGATGGAAAGATCAGCTAGACCACATATGTTATTGGAGTATATGTGTTCTAAAACATTCTATCATCAAACCTAGCCTCTTGTTGTCAGGTCCTAGGGCTGTAATTTATTTAAAATTGAAGATGTTAACAACTAAAAAACAAGTACTCTTAGAAAAGCCACAAATCATATGGTTTTGATACCATCAAAAATATATCTCAGTAAACTTGGAGATCATGATCACCCATAGTGTACAACAGCATCCTCATCTGTGGACAGCCTAGTTCACTCAAATACCTTGATTCTGCAGTCAGAGAGTTCCTGTTGTGTGGATGCCAACTGTTGAGTCAGCTGCTCTAGTGCTTCCAGTGCAGCTGAAGGTTCAATATTCTGTTCACTTCCCACAGTAATACCGGAAGCCTGCTGCAAACAATGGATTCAGGCTACATAATGCGATACTTCTATCCAAACACTTGCAGTCCAGGAAGCTGTGAATCAGTGACCATTGACAATCATTTACTATGTACAGAGAGAAATATAAAAGTGAGATCACACCTTCATAACACTGGTGCAGAGGCCTAAAAGAGTATGGGCCATTTGCACCCTATCGGCTTCAACTTCCTGCATATATATAATTGTCAGAATTCAGTACAAAGATCAAATGCTTGATGAAACTTATCACCTAAGATGCAGCAATCATACACATTGCAGGTTAACTTCACTATGCACCATCCCACTGCATCTGATTACAAAGAGACTGCAAGGCTGTAAGGAGCACGCTCTACTGATTGCAAAGGATACAACAGACAAGGCTTTATATGGACTGCTCAAAACCATCAGACATCACCTGAAGCATGTTGCAGAGACGCTGTTCTTCATCAATGTCTAAGAATGGTTGTTTCCCATCTGCAGATCGGTATTTTGACAGTTCATCATTCACACGGGCATATAGAAGCTCTGCACGTCGCAGTTTCCCGCTAAGTTCATCATTTTGAATCCTGAGTGCATTGTTTTCATCCTGACATCATAAGCTCACATCATCAACTGAACACAAGAAAAGTTCGAACCAATACCCACACAGAACCAAAAGGCACAATTGAATCTTCTTTCTCTAGGTGTCACATATGCCACCTGCACTACATAGAAGACAGGTCAGCCCAGAAGGTTTTACATACCTTAATTTTTGCATGATGCTGAATACGCTGCTGAAGATTTTGTTGACCAGACAGCTTTCTCATCTCCTGTTCCAGTTCACCTATCCGCTTCTGCTGTCCTATGCTCTCAGCCTGTACATGATTCCAAACTTTAAAAAGAGGAGCAAAACCTGCCGTATCAAAAACATTGCACTCTCCAGTCTGTTCCTCCAATTGTGCCACTTAGGAAGAACAAAGTATTCACCTATATTATTCCATCTTCAAAGTAGTTATAAGAGGAGACACCTTAAACTTATTGTTTTCTGCTACAAGCCTTTTGTCACGCTCCCGAAGCTTGTCAGTAGACAAACGTGCAGCAAGAACTTCAGCCTGCCTCTGTTTGATTTCCTCAAGCCAGCTGTTGAAGTGGATGCAGATCAGGTCAGCAATACTTAGAGAAAACAGGGAACTCTTTTCATTTGCAAAGGAGAGGAACAAGTCAACATAAGACATTCTCCATGAGAACCGCATAGAAAATTAATGAGATAACTGCATTCTTGATACTTACCTTTCCCGTTCTTGAATGAAATCATTTAGCTGTGAGGTGAGGTTTTCCAAAGCTTCCTCCTGGAAGCACAATCACCCATACTCACATGAAATAAGAAACAAAAATAAAAAAGGAAACCACCCCATTAAGGAAGAACAGAACAGAACATGCTGAGCTTCCATATCTAAAACATCCTTAGGTCTACCACTCTCTGCAATTTTTGATCAAAGGAGCAAATGGCCATATATCAAGTGAAGTTGAGTGAATGAACCCTTTGATCAAATGGCTCTATATCAGGCAAGGTTGATCTAATTAACACAGACAATTTCTCAGTAATGCAACTTGAAACATTTTCACAGAGTCATTGCATAAGGTGGTTCTGGAGCAACCTTTTCTTGAGCATCATCTAGAGAGTTGTTGCAACCATTTTGCAACAAAGGCTCTACCTGCTGTTGCCCTAAGAGAGTCTGCAAGTCCCCATACTGCACTGTTATCAAGGTTGCAGATAAAGTGAAAGAAGAAATGACAGCCCTATTCTGGAAAATATTATGGGAACTTGATGAGGGCCAGCCTCAATGCCCCATGCCCCCATAGAGTGCAGGCAGGCTGTTCAGGCATAATAATAAGACATAATCACTGCTGTTGAGGATAATGGCAGGCAGATGTACCACAACATTAGAAATGTTAGACTTCACTCCAAGCAGGTCATGAACAACATCATAAGTCATCTTCTCAGCTTCCACCAGTTTATCATTCAGCATAGAATTCTGCATGCACCAAACATCCAAAAGAGGCATCATGAACAAAATACAATTCATAGCCTCTACCCATACCAATTGCATAACATTCTGAGTTTTAGGGTTCTGATTGAATTTATTGTAGTGAACTTACCTCCTTGTGCTGAGAGCTAAGAAGAGTTTCAAGCTCCTGGATGCGAAGCTCATAAGAGATGCGATCCTCAGCCAGTTCAGAGTGAACCTGGTGGCCCATTCCAATACATGTAAATGTTGACCCTGCCCCCTTTAATTTGCCTGCCTTTGGGGTTGAATGTTGACACTTACGTTCTTCCAATTTCATTTCCACTGCTTTTAGCTGCTTAGACATAACACAACAAGAGGTGGGAAATAAGAAATCCCACCTTCATCACATGCCTGTCTTCACCATTCTACACCTAACCATATCACAAGAAATAAATGAAAAAAAAAAGGAATAAACAAGAAGGGAGAACAGACAAAGGGTACCTTTGACTCAAATTCAGATGCTTGTTTTTCTGCTGCAGAGAGCAAAACTGTTATTTGGGTCCTGCAATCTTTCAACTGAGAAAGCGCATACAAACCTGGTCAGCTTACTCATGAGCCATGACTATCATAATTACGAATTTCTTCCCAACTTTTATTGCTGGTGATTGTGTGATTCCAATCACCAATTGACAAGTTGAATTCAGTGATTGCAGACTACATTGGGGAATATTGACTGGTGGCAGACCTTTTCTGCTTTATCGTCAGAATCAGTTCTAAGCTTTTCAAGCTTCTTAAGAACCTCGAGCAATTCTAGATCTTTTTTCTCCAGCATCCTGTTGGTAGTGAAAAGTACATGATACAGACAGTCAATACTCATGATAAAAGCATGTATCCACAAAAACCAGAAGCATACAAATAACTATAAAATTGATGTATCATCCCAACATGACAGTAGAGATTGAAGCAAATGCCTTACATGCATGAATTCGGACACTTGTGGTGCTATGGCAACCCGCATGAGAACAACACATATGAGCTCTTTTGGAGTATTCAACTATGATGGAACTTGAAAAGAAACTAAGTCTATTGAAAAAGCTCAAGAGGATTTAATTCACACAAAGCATGATCAAGAAACTTAGGTTAGTGCAGCAGCCAAACCTTTCAGCTTCTTCTCTAGCAAACTGTGCTTCAAGAAGCTCCTTTGCACTGCGAGCTCCAGCTTCATCCAGTGCTGCTTGCAGCATAGACATGTGATTGTTCAACACTTGAAGCTCCATCTCCATGTCCTCCCTCATCAGCCGTTGCCGTTCCATATCCCTCTTTAAACCCTCCAACTGCCAGGGGCATGACCAGTTAGTAAACTGCATTTGAGCATATGGTCTGCAATAACATATCCAGTTGAAGTCCACAGATTATATATCACAGTCTAGGGTTGTACTTGGGATTCCAGCACATAAACAGTAGTCTCCAATTCTTCAACTGATTTTCCAAGAATCTCTGCCTCCTGTTGCTTCTCTTCAGCATGAGATCTGCTCAATTCTGCAACCTGCATAACCAAGTGATGTCAAAAGACTGCTAAAGAATATCATAAACCAGTGTTTCATTTAGAGAATGTAATTGAAAGCAAAATTCTGTTTCACCTGTTGGGCTTCAGCCACAACAGCTTCACGTTCGTCAGCAAGGGCTTGCACCACCACTAGCTGCTTGCTCAACATCAGAAGCTCATTGTGAAGTGCATCCCTCTCAGATGCCAGCTCCTTCAGATCCACTGTGGCATCTTCAAGGCAGCGGGCCATGTTCTCCTCAACTGTGATGAGCTCTGCCTCCAAACAATCAATGGCCTGCTCTTTTTTAAGCAGGTCTTGTTCCAGAGATAGTGCTTTTACTTCCAAATCTCCTACCTGCTCCTTGAGATGCTCACTTTCTTGTGTGACAGAAGCAGCTGAAGCCCTTATGGTATTCAGTTCTTCTGTAATCAGGTTAAACTCCACTGTCTTTTGAGTGAGACTAGCTTCAAGGTTGCTTCTCTGTTCTGCCATTGTGCTGAGCTTGCTGTTTTGAATGTCCAATTCTAGCTGCAGTACCTCAACACAGTTGAGTTTAACCTGCAATGATTCTCTATCTAGCCTTATGTGCTCCATTTCAGCCATGGAAGTCTCCACAGCTGCAGCTTTTTGCTCAAAGAATCTCACCTCTGCATCCAGTCTCTCAACCATAGACTTGAGTTCTGCTTTCTCTTCTTCAAGTGTCCGCAAAACTTCTTTCTCCTCAGAAACTTTGATTGCAATACTCTTTGCTTCCCCTTCCAGAGAGCAGTCTTGCCTTTGCAGCTGCTCATGTAAGCTGGCAAAAGCAATGGCTTGTCTTTGCATCTCCTCTCGAAGCTCCATTCGTTGGCATTCTAGCTCACTGACATGCTGATTTTTCTCTTCCAGCTGATCAGCCAGTGTTGTCACCTGCTCTCCAAGGCGCTCATGGCTCTCATCAATCTCAGATTGAAGATCAGCAATTGTTCTGACCTTTTCTTTCAATGCTGTTTCAGCCTCAAGACACCGCTGCTGCCATTCAAGCACTTCTGATTCAAGGCTTTCCACCATTGACTTCAGGTGCTCCCGCTCTTCTTTTAGAAGATTCAAAGTATCATCCTTCTCTTTGACCACCTTGAGAGTGAATGATTGTCTTAGGTTTGAATCACGCCCACAGTCTTTACCTTCATCTTTTGTTCTAACCTCCTCCAAGTGGTTTGAAGAATGCTTAAGCTTATTCAACTCATGAACAAGCGTCACAACAGTCTCCTCTTTCTCTTGCAGCAACTGGAGTGTTACTGCATGGTCTCTTTGGGCAACAATTTGCTTCTGGCTTCTCATAACCTCTGCATGCAAGCTTCTGATTGGTGATTTGTTGTCCACAAGTACAGCAGTTTCTGTATTTAACTGCTTCTGCTCATCCTCAAGGCACTTGATATGAGACACAGAGTATCCTCCAACTTCTGAGTCACCAAAGGCATCTGCACATTTCTCTTTTTGTTGCTCACTAGATGCTAGAGTTCCTGTCTCCACCTTCCAATACTTGTGTCTAATCTCTATTTTCAAAATCCGGATTTCAGCAATTAAGTCCTGCATCTGACACTCAATGTCACGCATGAGAACATCTACTTCCTTTCTAGCAACAGCCACCATTTCTAAAGTTTCCTCCAACACTTGGGCAATCTCCTCCACTTGAACTGAACCCATCAACTCCTTCTCAAGCTTCCATTGCCATGCATCCTGTCTGGCACTATCATTGGCCTGCACTAAAGCATTTACTAAGAGGTCTGCATCCTGCAATGTATCCTGCCATTCCTTGAACTTCACTGACAAGGCAACAGCTTCAACATGTCTCTCATGGGCATTGGTCCTTGCCTTTTGTAACTCTGTTTCTATTTGAACTTTCTCTTTTCTCCATTCGTGTTCTGCTTCATGGGTTCTCTCTTCTGTTTCCATCAGAATCTTTGTCAGTGATTCCAGCTGAAACTGGCATGCATCCACGTGCTTCTGTCGCCAAGAGACCTCCTCTTGTAAGGTTTGAAGTTCCTCTGTCAAGAAACTAATCCGCAGACGAAGTTCTTCTTCCACATGGAGAAGTGTCTGCCTCTCTTCAACAGCTTGTTCCAACTTGGCTTCTGCATGCTTGCAATCTGCAAGAGCAGCTGAAAGCTCCAACCGAACTGACAAGAGCATGCTATCTCTTTCCCGAAGCTTTGTGTGAAGCTTGACATTATCTGTTCTTGTCCTCTCAAGCTCTTGGCGAAGCTTTTCCACATGCTTTGCTGTGCTCATTCCATGATCAAAGGATCGAATTGATCTATTTTCTTTCAAGTTTCTGAGTGGCTGCTCACGACCCCCTTGCATCTCTGAATGAAGCTCAAGCCTCGAGAGTTCAATCTTCAAAAGATCCTTCTCAGAGTGCAAGCTTTGCCTTTCAGTTGCCCACTCATCAGTCATTACTGAATGTGCTTCCAACAAAACTTTGACTCTTTCCTCAGCACCTGCAAGCTTCAATTGACTAATCTCTGCACTTCTTTTTTCCTCTGCCAACTCCACTGTTATATTAGTCAGTTTTCTTTCCATGTTGTGGAGAATCTCCTCTGATGATTGATAGGCCCTAGTAGCAGCATCTCCTTTCTCCTCCAAGACAAGGTTCTCCTTCTGGAGAGCTTCACATGCTCTTACCCTTGTGGCCAGACATGACCTCAAACTCTCAATTTCATCACAAAGGGATTGTTTTTCTGACCTCCAAGCCCATTCAGAGAGCGCAAATGCTTTCTCTGGCACCTTTTTAGCATTCACTTCAGTCTCATAAAACTCCTTATTGAGACATATAATTTTCTCTTCTTTTTGAAGAAGCAGCTCCATGTTCATTATGCCAATGGCTTTGGTCATTTGTACATTTCCATGTGTTTCTTGAAAATCAATGAAACTGCCCACTTCAGAACTAGTTGAGTTGAACTGAGCCTGAGGATCTGCGAGCCTTGTTTGAACAGCAAGAGTTGCCCGATCATTCTTGAGGAGATGAGCCCGTGTATCTACTGATGGAATGTTGATGTTGGCTCTTGATGACCATCCCTCACATTGCTCTGCAATCTGTTCCTTCAGCTTGGTGATTTCCTCTTCTTTCTCATTTAACTACAAGCAGGAAACACCCACCTGTGACATTCTGGACAAAAGAAAAAAAAAGATAATGAAAGAATGAAAAAGAACAAAAACCAACACATGACGGAATCAAAAATACCTGGCCTTGCAAGCCATCAGTGAGCAGTGGCACAGCTTCCAACTTCTCCTTCACCTCACTCACAGCAGTAATGTCCCAAGCTCTTCTGTCACAGTTCTCTGTCCGAAGGCTTTGGAGCTCCTGTTGTGCCCCCTTCAGTGCATTCTCAACCAGCAAAACACACTCATCTGAATTGTTCTCTGGTGTTACAGTTGAGATCTTCCTGGAGGAGGATCTCCATCCACAATCTGTTGTTGCTGAACCTCCTTGAGCTACAGCCATCTTCAAGGCAATACAGTGTACCTCCTGCAACCCAATCTCTGCCTTCTTAAGCTCAGCCTGAAGATCTTCTAAAGCGTTCCCACTTTCTTGGACTTGTATCTCAAACTTCTCCAGCTGTACCCTCTCCTCTTCCAAATCAGACAATCCTTCATGCGCTTTCACAGCCTCATCTTGAATCTCATGAAATGCACACTCATTCTTCAAAGTTCTCTGACACTCACATTGCATCTCTTTCTGTTGGACCTTTGCAACACCTTCAGTAAGGTCCATTCTCAATCTATTTTGTGCAATTTGTCTTGTTCGAATTGCTTCTGAAATCCAACAGGCCATGATGAAAGCAGCATTTGCTTTCCTTCCCACCTCTTGTAGCTTCGCCTCACAAGACTCCAACTTCAATTGGAGCACCTTTGTTTCTTGATAGGATTTCCACACTTCTTTCATCTCTTCAGTTGCTCCTGTATAAACACTACAGAAAAAGGAGTCACCAAGGTGCTTAACCATTTCACTAGCCATTGTAGCTATTTGATGAACATCTGACATGTGCTTCTTAGTGGTCTCCATGACCTCCTGGTTTTTGGATATGCCATGCAAGATTCTGTCCATTGCAGACTCTGAATCTTTGCAAGAAGTCAAATGGTGGCAGTCTCTAGCATCCTCCTGATATTCCCCCATGGACCCAGTATTTTTCTTTCCCTCTTTGTATGTCTTCCTTTCTTCCTTGGTTAGGTGGTCCATCACCCTTGCTGCTGCACCTTCCCAGTCCTGCTGCAGCGCCAGCAGCTCCTTATGTTTCTCCCATTTTAGCCTCTTATACTTTGATGCCCAACTTGTATTTACTTCCTGAACATTTTCCAACATTGCATTTGCAGTTTTAATCTCTTCCTCAAGCTTATTGACAAGTTTTCTTGCCTGTGCCTCTCTTTGATTTGCAGCATCTACCTCAGCCCTCATTTCAATAAGCTCTGATTGCATCAAAGTGATTGCCAGTGCAGTCTCAGACTCTGCTTCCAAGCGAGTGACATCCATTTCTTGCTCCAAGGCAGAGTGGAAAGCTTTCTCAGCCTGGAAGCTGTGATTCAGCCTCTGCACCTTCTCTAGCTCCATTCTTGCTTTTACCAACTTCATTTCAAGAGCAGAGCGGCAAGCCTCATCCATAACCCCATTTTTGTTTCCCTCACAGAGCTCCCTCTCTACACTCTGGAGCTCCTGCTCCTTCAACTCCCACTGTAGTTGATAGATCCTGTGCTTCAGAACCCTTTCTTTCTCTTCCCTCCTTCGCAGTAATTCAATAACCCTCTGGTGTTTTGCTTGCAAGCTTTCAAGCTCGTTGATGGAGAAAATCTGCTGATCTTCTAGAGCCTCAATTAATCCCTTGTCCTCCTCAAGCTTCAATAGTGCTCCTTGGAGCTTCTCCTTTAGATCTATGCTTTGTTGTTTAGCTTCTTTCAGATTTGCACGTTCGTCTTCTAGGGCAGTTTGAACAGACTCTAAATCTAGCTGTAGCTGCATGATGGTGACAGAATGCTGCATTTCTGTGCCCCCCTCACCTGTAACAAGAGATTCTGGACCACCTCTTTGCCATTGGTGACCTGTAACCAGCCGTGCTGAGCCCCCATCCATGGAGTCAAGTTCCATCTCCAGTTGCATAATTGCATCATGATGCCTAATTTTTGTCGCCGGACTCAATGCTTCAGACCCAATTTCTGTCTCATGATGCATGTTTTCTCTATTGGTTGGATCACTTCTAAAACAAGCAATCTTTTCTTCCAATTCTCTTCTGCAGGCTTGCTCTCCTTCCAGTGCAGCTTTTGTTGAGTCCAGCTGTTGCTGTAACTGCATTACAAACTGACCTCCTTCCTCAAGAGTTTCTGTATTTATTTGAGTTGAATAGTTGGCCTTCTGTTGCAATTCTGTGCATGCTTCAGCAATATCCAGAGCCTCCCTTGTCCACTGAAGCATGTGCACAGTTCACACCACATAAGCAACACAAACCATGATAAAATATCTCATCAGCAATGATAAATAGCTGTAAACTAAAACATAGGGCATGCATGAGAAGCAAAGAAAGAGGACAGGATAAAGATCCAGACCACTCCAAAGCATATCAACTCACAGATAGGTTCAATAGTAGAAAATCTTTGAGACACAAGAAAATTAGGACCAATTCCCTCAACTGGATGCTGTTGTCAAGGTTCACACTGGGGGATATTCTACCCTGTAGCAAAACATGCCACCTAATGAATATCAAAATACAGAAATGGAGAATCCAAGATTCCATACCTGAAGCTCGGTTTGAAGATTGCTTAATTCCTGTAAAGCTTCCCTCAACTGCTGATCTAGGAGGATGTTTTTACTCGCTTCTCCCTTTATGGTCTCCTCACCCTGCTCACAAGGAAAACAGACATTATTCCAGGCCACAAACAGACACAGCACACATCGAAGAAGAGAACATACAAGGTTGCAGACAAGGATTCAGAACCTTCTTTAGCTGAGCTTTTAACTCTGCTATGAACTGCAGATGTTGTGCATGAACCAGCTCCAGATAATCAACTTCGAGTGCTTTTGTCTGAAGAACAGAGCAGACACCTCAGTTCAAATTCTTGTCAGGCTCATCAACTATAACCTTTGCATACTTAATATCACATGACTACAAATCTCTGGTGCGCTTAGAGAAATGGCAGGATAATAAGTAAAACTCAAGCATTTCAGACCTCTTCAGTACCAGACTGCCTATCCCTTTGATGTCACATATGCAACTCCAAAAGTGAGCAGTTACAGTATGAAGCTGTGATCATGTTGTCAAAATAAAACATCTAGAATCTTGACAGTCAACAGGATTGAAGGGGTCCAAAATGCAACACAATTAACAACTTGGTCATGATCTGAGACAAAATGAGATCTTATTTGCATTTACCCTCCATGACTCAAGTTCCTGCTTGTTCTTGTCATGCTCTGCCTTCAGTTCTCCAAGCTCAACCCGCAGAGCATCTAATTCACTTCAGAAACGAAAAAGACTCAGAATTCCTTCAAAGAGCTGTCAATCAAAATCATTCACCCTAAATGAATTATTAAGCATCCACAACTAGAACCTCTCTAAGTGTTTCCCAAACCCTACCACAAATGTACACTGAAATATACACTGTGGTTGTGTCATGCATCAGCTCATTTGGGAAATAAAACAAATCCAGTGACAAGTTTGTGAACTTTCATATAAGGATGGAACTACCTAGTTGTCATCGAATTTGACTCTAAAGAACTGGTCAAGTTTTTTCGGCATTCCTCAAGATCACTCTGATATGCTGCCACCTACACAAGCAACAATTCCCCACCATCTCAGTATGTATCCAAAATATGAGAGTTGATAGCTGCTTAAAGTGTGATCTAGACAAATCTCTGAACAAGGACAGGAGCTGGCACAAAGGAATTGAGGAAAAAACCTCTATTTGAAGAAGCTTCAGTTCACAGTTTTCAGCTGCTCGTTCAGCTAGCAGTTTCTCCATCTGAACAGACAGCTTCATCAGCCCACTTATGTAAATTGTTTGGGGAAGATCATTGCCTCAGCATGATGAATTTCACGTTCAGCAACTGGAATTTCACAACGGAGGACTGAATTTTAAGAGTCTATTGGCATATTTTTAACAGCCCACAGAGCTACCACCCTATATAGCAAGAAAAAATCAAGCACTAACAGAGGTAAAAGAGCTCCTGGCTGAAGGTAATCAATAGACAGAAAGGAAAGGAGTGAACCTGGGTATGAGGGAGGGAATCACAGGGAAGCTTGCTATCGAGAGCATCCACCAGCTGTAGCCACAGCTCATTTCAGTTTCATTATTAGTCACCTACACACTCACTTCTTATACGTGTCTGCTTCCAAATGCAAATCCTAAACCCCTTACTACCTTTGCTATGAGAAAAAAAACTGGGTGTAAAGTCATACTTGGTCTCGCAAATGTGAGATCTCCTGAGCCATGGCTTCTCTCTCACCACCTATGTCAAATTCCTGGAACCTAATAAAAGAAGTAGATACAAGTTAGCATTCTGACCTTTGCAAAGAAAGTGAACATAGCTGAGGATATACAACTAAAACAGCATAGTGTACAGTCCACTGTTAAATACCCACTTCAATAAGTGTTGGTAGATATTTGGTGCTGTAAGATCATTGAATGTGTATCCCATTTACTGATCATCAATATCTTGCTGATTCCAGCATAGGAAGTCAGAAAGACATCTCAAAACCCAAGGTTTGAACTTTCCAACGCTCAAGGCATATATACCTACGAAGCTGCTCATGAAGGGATAAATTCTCCATTGCAAGTCGGGTGTGTTCAGGGTTTTGAACAGGCAGGTCCCTCAAGAGCTGTAGTTCCTCCATTACAGCATTATTTTCGTCCATGAGATAAGCATCTGCAGACAATACACCAGTCGATAGAGACTCTAATCGCCGAATTTTGTCTTCCCTGAACTGTAGAATTAGTTTGTTGTACTGTGTATTCTCCTCAAGTTCTTTGACCTGTTCCAATTTTCCATCCAATATTCCCCTCATATGGTTACTTTCATTGCACCTCCTGTTGGAACCAAGCAAGGTCGGAGACCTTGCCAAAGACACAAGGAACTATTAAAACCAAAACAAAAACCATATTCAAGAAACAAAACAAGAATAGGACATTCATGGACACCCAAAACTCTTATGTCACCTAGAGTTCACCAAACAAATTGCTGAAATCCAAACAAGAGTTGGCACGCAAGGTATGTTTATGAACCAGGCGATTGGCATGCTCAATTTCCAAGCCAAATCTCTTTGTTGAGAGCTCAGCTTCCTGCTCCCTCCTCAAAGCTCCTGTCAAATTAGCTTCTAACATTTTTATCTGCACAAAAACAACCAACAAAGTCAGCAATAACAATGCCAGAAGGAAGATGGCTGAATCCTACAGAAAAAAAAATTCAATTTCTCTTCCAAATGCTGGGTTCTTGTTTTCTTTATGTCTCCTTAGTGGATAGCGAACAGACCCCAAAGGATGAATTGAAAAACTTAGTGGAAGATTTTGACAATATAACTTCAAAATCTGGCAATACCTTCTTGGTCAATATACTTGGGCTAGGAACCAAGCTGCCAAACTGCAAGAATGAGCCCTCTAAAGAGCAGGATTGTGGAGTAGGCCCATCTAAAGAATCATCCTCTTCTAGAATCCCATCTTGTGGCGACCCTGCAGGCCTGACAGTTGGGAATCTTGAAATGCTTTGTCTTCGAAGACGAGCTAACTCCTCCTATGCATTTGAAAGACAGATGATTAGGAGGCATTAAAAAAATGGGAAAAGCAATCAAATGGCATGAAAGAAGCCCACATCAATTTATGTTGTCCACACCTTCAATTGTTGAATTTGCTGCCGCAGTCCATTCACATCTCCTGATGCATCTTCATTTACAACAGCCTGTTTCATTCACCCACATAATTTGCAATGATCAAGCAAGTTCAGCTATTATAGAAATCAAATGGTCTAAGATAAAATATATCCCCTTCAGCAAATAAGAGATAATGAGATCATGTAGTGGATGTACATTGTTCTGGATGAACTTCGCACGCTGAGCAAATCTAAGGGTACTCAAAGTTTCCAGTGAAGAGCTGCACAAGTTAAACCAAACAGATTAGTTCCTCAGCTATATACATCATCGTTAGATAGCTACTCAGACAAGTGAAACCAAGGAAGAACTTTTCGGGAAGAGGGCAAAAGCATGAAAATAAATTGCATGGAAATGAGATTAAATGATTAAATAACAGACAACATGAAAGACAATCTAGGGATAACTCAACACACCAGCTGGATGGGCTTATATTGGCAATAATTGTTGTCTTGGAGTTGCCTCCCAGAGAGTCCTGTAAGCAATCATCATGTCACTAGTAAAATGTTATATTCAATAAAGACTTGCAAGCATGGTAATGAAAGGTCATACACCAAGAAATTCACACTAAATTTGACCTACTAAGAGCTGGCATAGGATGATTTTATGGAACAACAGATGGAAGCCTTATAAATACAGTTTGATCTTCACAGAGGAAATTGCAGTTATGGTCTTTTGACATCCGGTTCATGCACCAGAAGCCAATGTAAGCACGGTTTAGGATTATGGATCCAGGGTGCCATGCAAAAGTCAGGTTCCAAACCTGAAGAAGAAAACTGAGTTTTGAATCACGGTAGGGGACATGCCGCTGTTTACCATTTGCTATATCCACCAAGACCATTATAACCAGCCTGTTTTCACAGAACATAATCAATTTACTCACTACTCACTTCATCATCAGTTTCTTTTCTAGTCACATGGCAAGTGTTTTTGACAAGATAACAGCAGAAAAAAACTGCAATTGAGTGGAAAGACTTCATTTAGGACCTCAGATGTGGAAATGCATTCCAGCGACATGATCCCACTTTGTGAGTTGGATGTTGAAGACAAGTGAGAGAACCCAACATAAATTTTTATGCAGTCCTTGTGTATGCAGCTCCCACAGTTGGATAAGCTGAGTAATCAGGGAAATTGTGAAAGGGAAATAGAGAGCATACCCAAGAGTTGAAAGTGATTTGTTTATACTAACAGCTTCCTTCAGTCGATCACCTTCCGCACCCGAAGACTTTTGTCTATTTCATAATGCATCATCAATCCACAGTATCCATGACAATTTCAGGACTATACAAAGGGCAACAAAACCATTTGTAATATTTACCAAAAATAGTCCATTCAATTCATCTGCACTTTAAAGAGAGAGGAGAAAACTCCCAGTACCTCTCTGAGCCTGCAAGGTCCACTAGATTTAAACGTCCAAACCGAAAGTTGATCATTGAGTCACACTCCCACTGTGAGCATTCAACACTAATGATCATTGAAACAAGTACACATGTGGACAGGGAGGGCAGGGATCTAATTAACCAGTAATTGCACCAAAAGGTGAAGATGAAAGCTTAGAAAATTCACAGAAATTCATGCTTATGGATTCAAAATGAGAAGAGAAAGTTTTACAGAAATTGAAAATATGAACAGACCTGGCTTTGAATGATGCAGGTAAATACACTATGAGACCGACTGCTCTCCCTGTTCATGTTTGTGGCCGCCACTCTCCTATTGGCTGCTCCCTGTAATCATTGTCACAAAAGTCAAACATCTCCTTATCTGCCTCGTCTGACTTCCTTGCACTTTCCCAAGGACATGGTGAACCCTCTATTGTGTTCTTGCAATGTAAAATGTGATAATGTATTACCACAAGGAGAAGTTGAACCACGTCCTGCACACTTTGAACTTCAACCTCAGTCAGATTCTCAACATATACACCCTTGTTGATGTCCTCCCGCAACTGTTTTCCATATCATCAGGCAAACATTCCAGTGAGTTCTTATTGTTTGCCAAGTGAACTCATATGAGCAACTGTGATGGGTCAAATTACATCACTCTAATTTTCCTGACTCTGGCACCCATTATATACCTGGATTGGCTATCACAGGTATCTCCATGGCTTGGTGGTTCAAACCCTTGCAAGGCTCCACTTGCAAGGAGGCCATGAGATACCAGGATATCAGCTTGATGCTTAATCAGAAAGCAATATTTGTTTAAAGCTTGATAGGCCAGGTTGTTGCCAGTTTGAACTTAATCACGAGTGTTATTTCTAAAATTGCTCCACAAATAGATCTAAATGCTCCAAAGACTAACCACCTCAAGGGACCAGCATTTCAACAATTGTTCTCACGCTGATGGGCATTCAGATTTACATTCGAGCTGATTGAAAACCCAAGAAGGCAATGTCATACCTGTAAATTGACAGATGATGGATCCAAGAGGTCTGTGATTTGCTCATTGTAGATCTCTAGAAATGAGCACTTGCACATGTATCTCAAGTTCTCACACTTCCGGGCTTCTTCTGCCTGCCACAAAATTAGTCCACTATTCATTAAAATTTAGGCCCACACCCTACACTTTTGGCAAAAGAATTAGTAATGCCTAACCATCTGTACCACCTTGGAACATTTGCAACTTCATGACATTCTGGAATTCAGGAGAGTAAAGCATAGCACAATTGACACAGAGAGTTCATGGTGAGATGAATGATGGGCTAAAAACCCAGAAACCAAGCACACATGAGACAGCACTGCACAGCAAGCAAGATAGAAAGGGAACACCTCAGATGAACAACTGTAGGCCATAGATATTCAACATACCATGCGGATTTGTGCAAAGAGGCATTCAAAGACACGAGGAGTCATGCCACGGTTATCACTGGGTTGGTGATCAAGATCACCTATGTCCCCAAGCATTGTGTGAGTTTTTCCACTACCTGTCTGTCAGCATCCTCCACACAAAGCCTCATCAGTGCAAAACCTCACCAGAGCTTACTCAAATTCAGAGGCCCATGCTGGCAGCTGACTGAAGAAGAACAATATATCACACACTCCATTATCTGTTATTGACAGAGGACTCTTGTCTTCCATGGAAACTTGATCCAGAGGTAGCATGTAAATTTTCTCATGACAGAGTGCTTCTGACAGCACCTTAGTCTGGGATAGTGGAGCTGCTATGCAGCACAATGGAGAGATTGCCACCAATCCTGCTCAATCTGGAACTACCTTCATGGACATCAAACAACTTGCTCTACAAAAAGAAACCACTTCTTAACCTAATTGGACAACTCACACTTCAGGAGTGGTTTCAGTGGTCATAATATAAATTCAGAGGTCTGCACAACTTCACTCATAAAATAGAGGTTTCAGGGCATTTTCTTCAGCTTGGCAAAAGCAGTTTAGGTCTTTGGTGTCTAACCTGACCGTAGGCAAACATACAACTGTTGTAGCCAGCCATGCAATTTGTGACCATTGGTAACCCAGCAACCTGAAATAGCTCCTCCTGTATTCCTTAACCAAATCTCAGTCAGCTGATTGCAAAATCCTCCAAATTTTGCTAATACCTGACACAGAGAGTTGATCTCTCAGTCACCTCCTCTTGAACACAGATGTTGTATGAACCTGCTGAGACTCTATTGTGAAGCTTACACAGCACTAGAAAAATGTAATTCCAGAATGTGCTGTCTTGCCAATGAAAAAAACCTAGTATAGGATTTGACCTGTGAAATCATTTCCCCTGCAACATGATCAAAGGTGAATCTGGATTCTGGTTGACCAAGCCAAGAGATCGTGTGTGCATTTTCTTGTCTCACGCATTTGCCAAATCCTTGAACTGATTCTGTACTGCTTAATGGCCGGATCCGGATTAGTACCTGCAAAGCAAAATGCAGATAAGAGACAGCAATTGAGTACGTTCTTTGTACAGCTTTGAAGAAGTCATCACTTGAACAATTGGGTGTGTTTAGGGATCTTGAACAAGAGGAGCAAGCATGGCAGAGCATCCAAAGCTGATTGCTGCAAAAACGGGGTATCCTGCAGAGACTACAGAATGGAAAGTTTCAGCAATGGCGCCACTTACTTGCACGTTATGATCTTGCCAAAATGAGGGATCGTCTTCAAGGTAGAAATGCTGCTCATTCCGAAGCTGGCTAGAGATTTGTACAGGGCCTGAAGTACCTGTCGATCTCAGTTGGTTTGTAGCAGACGACGTGGCTCTTGTGCTGGATAGTCCCGCTACGAAGCTCGCATTCGAAGGAGCAACTCCATATTTCAAAGCTCGGTTTGCATTCTTAGAAGGAGTCACAGTCTCCTTCTGCAGAACCCCTTGATTCCTATTCGTGCTCGTATCTGCGTCAACCGGCGGCTTCCCCGCTATGGTCTTTCCACTGCGAGGGGTCCCGCACACGATGTCGCTCGCACTTCGGTTGAAAGATCCGCCTCCTTGCGCCATCGTCCTGGAAACTCCGCACCCAGCTTCCCTGCTACTGAATCCCGAGAACGAGGACGATTGCCGCAATTTTTTGGAGGGCGTGGACACAGATGCCTCCACGGCGAGATCCGGCGTCACTTCCGCACGCGAGTTTCCCCACTGGATGCGAGACGCAGACGGGGAGCTGATGATCCTGACGAGGCCGACGGTTTCTGCATCATTCCCCTTTCCTGTTCCAACCGCATTGTGCTCGATTGCAAGCTCCACAAACTCCGACTTGTAAGACAACGCTTTCTCTCCTCCTTCTGAGCGGACTGGATCTGCCACGACGTCCTCCTCGCCACTGGAACTCAAACACTTCTGCAAATCCTTCTCACAAGGCGCCTTCTTGGGCGACTGGGAGAAGAGCCGCATAGGATACATCGTCGCTGAATCGTGCGAAAATGTTAAAGCTTTTGCTCGTAGATTGGCTATTGCTAGCGACGTTTCTTCATCGCTCTGTTATTTCTTCCTCAACGTTACCAATCACAACCTTCTCTTGGTTGTAAAGCTTTCAAAGATGGTCATTCTCCAAAACCGAAAGCTGTAAGTACCCACCGCAAAAATAGCTCCGCAACAAACCGCACCGGAATCGAACTCACCCATCTGTGAAACAAGAATCTATAATCTTGGAGTTAACCAATCCCCAGAGAATTGTTCAAAACAACAGATGCATAATTGTAGTTGTCAAGCGTACCCAAGACAAAGGGACTTGCAAGAAAGACAGCAGAATCAACGCACAACGGTACTTTGCGACGACGACGACGACGACGACTCCTCGTCGAAGAGAGAATTGGTGAGCTAGCTCTACAGTTGTAGTTGCACGAAGAAATTCAAAATTCATGTGGGACCAGCACGACACTCCCGAGTGTTTAAAGTTAGCAACAAACAAACAAACAAAAGGCGGGGTGGTGGTGGGGAAGGCAAGCAGCTGCTATTATGTTTTGTTTCGTTAATAAAAACCTTCGTTTTCGTTTGCAGGAGTTCCGGAGCTTCGGCGGTGGTCCCAAAAGTAAACTTTATTCGTTCGTTGGTGGGACCTTGGTGCTAAAATTTAAGTTTTCACTTTTGCCGTCCGTCCCGTCCGTCCGTCGTCTACCTGACTTATCATTAATTCAACGTTGCCCAAGTAGGTTGTTGTTGCTAGGCATTAGGGGAAGTTTTGTAAGTGATCAATTTCATCAACGTGGCTAAAGACGTGTGGCGTCTTGAATTCATCGTGGTGTCTTGAAATGTAAACCTGCCCAACTTTTAGTTCATTAATTTCGGTACGTGGTTTGCTTTGTTGTTGTTATGTTGTTGCCAACTTAGCACTAGAGTCTAGGATAAGCCTCCTTCCGTGCAACCACAGTTATTACCTGGCATGCGAACGAGTAGCAATTATACGTTTTAATATATTCTGCAGCAAAGTCTGGTGGATTTCTATTGAAGAATCATTGAACTGGCCAATTCTGATAACAGTATCATGCAGGAGCTTGCGACCAACCGACTGATTCTGAGTTGCAGAATTGGCCCAGTCATAAACGTGGCTAACTTATGCTGCTTTTTATGCCAGGGAAATGGCATACGTTGGCGTTTCTGGCACCATGCTGTTATAAGCCTCTGGTGGGGTATTAGGCTGTGTCCTTTCCTTAACAACCTTGGGGGGGAAAAAAAATTGTGTGTGTTTTTTGAGAAGCTTTACCTGAAGCAATCACCCAGTCCTTGGGACACGAGAGCATTATGGAGTAAGATCTCCATCAAGGGTAGAAATAGCCATAAGGTTTCATTATTTTCACATTGCTATCAATGGAACCTTGGCATTTACCTACAGAAAGGCCCTGACTGCAAGGCATTATACATCCTGGGTCCACTACCGTGGTACCTTGGCGGCATTTTTAAAAAAAAAGTAATTTGTCGAAGTTTTCATAAATTTACTTTTTAATCTGGCAAATTTTTTTAAATTTTGCTAAAAATGTAAGAGTTTAATCTATGGACATCCTGAGGGGAGGACACTAAGCAGGGGGCCACCTGACCCCGAACAAGTTCAAATCATTTGAAATAAAAATGTCTTATTATAACAATTTTATTGTTTGCTGTCCAAATTTTCAGAATTAAAAATCCAGGTGCCAAACCAAGAAACTAAACTAAAATTATATATTCGGGCATTCGTGTGTCGAATCTGGCAAGGTACTACATATACCCATTGGTCATTAGACCTTAATCAGCTTAGGGAACCCTCCTCTATGAACCTGAGGAACTAGAAGGACCACTCCTGCATCTATGTTTCTTACACTAATGTGACTTCCAAGAGAACTTCCATAACTCCCACTTCTGAGTTTTACCTTCACTGCCGTCATCTGTAACAGTCCTCGGCAGTGCTTTTTCTGTGGGAATTTTTTCGTCCAAAGGAAGAAGTGTTTTTCCTTTTCAATTTTGTGATGTTGCTCATCCAAAAAACCATTTAGCCAATTTTAGTAATATTCAAAAAATTTGACCATTTTTTTTTCGTTTGGTATTTTTATTTTAAGAACAAGGAACTTATCACAGAATGTTCCTTTTTTAACATTTCTCAGAAAATGGCGAATTTTTGCCCAAAACACCCTTTGTAGAAAAGGTGAGATGTAGAAAAAGTGGTGAACACCCTTTGGAACATTTAGCCAAATTCAGCTCTAAACCAGATATAAAGCACAAATTTTTTATTCTATTTCAATCTAAATGGTATACCAATCTGGTGATTTTTTTCTTTTTTGGGGGGAGGGGAGGGGGGGGCTTCTGGCATTGCAAAACCCCAGCTTGCCATTAAAAAAACCTCATTTTCGAATTTTTCACTATTTATTTTTCCTTCTGGTGAGCAAAAAAACACAAGGTCCGACTCCTGATTACTCAGCTGCACTTTTTCACCTCTCCGCTTCCTCTTCCTCCTCCTTTACCTTAGGCTGTCCTATTATCCTTCCGCACTAGGACTGCACTCTGTTCTTGATCCATGGTTACCGCCACACTGTCAACTGACCCATGGGCCTTCTACCAGTTTTGTCTGCTTCTGGGTTGTTTTCCAATTGCATACAAACCAGTGTTTTCCTTCAATATTGTGATGTAGCCAGGGCAGTGATCATGGGTAATGATTTAGCCAAATTTGGCTATAAACAAAATATGAAAGTCAAATCAGTTAAGAATCCTTCTATGTTATTGGCTACCTAATGGAACCAAATGCAACCTTCTTTTTTTTTAATCTGATAATTAGGAAACCCTTAAATATTTCTTTTCACATTTTCAAAAAAATTCACCAATTGACCACAAAGAAAAATGTTTATACGAACATGCCCATTGACTATAAGGAAGAGGTGGGCCAATTGGAAATAACTCAAATTATGGAATAGATATCAAAAGAAAATTGTGAAAAATCGTCAAATTCCTCCCAAAAAAACAAAAAAACCAATCACATGTAAACTTAGATTGCAAGAGTGAAATGTAACACTTTTTGCTGTAAATCATCATGAAACCCTAAAAGTTTGCCTAAATATGTATTCAAGAACAAAAACTTTTACCTTTTGTGCAACACAACAACATCAACATGTCACTAAACCAGCCCCCAAACAATTGTACCTATCGTCACTTTGTGCATCAACATAAACGGGTTGTCACCACATTTTGCTACTTGGACCTAAATCGTTCACCAAAGCTTCTCTCATTTATGGAAACTTTTTGTTAAAGGCTTGAAGGCTTTTAAATTTTAGTTACATTTGAGTTCTAAGACATTAGAATCTAGAGTTCCATTAGGTTTAAGGTGAATACATGTATTGAAATTTACAATTTACATTGATTTATTTGGGCCATTGAGCATTGAGGCTTGAACAATGATGATTCAAAATCCATTCGCAAATGCACATCTTTCAAAATCTAGGGCAATGTTATCTTCGATGAACTTATGGTCGCAAAATACATGTATGTCCCATGGATTTGTAATTCTTGGCAAAACTTGGAAGTTGGAATTGGATGTTGGATGTAAAGGGGTGAACCTACGGCCCCCAATCATTACCATTCTCCTAGAGGTAAGATCAAGGAAACAAGGTCAACATCTTAGTACTCAAAAAATAAATAAATTATCCTCGCTTGCTTACTTTATTACAATTATTCAATTCATAGGTAAGAAGTCATTGAAAGACTAAAAGATGAGGGTAAAGTTTGTTGTTTAAAAACAAACTTATTATCTTGTTTATCAACTACTCCAAAAGTACAAGAGGAAGGAAATATGAAAGGGCAAAATAGGAAATGAACCTAATTAAGGAATAGCTACTCTCCCAAGGTCATGCAATATTTTCGGTGCCCCTAAACATTACCCTAGTGGGTCTATAAGCCTCCCACAACTCCTATCCCACTTTAATAGTGCCTATAAACCTTTTGGTAACTCTACCTACCATCTACAACACCCCAAGAACACCTCCCCAATGCTACCTAATATTTGTAGCAAATTGCACCCACTCATGGCCTTTGCTTACCACCTACAATAGTCCTTATAGTTTACAAACTTACACTTTCAAATGTTCCCCTTCTTTCTATTACTTCATATCGATTGTTACCTTCATATGGCAACTAGTAACTTATTATTCCAGAGGCTACCACTTGGTATGCCCTCTTACTTTTTGTTCTATAAAAAATGTAAAACTACCATGAAAAAGGTTAACATACATTGTATGATCTTAAACTATTATACTTTCCACACCTCCTAATAGAATAAATGCCCAAAACACACATAAGTTCTTCAACCATTTTCCATTACAATCACACACAAATACAAACACATTTCCTCACTACTCTCTCCTCCCTAGTGTTACAATATACACTTCTTCAAAAAAGTATTCCATTCCAACCACCACTACAAAAGTATTGAATGTCATAAAAGTCCTCCAAAACCTCTTTTAATCTTCTTTCTCCACAAATGCCCACATTGACCCCATGAAAATATGGCTTTTATTTTAATCCCTTCTTAGAAAACTCTTAAATGATTAGGTAGATTACCCCCAACCATTCACTAACATGAACTATTTAATCCCACTAGCTTCACCCCTTTGGTAATGGACAGTAAATCTACCATTATTAATTATTAGTTATTAATTTGCCTATGGTACTAACTAGTCTAGAAATTTTTACCCCTTAAAAATGGATCCCAAATTTGAATTCCTCCACATCAAAAGTATATTGAATAGAATCCCATGAACTTTTCAACTCAATATTAAGTAGGTTGGAAGTAAGGATAAGGATCAAAATAATGATCCCAATAAAAATGGGTAAAATTCTTGCAATCACTTTGAAACTAAAAATAATCTTATTTACCTTCTGGAAACCTAATATGAAACTTGAATTAATGTTTAAATTATTTAATACAAAAAATATAAAACTATTTTTTTCGATAATTTTTTACAATAATTTTTGGTAACTCATTTTTGGTAGTGAAATAAGTGGATGATTTTTGGTATTAAAAAATTCGATAATTATAGTTTATGCCCAAAAAGCTTTTAAGTTTATTCTAACTTTTAAGATCATCCACCCTCTAATTTGTGATTATATTTTCATGAAAACTAACATAAGGAAAAACTAACTTTAAAAAAAAAAATTGTTCAATTGAAAAATAAAACTATCACTATGAAAAAAATGGTTTTTTGCAACTGGCCTTGCAACTCAATTTTTGAGTTGTAAAAGACACTTGTAACTCATTGTATTTATATGTTATGAATGCTAACAGACAAATTGCATGAGTTACAAAGTTGCAACTCATCGAATATACAATGCAATTCATTACAACTTAATTACAACTTAATCAAAATGACCCGTTTTCAACTACTATGCAACTCCATTATAACTACACACATGATGTTATGTTGATGTCATTAATTGTCATTCATCTATTAAAATCTAACATGTGGCATTATCGACATAAATTTTTTTTCGAAATATTGATCTCCATCATCCATTATGATTGTTAATGATTATTCGAAATTGTGACACATGGCACACTAAAAATTGCCACATGGCATGTTAATTGTATTTTGGAAATATATATATATTGATAGTTAGGTAGGTCATACATAACCATAGGTAAATAGGTTGGTAGGTCTTAAGACCTACATATCTGCATATATACATAGGACCTACCTACTTACCTACACTAGGAAAAAAAAGGCATTTTCTAACCAACTAGTTTTCGACTACATGTCATCTTCAACTTTGTTCGACTCCACAATAATATATTTTTAAAAAATTCCATGTGGATGGGATGGCATCTCCAATGAGTTGACGTGTTGATTAGTTTGGTAAATGTATGGCATTGACCATTAATGGGTGTTGACCGTCAAAATATTTTTAAAATAAAATATAGCCTAGTTGAAAAATAGTTGAAAATTCCACTTTGCCATGACATTATGCCATGTCAAGTCAATTGCTTGATTATTTTGGTGGACCTTGTTTTTGAATGGCTGAAAGAAGGATATTGATTGATGAAATATTACATGCATTTTCAACTATACTTCAACTTTAATTATCATTACCTATACCCCACCCACATATTATCTACACACCTACCTACTTATCATTACTTACACCCTACGTACATGTTACCTATTATTATTGTAACTTATATTTACATATTATATACCTACCTACCTAAGTACCTACAAACTATTGACCTACATAATTTAATTTACACCCTACTTTAAATCACCTATGTTATAATTTAAATTTATTTAACCTACAATTTATCACCTACCTATAATTACCTTGGTAATATATGTAATAAGTACCTACCTAACCTACAAAGTATTACCTACCTACCTACAAGTACCTAGAAATAATTTGCAACAAGTGTATTTGGTTCACCTACAACCATTCTAGGTAGCTAATGAGGCATGTATGCATGTAGGTTACCTAAGTAGTTAGGTTGGATAACTAATGAGGTTAAATTTAAATGGGGTGGCAAAGCAAGGTAAATTATGACTACCTACTTACTAATGGTCTACCTAGATGCAATAAGAGATCCCTAGTTAAGTAATAGGTAGATATGTTATGTCAAATGTAGGTAAGTAGGTTACTTAAACTAATTAGGTATAAATAGATAGTTATTAAGTAACGAGGTAATTATGTAAAGCTTTTAGGTAGATACATACTTGAGTTTTGCTTAATCATGGTGTCACGATTCACAACCTACCTACTTATACCTATCTAAGCCACTCACAACCTACTTATATTTAACCTATTACTACCTACCTAGGTTTACATAGTTTTAAGTTAAGTAAAGAAACTAAATAGACCTAGGCTACATTACATCAAAATGTGTCCTAGTTCACTTTAGGTTACATTAGATTTTGAGAAAAATTTTGATATTTTTATAATGGTGAAATTGGTCAACCCCTTAGTGAACAGGTCCAGTTGTTATGAATAATGAAGTGTTTCATTAATACCTAGTGAAACAAGGTTATTCTCAAGTGAAATACAAATTTACCAAGCCATTCACTTGCTAGTTAATTAATTAGTCAACATGGAAATCAATTCAAATTAAATTATTTAATATATGATATTATTGATAATTTCATGACTTTCAGTCTATGAATTATTGACATGTGTCATTACCTAAGTTAGGTTTTAAAACATAACCTATGTACATAGGCCACATAATCAACCTAAGCACCTATTATAAGGAATTAAATAAAAAAATATTCGATCAACTTATCATTGTTGATCACACATAACATCATTTATGAGGTTTGATCCCTTGACCTTTAAAATGGAGGCAAACCCCCTTACCATCAAACCACCCCACTTGTTGTAAAAAATATGTTACATTACATTTTATTTATCAAATATTTCATTTTAAACATTACAAAAAGATAAATTTTGAAAATTCATATTTTATTGAGATTTTGTTCAAATGAAATGATTCGAGTTTTTTTTTTTTTAATTCAATAATGTACATAATTACATTTATTTTCTTTTGAAAGTGTAAAATCATTT
>Ga0116227_10004510_pt1 | contig 30193 bp, 26 predicted proteins | sample S1TSphgellanicum_FD_89693 | JGI IMG/M metagenome (GOLD analysis project Ga0116227, IMG submission 89693) | Host-associated microbial communities from peat moss isolated from Minnesota, USA - S1T2_Fb - Sphagnum magellanicum MG | ecosystem: Host-associated > Plants > Peat moss > Unclassified... | reverse complement strand
TTTGGCCCGTTCAGGGTTGCCCCTCAAAAAAGGGCAAACCCCCCCCCCCCCCAATGCACCTCAGTCCCTCGCCCTGTGGGAGCAGGTTCTAACAAAGGCTCTTGAAGCATGGCTCATGGGCTTTGCCATGTTTCAGTTGATTAGAAGTGGGGTACTATAAGCCACAGCCCAAGTGCTCAGGGGTAACCCACCTTTTAGTAGGTCAAGTTCCAAGCATCAAGGGTCTGCAGTTTTCTTTTACTTCAATCAATTGGGTCCCTGACGTAGATTAATTAAAATAGGGCTGTTTTGGTGTCAATAAGTTCGGGTAGATTGAATTTGGGGGTTATTTTATCCAGTGGGGTTGTACAGATATTCTAATCACTTGATTGGTCCTAATTAGTGATTAGGTTGGGCAAAAATCTCATAGCACATGATACAATTAGCCCTTGTCTCTACATAATTTGAGTTCACAATCTCAAATGATGGGAAATTTTCTACAATAAGGGGATTTTTTCATTAAATTTAGTTTTAAATATATTCTATAATTGAAAATATCATGCTGCATCTTCAGTTTTTCATTGTGCCGAATTTTCGCCATTTTTCCCCAAAAAAAAAACGTCCAGAGAAAACAACAAAGGATCTTTTGAAGGAAAAAAATGACCTACATTCACCAGATTTCGAATTTGTTTAATAAAAAAAATCCAGATTTAGTTGGTAGCCAATTTTGAAAAAAACCTTCTGTAAGAGTCTGTAGTCAACAGTGACTAAATCTTGCCATTATTGATCGCCACTCTGACAACATTGAAAAACTATGAATAAATAAAACACTATGCTTCATGTGTTCCACGCATCTTCCAAGTGTTTTACAACATATGCTCCAGGAATTTGATTTCACACAGGCTCATGGTAATCACTCTACAGACTGATTCTACCGATTGTTGGTTTCGGATAGACCATTTGTACAATACGTTCTTTTGCCAGTGGACTGCAACTCGTGATTTTTCCGATAGGCCCAGTCTACAGCGTTTCTTTTGCTGGCGAATTTTCGCCAAATCCCTACTTGATTTCGAACTATGTGAAGGAATTTCATGGAAAAAATGGCCCAAATTCGCCAGATTTCGAAAAAATTCTATCAATCGCCAGATTTTTATTATTAGTTCCAGTAGGTGGCCAAAATATGGAAATATTTTGATTTTTTCCACTTTCCATATTAGTACATGTGGCCAAATTTGGCTAAATCACTTTCAAGATGACAGCCACCTTGGCTACATCACAAAATTGGAAAAAGAAACCCTGGGTCCGGAGGTGATGGCTTAGTGGTGTAGTCCCTGTCTAGGACCCTGGGACAGCAAAAAGGTTCTGGCTTCAATTGAAGCCCACTCCTGTGCAGGTTGAAATTTATGCTGGCCCTCTCTCCAAGTGAGCTTGACTTGGGCATGCCAATGGCCTGGCACGTCATGTCTGGTGGTGTGATTCAAAAGAAAAAAATAGGGGTGATGAACAGAGTTGGGGATAGAGATTCTGCTCACCCAATACACCCAGTTTTTATTTTCTTTTGGGGGAGGATAGACCCTGTGGCCTTTTGTGGACGAAGAAATTGGCTTTGTAAGGTTACCGCCAAATACGCATGAAGCTTTCTGGAAGGGGCTATTAGTTTTTACTATAATGGAGAAGGTCAATCATTTCTATTGCTACACAGAACATCTACCCTTGGACTCCTCCTCCAAACAAACTAGTAAGGTTTCCTTGTCTCGTGTGCACCTTTGGAACATGTGTTTTTCCCTCATTTTGGTCACATGTGGCTTATAGTGCAGTGGGCCACCCTTGCCTCCGCATCCCAAAGTGCATGTCATGAGGCTACTTCCCCAAATAATATGTAGGAGTCGGCAGCACAAAAGTGGGGCTTGAACTCTGGAATTACTTAAGTGCCACTTATAGTTTCAGAGAGATTATAACAAATAACATAATCCGTGATTGTTTTGTGACGAATTTTCGCCATTTTGTCAAAACTGTTTTGGGAGAGCAATAATCCACAGATAATGCCCTGTTTTTCGACAAAAAAACCAACAAACTATATATATGTATTTTTAAATCGCCAAAAATCACAACTGCTCTTACACAACAGGGTGCTTAAGAATTTTCAACTTTCATATTTTGAATATCACCAATTTTGACTACATTTTCTTATGGATATTCACCGCTTAAGCAACATCACAAAATTGGAAATAAAAGCAGTGATCTACGATTTCCAGAAATCTTAGGGGGCCTAGCTCTTACAATTAATTGAGCTCTAACAATAAATTAAATGAATGAATGAATGTTAAGAACGGTGTTTTTTTTTTCAAATTCTTCACGTAAGTGCACTGGCTAGGATCCTCAGCATTAAATGGCGACTGTCCTGGTGGACTAGTAGATCTTTTTTGGAATCCTGCCTAGTTCTGGAGACCTACAAGAACACCCTGTTTAAATCTGGCACTTCTAAGTTTTTTTAGTCAAGATATGGCGAATTGTTTTTTAAAATCTCAAAAATCCCTTTGTTGGATTTGCCAGCCCTTTTTTTTTGTCGCCAGATTGCGAAAATTCGCCCAAAACAAAAACACTAGTCAACAACAATGTTTTCTTTTCTCTTCGTTTTTCAAATTTACAATTTAGCTTCAGTGGTGATCATCCATGGCACAATTTAGACAAATTTGGCTATAAAAAAAATATGAAAGTAAGAAACTTTGAGCATCCATCTGTCGGCTACGTGCTGGTACCAAATGTAGAGTCTGGTGATTTTGTACAAAAATGTGATTTTGTCAAAATTTGGCAATTAGAAAACCCGAGAAAACACTTTTATAAACATTTTTCACAAAAATAAAGTCAGTTGGCATGAATTTTGTTATTAAAAGAACGTTGGTCTGCAGCATTTGAGGACATTTGAATGAGGCAAGAAACCTTACAAGTGAAACTGTGGAACCTTGTGCATTATCAAAAAAATTAGCAACATGCTTCCTGGATCCAACCTAATTACTTCCCCCAGCAAGAGGTTGGAATTAGCTTAAATTCCATAATTTCCCACAGAATCTGCAAGTTAAACTTGGACTTGAGGGATGTCTTTTCTTTTTTCTTTTTCAATCTTGTGTACATAGTAGCATCAGTAGGGATCATCCCCAAAAAGGTTTAGCATTAATTGACAATAGATTTGTAAAAAATTGGACCCAAACTGTAGAAAACTGCTGAGAAACTACCCCAAAATTAAAAACTGTGTGTGCAAATGTGGTAAGATATTCTCCAAAAAAAAAAACAATCTCAAAAGTTTTTCCTTTAAAAGAACAGGAAATATGTGATAAAATATTCTTTTTAATTTTGAAATTCAACTTTTGCAAAATTTCACGAAAACAAATCATACGTGCTGAAACAATCTCAACTTCATTGCACATATAATATGTACTATAGTAATAATACACTGTAGTAATTGTAACCCAATGTACCCAATTACTATGTAACAAGGTGACAAATTGTAGTTTGCATACTTATTCCTCAACTGTTAAAATTCTAAAAATTTAAATTTCAAACTGCCAGCAACCAAACCTCAATTTTTAAATAAATAAATATTCAACAAAGGAGTGTCCATCGTAGGTCCAGAAATCGGTTTACATAAGTTACAACTTAGCAGCAGCTTTTATTCAAAGGATTCTTGGAAGTGGCCTATATGGCAACTGTGTGCTTGAGCTAGCAACTTAAGTGGCTACAATCATATTCCTTGGCAGATTTTAAATGTCTAGACCCAAAATAAAAAAGTACGACACATGGGGATCTTTCCTCTTTGAAAGGTTGTATATTTGGTTATTGAAAGTTGTAATATATATGAGATAGTGTGTGAATTTAGGCTACAATAACTTTTTTTAAAGAAGCTTGTTGATGAAATGTGGCAGATTAGAGCAGCAAAACCTGGTCAGAAGCTCTTGAACAGAAGAGCATAGTAAGCTATAGAAGCCACCAACAATTGCCAACCATCATAAACAACTTGTAGAAACAACCACATAAACAAACTAATATTGACAACTTGTTGAAATTTTTTAAAAAAGTGATAAGGTTTAGGGTTTGTGATGGCTCTAGGTTTTTAAGGTGATTTAAGCAAAAGGTATCAAAATTCAAGATTAACAAAAAGGGAAACAACATAATTGGGAATCGAAATGTTCCAATAACTCAATGGCTCCAAGACTTGAACTTAAAATGAAAGGAATTAGGTATCATGATGCAAGAACATTCAACACCAAGCTATGCAAGAGTGCAAAAGAAGGAAAAACTTTATAATTAAAGCTCCAACCTTCAACATCTCTAAAAGTCTTTAGTTTTGATTATGTCACCAACCCTTTAGCAATGAGCATCAACATTGCAAATCACACAAGATTGAAGCTTGAAGGTACACATTGCACAAATGTCACAATGCAACAATAAATCGTGATGCACATTGCACACAAAATTTACATTCCAAACTTTAGAGCTATGGGCATACACATCGCATGTTGCACAACAAAGCAAAAGCTTTAAGCTATGGCAAGCCTTGGACATTACAACTTGTAAGCAAAGAGGAAATCAAATATAAATTCTAAATACAAAATTCCATCACTAACTTTTGATGCTTTCAAGGCATCAACATTCAATTCTACAATTTCCATCCTTGAAAACCAAATCTTTTATAATATTTGTTGTGTGTTTCATGCACAATGTTGAATGCATTGAATGGAGCAACAAGCTTCAAGCTTCGGATTCTAGAAGGCTTTAGGGTTCAATTGCAAAATTCTATTAGTCATTTCAAAGATTTTATATAATTGTAACTACAAAAAATTGATCAATGGCAATCTTTGATCAACATCAAACAATGATGATGACAAACAAGTCCCTTTCGACTACAACAATCATCAACAACCACTATTGTGACTATAGACGGGGTTTTGGTGAAGGAGCAAGCAATGCTTAAGGCATTGGCAAACTTGAAGCCCAAGATTGCACGATTTGGCTATCGTGATGTTTATAACCTCATCACATGCGACAATAGGGTTTAAGTTTTAATATGAGTTTTGACAAAAAAGGTAGCTTGAGTGCTAACCTTTAGACAATTTTGTCAAGAAAAAGCTTGATTTTTCAAGTGTAATGGTAGGAGCCTCCTAATCTAGGTCAAAATCTAGTAATAATTTTCCATTAAAATAAAGACTACTTACCAAGCTTAAAAAAAAGACTCAAGTCCCATTTTTTGAAAGCATTCTAAGGTAAATCAATCAATGACCAAACATTTAAGTGTTAAAGGCAAGTTAGATCCAAGGGCAAGGCTTTGTTGTTTGTTGTGTCCAAACAAAACTTGAACCTCTTCTAATGGCAAATTTGTCACACTAAAAATCATAAAAAATGGAATAGAATTGAAAAAGTTACAACCCCCCAAAGTAGAAGGGGTCAAGAACTCAAAAAAAACAAACCATCCAATGTTGCAAAGGCCAATTCCCGAAAACCCAAAAACTTCCTTGTATGTTGTTCTATTGCTATTAGAGTTCAAAGATGATTTGTAAAACTTCAGGTGTGCTCCTACAGCACTTGAAATTGTTTAAAATAAATAAGAAATAAAAAAGTTATGAGGTTCAAAAGTTAGAGGGGTCAAATTAAAAAAATGAAAAAAAAAAGTGTTTGGCAATTAAAAAAACATATGTTTTTTACTGCTCTTTTTTGGTTGGTCCCTTGGCTTTTCTTTTCAAAGATGATTTGTAAAGCTTGAGAAGGCGCTCCTACAACATTTTAAATCCCTCAAAATGAAGAAGAATTGAGAAAGATCTGCCGAAATGTTTGGTCGTAGGCAGGTAATTGGTGATGAGCCAATCTACCCTACCAACGTGAAAGTATGGATTTCTAAGATAAAGTCAAAAAGCGATGTCTGGTAGAACTGTATCTTATGGTTTCATACCTTTGACTTTGCAGAAGACAAGACCAAAATCTCGACTACTGTACTTTCTAAGATTCCAGCCAACAAGAGGAATAAACAGCATCATCATCTACCGGACTTTGTTTTAAGTTGTTATACTCCAGCATGACTTGATCCACCAAGAATGTCAGAGTGGCTTGCTTGGATGTTTTAGTGTAACTTGAGGGCATCTTACATGGAGTATTTTTTCCTCCACTGTTTGGAGCGGGCTTTTGAAAACTGGACCGCTCAGCCTGCCAGAGTGGGCTTTTCAATTTTTGAAGTACCCCCGATTTTCTTGCTTTCTCTGTTGCCATGTTTTCTCATAGCCACGTACCCTACCCTCCTCTGATGTCAGATTTGACACATATTAACTTATATTTGCTTAGTTGAAAATTTGGGGGAATTTCTCTTGATATTTTACATTAACTTTGACTAATAATGAAAAAAAACTTCTTGGGTCTGTGGTTCTTTCTTTATCTCAAAACCTCATCTTTTTTCACTCACTTACTTACCAGCATTGAAATTGTCAAAAACATTCAGCACTCCCTGTGCTGAAAACTTGGAAGACAGAACGTGAGGTGTTCAAGTACTTTGACACCCCAAAAATAATTGTTTCTACAGGTGTGTGTCAATACTGACAGGACCATGCGGTATCACAGAAAAAGAAAAGAAATCACAGCAACTCTTTATGCTCATTATGGACCTCGGCCACAGGCTTTAACAGAATGGGGTTGCTTCACCCTAGAATTTGCGCAGGCTTTCTAATCTAGAGCATTTGGGGGATAAATTTCTCAAAATAGGCAATTACTTTGCCCCAACCAGCTGATTTCGTGCAATGACTAGAGCAACATCTTGCCATCTTCCATGAGTTAAATCCAGTGCTGTGAGGGTATCCGGTTTAAAGGGTAAAAACCGGTGGTTGAGGGTCAGGTTCTTGTAACCTGGACCCAAGTTGACATCAACTTGTTGGAACCGGCACAAGAACCGAACCATGGAAAAAATGTTTTGCTAGATTTGGAATTGTGAAAAAATATTTTTAAACAAGGTAATGATATATATGTAAAAAAGTTGACCTTTTTCAAAAGTTAATAAATAGACTGAACTTTGTAATTAAATATTAATTATTAATAGTTGTTCAACTCTATATGTACATAGACCCCTATTTTAAATTTGTAATAAAATTTGTACTCACACAATCTATAGCATTGGGGAGTGTGTATGTGTATATAGAACTGCACCCGGTTTGGTCCAGTTCAAAAACCGGGTTTGGAGGTTCTTGAATTCGAAAAAATGTGATAGAACCGGAATGAAAGGGTTCAAATTTTGGAAAAACCTGGCTCCAACCTGTACCTGGAGAACCGTCACATAAATTTTAAAAAGTCAGGATTGGAACAGAGGTTCTCTCAAAAAGGAAGAACCGGACTACACTGGTTAAAATGTGCCTGTACACCTGATTACCAATAGCGTTGAAAACTTTGCAATGATCTAGAACTTATAATTTAACCAATAGGGGTTCAATCTGCAGGCAGGAGGGACGGGCCGTTACTCTTCCATAAATAAATTAGCATTGAACAATGGGCACGATTGTGTCGGCAGATGTAGGTGTGCGAACGACTGGGACCCATTACTCAATTGCTGTTATTGAACTATTACTGGACTAGTTCACGTGAGTTCGATACTAACCAATGAGAGACTTGGTGGTAAGTTGTAACTGGATGTGATCTATAAGTCAGTGGTTTGAAAATCCCAAACCGTGTTGCATTCACATTATAGAATGTTAGCTAGCAAAAATGATGTGGAATCCTTGGTGTCAAGCAATGATAACTCAATGTGAAACAGGGTCGTAGCTGACATCCAATCGAAATGAAATCTTAAATGTCTGCAGAAAGGCCAATAATGGTAAGTTAAAACTATCAGAAAGCATCTCGTAAGTTCCTGCTAACATAACATGGAAAATGTGTTATATGTGGGAGCAAGGTTTCAAACAACTCAAAGAGTGTGACCTTAAGAAGAAATTCTTGATCAATCCTCATTGTAACCATTATTCCTGGTTCCAGATTTTGGGCCTGTTCCTACTCGTTGGACTACCAGCTTTTAACCTTGAAAACAAAGAACTGCAACCAAAAATCTGACTCAACCTCCAAACTGGATATGGACCCAAGAACCAAACTCCAGCTAGAATTTGATCTAGACCTGGGATTGACTAAAATTGGACCCAAACCCAAGAATCGACCTGTAGCTAAAACTGGACTCAAACTCAGCCCCCAAATCCAAGTGTATAGATTTCGATTTTCATTTTTTTTAAAATTAATTTTGTTTGGCTGGGGTTAGACATGCTAAAATTAGAAAGGTTTGGTCTGCTGTTGCGCTTTTCTTTTCCAAATATTAACAAGAAACCTAGCTCTTGATTAGGAGGAATAGCTATAATTTCTATGAAGGCAAAGAATCCATCTTTGTGCAGTAGGAATTGCTAATTATTCCAATTGGGATAATAAGAACACCAATGTAAGAAAGTAAAGGCATTAAGGTGCAAATCAGATAATAGGAGACAACCTTGTCATTTTGGATGATTATTTTTTTGACTGCTTAAGAACTAGGTGGGGGTGCTACCAAGATGATGTAGCAAATTGCAATCAGTTAGAAAAGGTGATGGATTAAAATACAGTTTTTTATCATGAAAAATTATATCATTATGTAAATTAGGTGTGAACAATTATTGCATATAAGTATGTCATCTTGAAGATGGTTTAGTTCCTCTAAATTTAAAAAAAAAAAAACACCCATTGGTTATAACATTTTATGTGTGCTTTTGAGTGATCCATAAGTATTAGATTCAATCCAAATTATTTCACATATTAATACATTGAAAAAATTAAAGACTTGCAAAACTAATATAAATTTTGACCTTACAATGTGAAAAACCAAACACTAGTTACACTATGGATCATATTCGTGTGATTGCATTTGTTGAACGTCTACATTTCTTTTTATTTTTCTTTTTCCAACTTTTTTGGTTGATCTATCAATTTTCAAACATCTAAACAAGTTCAAGAATACAATTAGATCATAAACCATAAAACAAGTTTGTTAAAATTAATAGCATGATATTGTGTGATTAAAGCATTGAAAACATATTAGGTCAATTGACATTAACGAGAAACTTACAAATTAATGATTGCAATTTTAATTTTACAAGACATTGGAATTTTAGTCATAAATGAAACATGTGATTTTAAAATCCTATAGTCACATTGGACAAGTGGCAAAAGATAATCGCAAAAGACATCATGTGACTTCCACATGGCATCCAATCATAATGGTAGTCACACACATCTTATGAGCAAGGATGGATTTTTCATCCATTACCTTGGACAACCTTTCTTTAACATGACATTTAACAACAATTTTAATTAATTTAAAAATAAATTATTAATTTAGGATTTTATTCAACCTAATGATTGGATTGAACTCCACTTGGTGGCCATCAAATTTAAGAAATTTGTGGTCATTTGAAACATGAACATCATTTAAAAATATGTTTAAACAAGCTTATTGTTAAGTAGACATGGCAATGTCCACCAACAACAACCAAAAAATAACATCAATACACAAATTATTTGAAATAAATATTTGAACAACATAAAACATTTGAATATGATGGGATTCAATTTTAAATCAAATCAATACACAATGAAAGAAATTAAACATTTATAAACCTCATCATATTGAAACAAAAATTTTGGGACCACATTTTGGTATTCAATCACCTTCTAGTCAACAAACAATATTATATTATCTTAGGTTTCAATGAAAACATGTTAAAGTATACAAAAAATCATGTTTAAATCATGTTTTTGAAACTACATGAATTTCTTTTGCAAATATTTTTTTTTCCAAGCACCTCAATATTGATGTGGTGAATATTTTAATGTTAATTTTTTGTAAATGGAATTTTTTTTCATAGTTAAAATCATCCTTAACTGTATGAAAATTATGTAAGTTTTGAGATATTTTTGGGATACTTTTTCAAGTCCAAATGATAATATGACACAAATTGTTTTAAGAAGCTCTAATGAGCCCATTAGAGATGCCCAAGATAAAAAATCCATTTGATTTGGGATGCTAAAGAAAGGTTGGAAGTTTTCTTTTTAAATTATAATTTAAAAATAGAGAAACAAAGATACAAGTATGTACAAATTATCTTGATTTCACTCATTTAATTTATCAAATAGACTATAACATAGTTAATAGATTTGAAATTTATATACCATGAAAGGAATATTGCACCTAGTGGTTTCAAGTGTTTTTCTTTATGTTAGGTTTAAATACATATGTATATACATAACACATAGATACAAATATAAATATTTAAACATTTCAAAACGTAATACATACATCTTTCTTAACATATCCTATTGCATTGGATGTGTGACCATGCACAAAAAATACAAACATGATAATGAAAAAAATTAAAGGATAAAAAAAACATTAATAGGTCACCAATATTTTATTGAAGTCATCAACATCCTTCATAAATTACTTGATGCATTGGTAGCATCAAGATTGACTTTAATTGGTGTAACACAATTAGTAGTAATAGGAACTTGATTTTTTCAATTGTATTTTTCCGAATAAGAAATAAAAAAAGAACAACTAAGATGTTGAGCCATTGCTCTAGATCTATTAAATTACATTTCCACTTGCCATTCCAATAATCCTCATATAAACTTTGTTCATCATCTTTTATCTTTTTTTCATTGGAACCCACAACTAGACCATGAACATTTAAAAAAATTCATTGTGGTCATCCTTGGCAATATCATTGTGTTATTTTTCCATCCACATAAGAACAAGTTCAAGATCATTCAACATCACAAAAACAAAATCTTCTATGTTGAGATCTCTAAATGGGATGTATGTTGTTGTCTTTAAAGAAGGTTTCAAATTCTTTGGCCCACAATAAGAAGTTCAATGATTGGATCTTTTGCATTAACAAGGTGTAGACTAGTTTTTTTCTATAATTTCAACTTGCTCATCCAAATGTCAACATTGGGCAGAGGCCATTTAAAGTTTTGAAGCCTTACTTTGTGAAGCCATGCAAGGATGGAAACGTGCGTTGTTGTAAATACCATGTAGAACTTGACATGTTGAAACAAGGATTGAACAACATGAAGGGCATACAAAAGGGGGTCAAAACCTATAACTAGGAACCAAAAGGATTACTTTGGAAAATGACAGCAAGTCCTTTTTCCCAAAAAGAACTTTTACATGCAAATGAATTTTTGAATGAAATTTTTTGTAACTTATTGTAAAAAATATATAAATGTTCCCCAATGCATTACATTTTTTTGTTAGTCATTATTGAATAAATATGAATTTTTTAAAGTGTGCAAATTCTTTACAGATTCAATGTTTCATCTTGAAAAATGATCAAAATTTTAAGTCGTCACATTCTTTAGTTTTATTATACTCCAAGCTATAATTTTTTTTCATACATCATGTACATTATAACCCATTTATACGTGGTGAAAGACTCTTGAAACTCTAAAATTCTAAAGCAATTTTTAAACATTCTTTGAATTTTTAATCTTAGAATTCCATGTTTTTAAAAGTATGAATGCTTTTTGAGTGTGGCTAATATGTTTTTATCGTCTATATTTTTTTCAACAATTTTTATTTTTATTATATGAATCCTTTTGATAATCCTTTGCAAAATTAACTCCATCTAAAATAATAGGTGTACATTTTCAAATATGCTAAATTAAAACCAAAATTTAAAATTATATCAAATGAATTTTTACTCTAAGTTCTTTGACATTCATATGAGGGAAAAATGACTAACTTGCCATGATTACTATGGTTTTAAATGGTAATAAAAAATAAAATGTTTGATTTTGACTAATTAAGTCTAACATTCGATGCCCTTTTTGGCTTCTAAATATGTGTTTTGACCCAAGGAGCACATCTTGCCAATTTGTGCAATTGTGACTATATATATGTACTATGAGTATTGATCAAGATACATCAGATTGTCAAGCCCATATGAAGGTTTACAAAGATGTGACTCCTTTGTGGGAAGTTTATGTCTATGCCCAAAACCAAAATTCCAAGAATGACACAAGTTAGAGTGTTTCATGGGAGAGTGTCTTGATTGTGAAGTTGAGAAGAAGTTTCCCACTTGTCCTCATGAGTCTTTGCCTTCCATTGATTGGAAATTATCTTGGAAATGTTTCCAACGAAAGGTCATAGGAATGAATGAAGATGGTAGACCCAAAAAAGGGTAAGATAATGTTTCAAAGAAACATTATCCTCCATATTCCTCACCTACTTACACCTAAACATCCAAAAGTTTGTCAAACATAATTTTGTTGCAAGATGGTAGGATTCCCAATGCAGAATTTTTATGGATTTATTGCCTCAAGATACTATCTTTTCCCACATTGATTTCATAGAAAACTATACCTTTGAGATCCAAAATGAAATTCAATCAATGCGTTAGCATTCCTTTCAGGTTACAATTTTAGTACATATCACCTTTAGGGTTGACCTAATGAGTGGACCAAGGATTGATGAGAGGAAAATTATCAAAGAAACTTACTTCTATATTTTAGATGACAAGGAACATGATACATTATTTGTACAACATTGCTTCATGAAGCATTAATAATGGTTGTTAGATCAGGGAATTAGACCTACCCAACATTGGGTATGGTCAAATAGGTGCACAGGCTAGTTTAAAGGTTATAAAGTCATGTATTTTGTGTGTAGGTATCTAGGATTCACTAATGGGTGCAAAATGAGATAGAGTTTTTTTGGCAAGGACATGGGAAAGGGGAATGGGATGGTGTAGGTGTTATAATGAAAAGGGCCTTGAAGATGGAACAACGTTAGAATCTAAATAGGAGGCTCCAAAATGCACAAGATTGTGTTAATTTCCTCACTAGCACAATGTCCACTTGAACATCTAGCTCATATGACACCCCTTGATCAATTGTACCTAGATTTTTTTAGAACGTGCATCCGATGCAAGTTGGCAAGTTCAACCCACATGCTTGTGACAATATTCCAAGATCAAAGGAATTCCATTCCATCCATGTTTTTTGCCCTTTTGATCCAACAAGGTTCATGGTGAGGCCTCTTGCCTTTTTCTATGCTGCTTGTCTTGAAAGTGAGTGGCACAATTGTGGGAATCAAAATCATGTCCAACAATGGAGACTTATCAAATTACAACCCAAAGACACACAATTTGTGCATGGAAACATGGAGGAAGATGGAGAACTTGGAGTCGATGGCCCAATTGATGGAAAGTTTCTACGAGATCTTCTCTAGATTAGTGAGAATTTTATGGTTGTAGTTGAAGAAGGTAATGATGAGGATGTTGACTTCTATATTTTATAATGTCAAAAGCCCAAATATGTTGTGCAAGAAACATTTACTTGTTCACGGGGTGGTGTTGCAACCCTAGCTTTGGGCTCACGACCAAGGTAAAAGGGTTGCAAGGTTATGGGCCAAGAAGGAGCCCGGGAGTCAAGGCAAAGAGGGCGCAAGGGTGCGGACCAAAAAGAAGCCCATGATTCACATCACATACTCTTGGGAATGTAAGAAAGTGTGAGGGAGTATGAAGGAGTGAACCCTCACACTTCCAAGCAACTCCCACTTTGGGAGATGGAGTCCCGGTGGACTCCTGAAACTTCAAAGAGCGATTTTAGGGGTCAAAATTCAATAGCTTGTGACGTTTTTTATATCATCGAAAATGTCTTGAAACGTAAATGTCTAAAATGGGTTCGCATTGTTCATTTGGACATTTAAAACACAAGGTATGGCCAAAATAAGGGCCGGGAGTCAAACTACCAGTTTGACTTCCGACTAGAAAAAATTGAAAATCGACCCGATTTACTTGGTTACAGAGGGTGTGCAACATACTATTGGAAAGCTCTTGCCGAGAGCTACAACTTTACTTTAGATCACATCTCGATCTGAGATTTGCTCGCAAAGTTTTGAGGCTCCAAAGTTGCAGGAGTCCCAATTGGCGTGATTTCGAGACTCCCACTTGGGAGTCTCGGGAAAGAAAAGCCATTTGGATGTAGGCTCCGTGGCCATCCATAGAGTATACTGTAAAGGGGAAGGTGGTGCCTTCCCCCAAGTCTGGGCCGTGGTGAGTCTAGTGTGTCCGTGTTGCCTGTGGCTCGTCCTAGCACCAAGGGTGCTCCAACTATGCACTAACCACTTTGTGTGGGTTGTGTGCAAGCCCGTGTGAATGAGTGAAGCTTGTCAACTTTTCTTAGTCCCATCCCGGAGCTCCAACATGCCCCTCGACCCCTCCAAGTGTTGTGAGCTAAGGAGTGTGCCCCGACTCCTCCCTCTTTCGTTGTTTTATATTTGGGCTCACATTTGAGTTCTTCAAAGAGTTGGGAGTGCGTTAGGCGGGGTGAAATCACATTAAAGGTGAGCCACTTTTGTTTTTAAAAGGTGATGTATAACAAATATTATAGTATGTAGTAAACAAAAATCTTGATGGCATCCTTTGGTTAACCTGAACACAAGAAAAAAACTTTAGAATATTCACAACAACATTTTGGAACTCAAAGTTCATTTTGAGTTGAAATTAATCTTGATCCAATGATTAGATGAAGAGAATTGAATAAAATCAATGTACACATAATATATAACTTACAATTTTTTAATGGCCATAGGGCCTCATGTTTGTGATTCATGAAACATTACCAAACAAAAAGAAATTGAAAAAATAATGCAATGCCCATCTATAAAATTTCCTTCTTTTTATATGGTAGTGGTTTTTCCTAAAAAGAAAACATTATTATGCATTCATTGCTAAAAAAATGAATTTTTTTTAATGGAATTTCATTTGAAAGTTTTAAATTTTTATTTTTAAAATTTAATTGATGCATATCAATATTGTACACCATAAAAAAATTTCACCCAAGAATTCCATCAATAACCCTATTTTTTAACTACATATTCAAATTTTCAAACTCTATGATGGGTATTATTTGGTCACAAATATACTTTGTACATTCAAATTCTTCAATGTTTGTTGGAATTTTCAAAATAATTGATTAGATTAAGTTTAAAGCTAATCAAATATCCTTAAAAAAAGTAAAAATAATCCAAGATGTGATCTCCATATGTTACCAAATATTTTAATTGCAGAAAGATTATACTTGCAATTACAATTTTTAAGGGGTTTAATGTGTTTTCACCCAATGGCAAATTTTAAGTTGGTGATCAAGTTCTAGTTAGTACTTATTACTAGAAGTGGGGATGTGGTGAGTTTAGTTATGTATACATTTCCAACTTTCAAGTAGCATTTATAGATGTTGATTTGGTATTGGTTTATAAGTTTTATATGCTACTAGCCCACCATAGGGTGAAAGGTGGGAATGTAGTTTATCAATTATCAAAGGAGACACTTGAGGTTATTAAAACAAGCTTGGAACATGTAGTTGGCTAGAAACACATTTTTTTGGATGCATGATGTACATTTCATGCATGATTAATATAAACCACAATGTGCCATTTGTTTGGTTTTCTATTTGGTTTTGTCATTCATATCAAAGGTGAAGCTAATTTGGCTATGTATTAATCCATGTTAAAGGTGGCTAATTTGGAAAATTATTTTTCATATCAAAGGTAAAATTCACAGCTATACCAAAAACATGAAGATGTATTTATGCATGTCAATTCAAAAATAGGTATCATTTGAGGTAACACCATATGATTGCCCAAATTATCTAGACAACAATTATTTAGCTTTCTATTTTACACTTGTTGTCACAACAACAATATTATTCAATGTATGCACCTATGATGAATTATGCACAAGGTTGCTTCCTTAAGCTTCATTTCCATCAGCCTTATTTGGGTGTTCAAGTGAAATTAATGCAAGCATAGGAAAAATATGTTTTGTTGTTATAGGGCATGAGAGTTATTATAATGTTTGTTGATGTAAGGTATGAGAGTTGTATTAATAAATCTCATATAACTCATAGTACTATATGCAAGTAACAACACATGACATATATTTAATACAAGTTTTGTTGCTATAGACTTGGTTGGTTACGTAGTATTAAACATTTGTTTTGTGTTGTTAGTACAAGTTCATATGCACATATAATTAGTACCCATGTTTGTTATAAAAATATATAATGTTACACAAACTATGTAGTGTATATACATTATAGTACAAAGGTCTATCATGTTAGGACAAAGCACATTGAGGCGCACTACCATTTTATTAGATAAAAAGTTCTAGCAAAAGAAATAAACTTCATTCATGTTAATACCGAAGATCAAGTTGCTGACATTTTCACAAAGGCTTTAAGTATAGACAAACTAAAGAAGTTTGTACTAAAAGTGGATTTGAACTTGAGAGGGAGTGTTGAGAATTCAAGCTCAACTAGTTAGGTTTCATTAATTACTGGAGTAGGAAAGTAATTAGGTTACTTTCACAAGGTTGAATTACTTTCATTACTTATATTAAGTTGGTTATTTGTGGTTTGGTCTTTTAGTTAAATACCTTGGTGTTGATGGTTTGGCTTTCTTTTCTTCATTACACAAGTTTGTGTATTTCATGTGACAAGAACCTTGAGGAGTTCTTGATGTTATGTTTCATGTTGGGAGCATCATGTTGTAGTTTCCTTTCAATAAAGATTTATGTTTGCATTTGAGTAGATCTCCTATTTGTTAACAAATACAACACATATAGTTCAAATGTAATTGAACCACCACATAGGTTAGAGAAGACTTACATCATGAATGATCCTACCACATACTAGACATATTGTTTTGAAAACCTTATGTAATCTACACCCTAGATAGACTACATAGATGTACATCAAAGAACATAATGTACACCATACCACATACAATAGATTGCATAGATGTACATCAAAAAACATAATGTACACCATGCCACATATAATAGACTACATATGTACATCAAAAAACATAATGTACACCAACCACATACAATAGACTACATAGATGTACATAAAAAACATAGTGTACACCATACCATATACAATAGACTACATAGATGTACATAAAAAAACATAGTGTACACCGTACCACATACAATAGACTACATAGATGTACATCATACCACATACAATATACATTATATGCAACTCATGTTGCAATACATACATCACATCATACCACATACATGAGTGACATCAAATACACTTAGATATTCTAACATAATATACATGTCTATTACAACATTATAACTAGTATGCATAATATGATGTGGAAACTTTTAGTATAATGGAACATGCATACTTACAACATAGAAGTAATATTCTGATTTATTACATCTGTCAAAATACTATCAACTTTGCGTGTTCATTAGTCACCCATGAATAGTATAACATTATCTATATGACTACGGAGACATGCAAAACAACAAAACAATTTGAACAAGGTACCCTTCTACTCTAAATATTAATTCAAGGACCTAACACAAATAGATAAGTCCAATCCACAACTTATATGTTGTCACCCTTGTCAGTATACACTTGACAAGTAGAAATCACATAAATGTCACATTAAGAATAATGAAATTTTTTCCTATGATCTTTCAATTGAGTCCATAACTTTGAAAAATGAAAAGAAGCCACACAAACTTCAAATTTGCAAGGAAAGAAACTTACCCATGGTAGGGAGATGAGCTATAGCAGTAATTTGTCTTTGTTGTGTAACCATAGTTTGAACAAGCTCACAATCCAAGTCCAGATACTTCTTTTCTAGTTCATTATCAAACTCTACAAATCCAGAACTCTTGTACCAATTTAGGTGTACAAGACCTCCACACAAGGGATCTTTACAATGGGAATGACTTCTAAACCAAATGTTTGCACACTAGGGGTGGTAGAGGTGGCGACAACTAAAAACAATGATATCATTAAAAGAAAAATGGTAAGCACAAATAATACACGTGTTTACCTTAAAAAATTAAGGTTGAGATCAAATGAACCCTTTGTACTACACATAGGTTGAAGGTGAATAGATATCCCCTTCTCTCTTTTCTTCAAAAGCAACATTTGATTATTTAGTGCATCAAAAGCCATTTCCAGAAATAATTATTTCTGGACAAATTTGGTGATGCAACTTTCCTAATCTTCAACCTTTGTCATAATATCCTCATAGTCCACCTTCATTTTATTCATTGTGGACCTATAAAACTCACATGTCATCCTCTATATTTTTTTCTAATTAAGATCAACATGATCTTTAGTTGCAAGGACTTCTTCAAGTTTTTTCTTTGTAGCAACAATAGTTGATTACATAAAATCCAAGACCACTTTCACGTGGCCAAGTTTAGCCATCAATTCCTCCTTTCTATTTCCATCCCCACAATGTTCATTAATTCAACTACTTTTATTTTTCTCTTTTCCAACCAAGGGCTAATATCCCCCATTATCACAATAGGGGGTGTTTCAAGAACCTCCCATTTGCCCTTTTTCTCTTCACTAAACGCTTAATGCTATCTTCTATCTTCACTTTTGACATAGTCTTACCCAATAATGCAACATTCTTCTCAACACACTTTTCCATCCATGATGACCACTTTGACCATTGATTTGCATTTGTCTCATGAATAAATCTAGCCCAACTCACCTTCTTCCCTTTCACAATTTTTGTAACTATCCCCTTAACAAATTCCTTGGCAATCAATTTGCTTTTGGGGACATCTTCCTTATTGTATATGATAGGATAAATCTCTTTTATCCTATCTAACACCTTTTGGCCATGGCAATCAACAAACGAGTAGCCACTCTTGCCCCTAGTTAGCCCAAATACCTTTCTCACTTCTGCTTCCACAACATCTTTGGACTTGATTCTATGTGGGTTGACACCTTCATTAGGTAACCCATAGTTTTGTTTGAATTCATGAAAATCAATTGCAGGAAGGGATTGGTTCTTTAGTAATTTGCTAATTTTGATTTCAACATTTTCAAGGGTCTCTTTTTCCATTATTCCATAGTTTGTGTTGTGTCAGTTTCATCTTCATTAATAGTTTGGTCTTTTGACAGTTTATTCTTCATGGTGATGTTAGAACACCCCACAACAAAAACCTAGCACTGTCAAGCTTCATATCTATGCAAGGTTTGGGGCAATGACCTACTAAACATTATAATTCAAGAGTTGTTTAGTGATGTGACATCTAAATTTAGAAAGGCCACAAAAGTGTAAAATGAAAGCTTCAGATATCTATAGAAATCAAACTAAACTCGTCTAACACATTGATGTATAACCTAATATTCTATTTTGTATGAACATAGAAGGAATCAAAAGTTTGCAATCTCAAGAAGGAAGAGTTTAGGTTGAAATGAACTTACATGATAATTTGACAAACAACAACGCAAATCAAGAAAGATAACTCCTTCTTGGTTTTCTGTAGACAAATTTTGTAAAACACTTTCCCAAAAAATGAATTGAAATTTGTCAAACTTTGTGGAGAACGCTAAATGTCTTTCTCAAAGATGCATTGCTCTACGACAATCATTAATAGCAAACAAAAAATAGAATAGTCGAACTATAATAATTTCCATTAGCTAAATGGGTTCAAAATTACACCTTGGAGCTTATTTAATATCAATTTGTAACAAGATGATTAATAAGCTTGACTAATGCATGAAAACCTTCAACAAATTTTAAACTTTGCATGGTTGGAGGATAAAAAGTTGACAACTTACCGATAGAATTGACAATGGTTCACATTGAACAATGTGAATGTTAAACCTTGGTGTTCACCTTACAAAAATAACATTGTCTAGATTGACTTTCACAACACCATCGCTAAACATCAAGTGTCATAGGTTTCGAATGACATCAAGTTTCACCACGCATTTCGAGTAGTTGACCACTTGGAGTCATAAACTCAAATTGCAAAAGACTAACCCAAAAATATCAACCATTTCCAACAAGTGATGAGTGTTAGCCTCAATTGCCTAGAATCTAGGCATTAGATTAGCTGGGATTTGCTTCCCACTTTTCATTGCAAAAACTGCATTAAAGTTGGTTTTGAAATGAAGATTGTACCCTAATACTAAAGGTAGGCTACATAGGTCCCTACTCTTTAAATTTTATTTCCCCTAAAATATTGTACAACATATATTCCAAATATTGGACCCAAAAGTGTCTCAAAGGGGGTCATCGTAATGTGTATTCACCCTATGAATTCACTATAAACAGTTTCATTATGGTACCTTGATATAAAAAAGCAAGATCGTGCGCTTTTGAACTGACTAGCACACTCATCAGACCGCACCACATGATGTTGAGGAAAACAACCCTTTTCCTTCATAAATAGCCACTGTAATTTGAAAGCATGTTGGACAAAAAGGGTGTCATGCTCCTTTTCATAAAAAATGTAGTAATGAATATCTTTTAAGATTCTAGACCCAAGTTCAATTGGTTCAAAATCTTTGTTCCACTGATACATAATATGCACCAGAATAGTGATCTAGAAATTGAACCAATGCATATCTTGTATTTCATTTTGCACCATGAAAGCATAGTTCTCATAAAAGTCTATGCATGATACCGCAGCATCTTTAGGTATATGTTGTAAGTAGTTTTTGAACTCCTTTTATTACCATTGTGACACATAATTATGCACAATGAAATCACCCAGCCATGGCTTCAATAGGCTATTAACTTAGTAGGGTTGTATCTTTATATTGAACTTGTGACATTTTTTTGTCTAGACCATTATTATTTTTCCCAAGAACCACATACCCTATGCATCGCCATTGTATCGAATTCTTTGTTGAATTTTTAGTGGGACATAGCTTCAATTTCTCAAACCCATAATCCTAACATTGGCCCATTAAACACACCCTTTTATGGAACAAATAACTAACATCCATAAAGTAGTAATCCCATTAAATAGGCTCAAGTGAGCACAACATGATTGCTTATTTGCAAACCTTATCTCTGGTTTACATACTTCATAGGAACATGCATAATTTCCATGTACCCCTTTCCCAAGACTTACATTATCCAATCCCAACATCAACTCCTTCAACTCAATATGGTACCTACAACAACAAATATTCTATTGTTTCAATTGTTTAATAAACCAAGGCCTCAACAATTGGAAGGAAGTGAGTTGAACTTGAACATTTGGATTTGCCAATTTGAAGGTAGTGAAAAATTCAAGTTGCAAAACACTAGAAAATAAATTAAATTAGTTGATGCATGTAGCCATGACCACCCATCTTAAGTGCATTAGCTTTATCATGTCTGATTAACCTTGGATTACTATAAAACAAAGCTATTGTACACATTAAGCATAAGGTCCGAGGATTACAATAAAACATATGGATATGTACATGACCATGACCACTTTGAAAACTCAAGCCCATTTGCTTGAAATCATTTATGATGACTACTAAAAAGCTACAAAAGTCTAGACAACAATTATAAGTGGTGTTGCAAATAGATATATTCAAAATACACATATTCAAACAAACATTCAGACATTTAGATAAATAGATAGACATTTAGTTTGACAAATTTAGATAGATATTCAAACAAACAAATTCAAACACATTTAAACAAATAAATTCAAATAGATATCTTGAAAGAAACATGCATATATAGATGATTTTATTTAAGGAATTGAAATATTATAGTGATTATATCAATAAACAAGGTGTAAGCACATTAAGCCCCCCAAAAATTGTAGTCACAAGTATAATATTTCTACAATTAAAATTTTTGGTAACATATATGGACGTCACATCTTGGATTATTTTTATTTGTTTTAAGTATATTTGATTAGCTTTAGACTCAACCTAATCAATTATTTTGATAATTCCAAAAAACATTGAATAATTTGAATGTATGGAGTATATTTGTGACCAAATAATACTTGTCACAAAGTTTGAAAATTTGAATATGTACTTTAAAAGTAGAGTTGTTGATGGAATTCTTGGGTGAATTGTTTTATGATGTATGATATTGATATGCATCAAGTAAATCTAGAACAATTTAGAAATTATTTTTTTTGGGATGAAATTTCATTCAAAAAATATGTTTTTTTTCATTTTTAAAGTAATGAATGCATAATAATATTTTTTTCTTAGGAAAAAACTAGTACCATATCAAAGAGGAGATTTTATAAATGAACATTGCATTTGTTTTCAATTTCCTTTTGTTTGGTAATGTTTGATGAATCACAAACATGAGACCCTATGGCCGTTGAAAAAAACTATAAATTATATATTATGTGTACATTGATTTTATTCAATTCTCCTCATTTAACCATTGGATCAAGATTAATTTTTACCCAAATGTTGTTGTGTAGATTCTAAATTTTTTTACTTGTGTTTAGGTTAGCCAAAGGATGCCATCAAGATTTTAACTTATTGCGTACTATAATACTTGTTATATATCACCTTTTAAAAACAAAAGTGGTTCACCCTTAGTGTGCTTTCACCCAACACAAGGTCATTTTTGCAATAAAATTTCAAGCTTTGCAAAGATATATTTAGACCACTTTGAAAATTCAAATTGTTGATTCAAAGTGGTCATTTGCATTAAAATCAAATTCAAACCTTGGATTACAATAAAACAAAGCTATTGTACACATCAAGCATAAGGTCCAAGCTTTAAAACAAAATTCACGATGAACAACACCAAAAACAAACATAAAATTTGGATATGTACATGGCCATGACCACTTTGAAAATTGAAGCCCATTTACTTGAAGTCATTTATGATCACTATTGAAAAGTTACAAAAGTTAATCAAGGTTGACATAAGGGCATCAAATGCTAACACAAGGTCCATGTTCCATAACAAAGTTGAAAGTGATGTTGCAAACAAATATATTCAAAGTACACATGTATTTAGACAGATAGATATACATTTAGATCATAGACATATTCAAACAAATTCAAAATACACATTTAAACAAATAGATTTAGACATACATCTTGAAATAAACATTATTCAAGGAATTGAAATATTCTAGTAACTATATGAATAAACATAAGGTCATTTTTGTAATAAAGTTCCAAGCTTTGCAAATGTATATATATTCAAACCACTTTGAAAGCTCGAACTATCCATTCAAAATGGTCATTTGCATTAAAATCATTAAAATATTAAATTACTATAAAACAAAGCTATTGTACACATTAAACACAAGGTTTAAGCTTTAAAATAAAATTCAAGATGAATAGCATCAAACATAGACATCAAACTTGGATATGTACATGGCCATGACCATTTTGAAAACTCAACCTCATTTGCTTGTTTAATCATTTAAATCATTGTTGACAAGCTACAAAATTATTCACTTGAGGTGACATAGTGGCATCAAATGATATTTCTAATTTGAATAATGATGTGGAGGAATATGTGAAAATTATCTTGATCCACCAACAAAATTGAATAGTTAATCAATAAGAAACAAGTAGGATTATTGCGATTGTTACCGGCTCTTAAAGGGTCATGGGAAAGTGTTTCCATGGATTTCATGGTGAATTTGCCACCATCAAGGGGATTTGATGCAATCATGGTGGTGGTGGATCGATTTAACAAGATGGCACATTTCATTCCCATTACAAAAAATACCATGGCCTAAGAAACAAGAAGGTTATTTTTCACATATGTATTCAAACATCATGGCTTCCTTAAAACAATTGTGTTTAATCAAGACCCAAAGTTCACAAACAAGTATTGGCGAGCCTTGTGGAAACGCATAGGGTCAAAATTCAAGATGACCACTTCATTTCGACCCTAAACAAATGGACAAACTGAGAGAATGAATTTGGTTATCCCACAATTCCTAAAGAATTATGTGGTGGTAGATCAACAAGATTGGGTGGATCATTTGGAGTTAGTTGAATTTTGCTACAACAATTCAGTAATAAGGGCCACCCCTTTTCAAATGGTGATGGGCAAATCACCAATTATGTTTACAACTTGGGTTGCACATGGAAAACCCCCAATGATGTAAGTGATGAAATGCCAATGGTTACACAACTTGATAAAGAGAGGTGGAATTTGTGAGAGATGGCCAAGGCCAATCTTGAGAAGGCATAAATGGTACAAGGATTTTGTGAACAAGTTTTGATGAGAGGTGAATTTTGAGGAAGGAAATGAAATGTGCTTGAAAACAAAAAAATTCCTATTGCCAAAAGGTTTGAATCACAAGTTTTTAGGCCCATATGTGGGTCCATTCAAAGTGTTAGAAAAGAAATTTCTTAACATTTACAAACAATAACTATTAAAAAACCTTAAAGTTCATCCCATATTTCATGTTTCATTTTTTAAGATGGTTGCTTGTGATGCCTCAAGGCTTAATCGAAAGTACAATTCAAGGCCTCCCCCAACCTCATTAATAATGAATTAGAATTTGAAGTGGAGGTTATGCTTGAGTCAAAACAATTAAGGGAACGTGAATGGGAGTATTTGGTCAAATGGAAAGATATAATCCAATAGAGGCATTTTGGGTGAATGAATCGGACATGGAACATGCCCAAGAAGCCATAAAAGAATTCCACAATAGATTAACAAAGAAACAAAAAAAACATAAAATGTGATGAAGATGTCATTTTTTTTAATGGGGGAGGAAATTATACAAATGTATAAATGAAATAAAGGCCAAAAACTTCCAAAAGATTACATCATGAATGACACACCCCATACTCCTTGAAAGATTTAAATGTGAATCCGAAAATGAAAACATCAGAAGAAAAAAGAGTTGGGGTACGTTCCTTAATTCGCAACATTTTAGGGGTAGAAGGGTGTGCTGGAGCTCTAGGATGGGGACTAGGATGAGTGATAAGCAAGTCAATTATTCACATAAATCTGCACAACCTAAGCAACAAGTTGGTTAATGCATGGTTGGAATGTTTTTGGTGCACAAAACTCATCACGGCCCGAACTTGGAAGAAACCACCACCTTCCTCCTTATAGTATTCTCTATAATTAACCATGGGGGTTACATCCAAATGTCATTTGTTTCAAGACTCCCAACTTGGGAGTCCCAAAATTCCCAAAATTAGGACTCCTGCAACTTTGAAGGGCTATAACTTTTTTTGTAGACCTTTAATCAAGGTGAAGTTTGTAAAGTAAAATTTTAGCCTTCGTTAAAAGATTTCCAATGATATGTAGCATGCCACCTACACGTAAGTAAATTAGGGCGATTCCAAACTTTTAACGGTCGGGAGTCAAATTGATAGTTTGACTCCTAACCCTTTTTTTGGCCATAATTTATGCTTTAAGTACTCAAATGGGTCATGCGAACCCATTTCAAAAAATTAGGTTTTAAAAACTTTTTAATGATATAAGGAAGTTTTCAATCTAATCATTTTTGGCCCCTCTAACCACTTTTTGAAGATTTGGGAGTCCATTAGAACTCTAATTCTCGAAGTGGGAGCCCACTTGGCAGTATGTGGGTGCATTCCTTCACACCTTCTTACACTCTTCGGAGCATGAAATGTGACTCCTGGCTTCACTCTCGGCCCGCACCTTTACAAGCCCTTGCCTTGGTCGCAAACCCAAAGCTAGGGTCGCAATAATGAACATAATGAGTATTACCAAAAAGAGTTGTCAAGTGGCATGGGACAAATGGAACTTCTTTGTGTAAGTTCAAATCAAAATCGAACTCCCACCTTGGGGCCAAGAGAAATTTTGGCCCCAGAAGAGGAGGTAAGTAACGTGAGCTTGCAAGGACATGCACATGCTCAAAGTGCATCCCAAAAGGTTGGTGGGTAGTGGTGGCCAACAGAGGAAGTCATGACCCTACTTGTGTACATACTTTTAATCATGTAGTTTGGGACTTAGGTTTTCGCAAAGTTTAGCATCACTTCTCTTACCTTGGTAAACATACTTTTAATTAAACTTGATTGTTGTGATCAAGGTGCAAGGTTGGGAAATGAGTCATGTTAAGTAATTTAAGTTTTGAGATTTAAGTTTTTCATGAAGGGAAGGATTGAATAATTGCCTCCCATATGAAGGTTTTGTCAATTAAGCTAGTTTAGGTCTTTTGATGAAGCAAGGGTTAAGGGTTTTTCCTACACCCTTCTTGGACTTGCCAATAAAGTGTTAGAAGCTTAGGGATGCTTATATTAGCTTGAAGCAAGGTCCAATTGCAAAAATCAGCATGTATGGGCCATGGATCCAAATGAAAGTAATTACATTGAGGAAATAATTTAAATGTCAGTGAGGACATTGACTTCTTTTTCTAATGGGCGAGATTGTCACGACCCTAGTTTTGGGCTCATGACCAACGCAAGGGCATGGAAAGGTGTGGGCTAGGAGTGCAACTCAAAAGTCACATACACATTCTCGAAAGTGTAGGAAAATGTGAAGGAATGGGCCCACACACTCCCAACTGGTCCCACTTTAATAGTTGGAATCTTAATGGACTCCCAAATTTTCAAAGAACGGTTAGAGGGGCCAAAAATGATTGGATTACAGACTTCCTTATACCATTGAAAAAATCTTAAGACCTAGATGTCTAAAATGGGTTCACATTATCCATTTGAATTTTTACAACACAAATTATGGCTGACAAAGGGCCAGGAATCAAAGTGTCAATTTGACTTTCAACCACGAAAAATTGAGAATCTCCTTGAGTTATGTGTTTGTAGGAGGTGTGCCACATATCAATGGAAATCTCTGAACAAGGGTTACAACCATGTTGTAGACTTCATTTCAATTGAAGGTCTACACAAGAAATTATGGGCATCCAAAATGACGAGAATCCCAATTTCAGGAATTATGGGTCTTTTGACATGGGAGTCCCAGGAAAAATGGAATTTGGGTGTAGCTCCCATGGTGAGCCATAGAAAACACTATAAGGAGGAAGGTGGTGGTTTCCTTCAAATTCGGGCCATGGTGAGTCTTATGAGTCTGTGTATGCCCATGGTTTGTCTGTGCACCAAAAATGTTCCAACTATGTATTAACCAACTTGTTGTTTGGTTTGTGCAAATTGATATGAATAATTGACACATTTGTCATTTGTCCAATCCTCATCCTGGAACTCTAACACACCTTCCTTACCCCATAAGTGTTACGAATTAGGGATCATACCCTAACTTCTTCTTTTTCTTCCATTGTTTTCATTTTGGCACTCGCATTTGAGTCTTTCAAGGAATTTGGATGTGCATTAGTAGCATTGTCCCTTTGACATTGTTTTTGATTTTTAGAGGAATTGGGTACAACATTCACATCATCGATTTGTTGTAAAAACTATTGTTGCAATGTTTGTTATTTTGCATAATCTTAGGCTTTCTCCTTCTATATTCACATTTCTAATCTCAAGTATACATCCTCCTTTGTTGCTTACGAACATCCTTTCACACCCATTTTTCTCATTCACTTTCAACACATAACTCATCATGATCGACATTCTAATCGGCATGTTTTTCATTTTCTGCATGTAACTCCTCAGGATCTTCATTTTCTACACCTAACTTTTCATGATCATTAGCAGATGCTTTGGAATCATTTTCATCCACCAAACTAGGAACTATAATAACTTTAGTCTTTTGTTTCTTCTTATTATTTCCCATGAAGAATCAAAAATTTGAACATGAAGCTCTTACATTGCATTTGTTCAATGTTGGATTTATAAAAAACATAGTTCCCCTTAAACAACAGTAAACTAGAGTTACAAATTACAACTTGCATAAAACATTTCTGACATGAATTAGAGAACCTACTTTAGTTACCTTCAAATGAACACAAAAATGCAAAAGAAATATGCATTCAAGGTGATTTGGTCAACATCTAAGCACCAAATGTTGGGTTTGTGCAACTTTAAAGCACTTATAAGGTTACTGGTGGAATGCAAAACTAAATCTACAAAAAAACAAAACAAATGTTCAAATATGCACATGTTGTTGGAACTCAAAGAACCATATAAATTATACGTAAGCACAACTAGTCAAAATTTGTTTAAAGAGGTCTGTGCAATTGGAATTCAACAAATGGATTTATTGAAAAGTAATACAATCAAACGCTTAGAACACTTGAAAAGTTTGCAAGTTGGGATTTGGGTAAGAAATGTTAGGCTTGTAGCTTCAAAATGTTGAGATGTAAGGTCCACCATTTTTAAGCTCAATGTCTCGTCTAGACCTTGAAAACCTTTAGAAGTCAATGTTATAATGGGCTTGAAGATTAAAACCTTGAACAAGACAACAAAATAAAAAAGATTAAACTTGAAGTGTGAAGTGAAGTATCAAAGCTCAATCTAGTTATGGGAGCTTTGCGAGTCCAACATTACGAACAAGTCTAACACATTTGCTAACTTGGCCATTGTGGAAGAACCCAAATGGAGTAGGTGCCTGTTATATTAACGACTTGTCAAAACCCTAATTCACAATTAGATATCTAATCAATTTCCCATTGATTTAAACCATTCAAAAGTTACCACCTTTATCAAGATGACATTTTTGTGTCTGTCAATGTGTTTTTCATCCACAATGATGAAAAACCTTGTATTTTCTCTAGAGTTTTATGTCAATATACCTTACAATTCTAATTTGCCACCATATATGATATATAACTATTAGAAAAAATGATGTTTAAATTTTTAAACATTTATTCAATGTGTGTACATGATAGTATGTTATTATTTTATTATGCAAGTATTGCATTACGGGTCCCATTTTGCCAATTACCTACATACAATTTTCTAAATTACATATTGATTTGAATGGAAACATGAGTTATTGCATGACAAAATTACGAATTTTTTTCATCAAGACCTACATTATAATAAAATGTACAACTTTCATTTTAATCATAATCATAAATTTTGAATTATTATAGTCATTAAGCATGTTCAGAAATTAGAATCCAATTGACACATTTAAAATGATTTTTTAGTGGTTCAAAAAATGAGGACCTTCTTACATGAAGTATATTAGCACACAAAAAAATTGAAAGCATTTGGTGAAGTTTTTGGTAGGAAAAAACATGTTCAAATTTTTTAAGCACAGTCATCAATTCTGTGTGTTAAAAGACTATCACACCATAATGAAATGGTTTCAAAATTTGAGCATTGTAATTTCATAAGGTAACAAACAAAATTATAAAATCTCATGTAAATATCATTTAAACATATTTTTTGACAATTTAAAAAATTTGACAAAGTGCAATTTTTTTCCTGTAGTCAACAGTTGTTTGCTTCGACTCCTTTTACTGTGACTATACCCTCTAAATTATTAAAACCTTGACCCTTCCCTTGCAACCTTGCTTCTAGTATGTACCACTAATGTCCATGTTGCCACATACCATGGAAATTGAACTAAAACTATTGCTATCATTATATACAGAAAAAAATAAAAGCATATTTAGCCATCTAATCGACATTTCACTCAAGGTATTTTGTGACCTCAATCCACCCAACCTAGAAGATAGGGGCCAATTTAGCAACAATGGAAAAGTCAAAGACAAAAACACTGCACCAAATGTTTAGGCCACACATGCACATTAATGTTAAGTAAATATTTAAAGCAAGAAATATTTAAGTAAGATTTTGGGATTTTCTTCATTTTCATATAGCTGGAATCTTTTCTTTTCTTTTCAAGGAGAGATAAGACAACTTCCAATTTATAAGAAATATGAATAATGCTTCCTCATTACCTCATTCAGGTTTTTAGATTTCATTATTATTTTTCTTCATAATTAATGATTTATTAAATTAGACTTTATTCATTTATTCTCTTTCAAGCATTTGTGTGTTATTGTTTGTTTATTACATTGGTTGTATACTTCTACTAATTTGCCTTTTTAACTACTTGTTTACTCCATTTGGGCTTCAAGTTGAACATTCCTCTACCAAAGGCGCTGTTTTCTTAAAAACATTTTTTTAAATCTTTAAAAAGGGCATTGTGATTGCCATCTCTGTGGTGCACATTAAAAACATAGATTAAAAGAAAGGGAAAAAAAAGAAAAATAGAAGTGTGGAAGCTTACCTTGAGCTTGGCAATGGCAGCGTCGAGGTTTGAAAATAGGAGGGGAGGGCAAAGGAGTATTGGAAGCAGGTAGGTAGTGATGGTAGGCCAGTAGATTAGCGGCAGCAAAGATGACCCTGGCAAAGTGAAATGCCTATGTCTGGTGGTTTTTTGCTTTTCAAAATGTCCTGTAAGCTTTTGCGCTCTGTAAGAGTATAATACACGACAAGAAATGAAATGCCTACTGTGAGTGTGGGGAATGGAGACCACTAATTTTTGATCATGGGTCTAGTAAACTCCATCGTCTGAACTTGACTGAAGCAC
>Ga0116227_10004509_pt1 | contig 30197 bp, 27 predicted proteins | sample S1TSphgellanicum_FD_89693 | JGI IMG/M metagenome (GOLD analysis project Ga0116227, IMG submission 89693) | Host-associated microbial communities from peat moss isolated from Minnesota, USA - S1T2_Fb - Sphagnum magellanicum MG | ecosystem: Host-associated > Plants > Peat moss > Unclassified... | reverse complement strand
TCCGCGAGCCGCTTGCCGAATCGTTCCGCGAGCCGCTTGCCGAAACGTTCCGCGAGCCGCTTTCGGTGCCGTTTACCGCACAGGCAACGGAGCCGCTAACCTTCCCGCCGGTCGAAGACGCAAAGTATCTCAGCGATGATTTCGTCTTCGACATTTTGACACGGGCGAACGAAAGCGTCATCAAGAACATCGATTTCGCCGATCTGGCCTTGCTGCTCGTCTTCGCTGCGCTAGCCGTCGTCAGCGTTTTCGAACTCGACAAGATCCAGTTGCTCGCGACGGGTTTCCGCTTCATCGCCGATGGGGCGCTTTTGGCGAGCGCGCTGCTCAGCATTATCGGCTATGCCGTCGGCGTTCGCAAGACGCGCGAGGCGGTGAACCCCGGAACGTTCTTGATCGATTTTGCGACGAATCCCGAAGAGGCGACCGCGGTCGCAAAGCAGAGCGTTGTCGACGCGTACTTTGAGAATCTCAGAGACCGCGCGACGAAACGAAATCTCGCCTTCTTCGCCGTCGTCGCGCTCTTTCTCGGAATCACGATAACGAACATCGTGCTGTATCTGCCCGAACTGCGCTGATGGTCGCCGCGTAACGATAGCCGGTGCGCTTCGGCATCCTCATCGTCGCGGGCGGTCTTGCGACCCGGCTTCCGGGGAAGCTGACGGCGAACGCCGGCGCTCTTCCCCTCGTGGCCCGCGTGCTGCGCAACGTCCGCGGCGCGGCCGACGAAGTCGTCGTTTCGACGAGCGTCACCCTGGCCAGCGAAATGCGGACCCTCGTCGACGTTCCGGTGGTTGTCGACACGGAAGAGGCGCGCGGTCCGGCGGGCGGGATGCTCGCGGCGTTCGCGACGATGCGTGAGCCCGTGATCTTTGCCGTAGCCGGCGACGCGCCGTTCATCGACGCCGGCTTCGCCACGCGGCTCGCCGCCCGCTGGCGCAGCGGCGACGAGGCGCTCGTGCCCATTCACGCGGCGACCGGCGAGCAGCCGCAAAGCGAGCCGCTTGCCGCGCTGTACGACCGCGTCGCCTTCCTGCGCGAAGCCGCCGGGATTTTGCGCGGCGGACGCGGTGCGTTGCGCCTCGTGCTCGAAGCTCTCGCGACGCGCTACGTGAACGTTACAGGTGACGCGCTCGCGTTTACCAACGTCAACACCCCCGAAGACTTCGCCGCACTGCGCGCGCAGCTTCGCGCCCGAGGAGAATCCGCATGACCCGCGACCGCAGCCGCGCCGCTTACGAACGCGCCAAGACCGTGATCCCGGGCGGCGTTAACTCTCCCGTGCGTGCGTTCAAGGGCGTGGGCGGTTCGCCCGTCTTCGTGCGCGAAGCCGCTGGCTGCCGCTTCACCGACCTCGACGGCAACGCTTATATCGACTACGTGATGTCGTGGGGGCCGCTCATCCTCGGCCACGCGGTCCCGGCCGTTCTCGAAGCGATCGGCAAAGCGGCCGCGCGCGGAACCTCGTACGGCGCGCCGACCGAAGCGGAAAGCGAACTTGCCGAACTCGTGGTTGCGATGGTGCCGTCGGTCGAACAGGTTCGCTTCTGTTCGAGCGGCACCGAAGCGACCATGAGCGCGCTTCGCTTGGCGCGCGGGTTTACGGGCAGAGATAAGGTCGTGAAGTTCGCCGGCTGCTATCACGGCCACGGCGATTCGTTCTTGATCTCCGCCGGCAGCGGAGCGCTGACGATGGGCACGCCCGACTCGCCCGGCATCACGCGCGGAACCGCCGCGGATACGATCGTCCTGCCGTACAACGACGTCGCGGCGGTGCGCGCCGCCTTCGAAGCCGAGCCCAAGTCGATCGCCTGCGTGATCGTGGAGCCCTACGTCGGCAATATGGGCTTCGTGCTCCCGAAGCCGGGCTATCTTGCCGCGCTGCGCGAGATCTGCACCGCGCACGGCACGCTCTTGATCTTCGACGAGGTGATGACGGGCTTTCGCGTGGCGCCGGGCGGCGTGCAGGAGCGGGAGGGCATCCTGCCCGACATCACGACCCTCGGCAAAGTGATCGGCGGCGGGTTGCCGGTCGGCGCGTTTGGCGGCCGGGCCGAGATCATGGCGAAGCTCTCTCCGCTCGGCGCGATCTACCAGGCCGGCACGCTTTCCGGCAACCCGCTCGCGATGGCCGCCGGTGCCGCGACCCTCAAAGCGCTACGAGAGCCCGGGGTCTACGAGCGCCTCGATGCTGCCGGCGCCCGCTTTACGGAAGGTCTGGACGACCTCTTCACGCGCCACGGCATCCCGCACCAGAGCGGCTATCGCGGCTCGATGGTCGGCTTCTTCTTCACCGGCGAGCCCGTGACGGACCTCACGAGCGCCAAGACCGCCGACACGGCGTTCTACGCGCAATTCTTCCACGCGATGCTCGACCGCGGCGTCTACCTCGCGCCCTCGCAGTTCGAAGCCGGGTTTCTCAGTCTAGCCCACGACGACGCGGCGATCGATCAAACGATCGAGGCCGCCGAGGACGCGGTCGCGTCGCTGGTCGCGAATGTCTGATCCGCGGCGCCGGCACGATCCGCTTCAGGATCACGGGCCGCCGCGAGCTCGTGGGCGGGGGGGCACATCGTGCCTGCTCGGTGGAGGGGCTAGGGGCCCGCTAGGCTGCGCCTGACCCTCTCCCCCGGCCGGGCGGGAGAGAACTCTTTACATCTGGCACACAAAGGGTGCCGGGGTCGTCTAAGACTCGGGTAGAAACGATGATGTGCCTCCGTATGCGTGCCCCTGGATCGAGAGCGAGAACCGTGAACTTCCCCGGAGTTGGTGACGCCGCGCACGACGGCGCTCAAGAATGTATGGCAACCTCCATGTTAGTAGGAACGGAGGTGGCCCCATGCCGTTAGTCTGTCTTGGTCTTTCGCATAACACGGCTCCGGTGGACGTGCGCGAGCGTCATGCCTTTCCCGCCTCACGGATGAGCGAATCGCTGGTCGCCCTGCGCGACTACGAGATGGTGCGCGAGGCGGTGATGCTCTCGACCTGCGGCCGCCTCGAGATCTACGCCGAGCTCGAAGACTACGAATCGGGCGTCGAGCAACTCAAGTCGTTCCTCAAGCTCTTTCGCCACGGCGACGTCCAGCACGACATGTCGTCGTACATGTACACGCTCCTCGGGTCGCAGGCGACCGACCACCTCTTCCGGGTCGCGACCGGTCTCGATTCGATGCTGATCGGCGAGGCCGAAATTCTCGGCCAAGTCAAAGACGCCTATACCCAAGCGCAGAAGGCGCGTTCGCTCGGCAAGACGTTGCACGCGCTCTTCCGCGAAGCACTCAACGCCGGCAAAGAAGCTCGAGCGAACACGGGAATCGGTGGCGATTCGGTCAGCGTCGCGACCGCCGCGATCGACCTCGCAAAAGAGCGGCTCGGCCCGCTCACCGGCAAGGCCGTTCTCGTCGTCGGCGCGGGCAAGATGGGGGCGACGGCCGCGAAGCGCTTGCGGCTCGAAGGCTGCTCGGAACTCCTCGTTGCGAACCGCTCGCAGGCCAAGGCACGCGAGATCGTCGAGAGCCTCGGAGTCGGCACGGCCGTGGAGTTGCCGGGACTGGTCGAAGCGCTCAAACGGACCGACATCGTCGTGACCTCGACGGGCGCCTCGCACTTCGTGCTGACGCCAGGCAACGTGGCCGAAGCGATGCTCGCGCGGCCCGACCGGCCGCTCTTCATCACCGACATCGCGGTACCGCGCGATGCCGATCCCGAAGTGGCGCGCATCCCGGGCGTTCACGTGGCCGACATCGACCGGCTCAAGGATATGGTCGACGTCACGCTCGAGAAACGGCGCGAAGCGATTCCGCTCGTTGAAGAGATCATCGCCGAACATGCCGAGCGATTCGCGCGCTGGTATCAGTCGCGCGTCGCAATTCCGGTCGTGAGTTCGCTCGTTCAGAAAGCGGATTCGATTCGCGAGGCGGAGATCGAACGGCTCTTCTCACGTTGTACCGAACTCACCGAACGCGAGCGCATGCTCATCACGGGCGCGTCGCTGACGATCATCTCAAAGCTTTTGCACAACGTCGTGACGAAGCTGCGCGACCGCGCGACTTCCAACCACGCCGAGGCGATGACGCTTGCGATGCAGCTCGATGAGCTCTTCGACCTGCGCGTCCGCACGGAAGAAATGGCCTCGAAGCGCCGCACGGCGACGACGCCGGCCGCGACCCTCGAATCCGAACTTTCGGAATAATGCCGGTCGGGAAAGTCTGGCTCGTGGGAGCGGGCCCAGGGGATCCCGGGTTGCTCACGCTCAAAGGCGCGCGCGCGATCGCGGCTTGCGACACGCTCGTGTACGACTATCTCGCATCGGATGCAATCGTCGGCATGGCGCCGCCGGATTGCGAAAAGATCTACGTCGGGAAGAAGGCGGGCGCGCACACGCTCTCCCAGGACGAGATCACGGCCCTGATCGTGCGACTCGGACTCGAAGGCAAGCGCGTCGTCCGGCTCAAGGGCGGCGACGTTTTCGTCTTTGCGCGCGGCGGCGAAGAAGCGGCGGAATTACGGGCCGCGGGCGTGCCGTTCGAAATCGTTCCGGGCATCACGTCCGCAATCGCGGCACCCGCCTACGCCGGCATTCCGATCACGCACCGCGACCACAACACGTCCTTCACGATCGCCACGGGCCACGAAGATCCGACGAAGGGTTACTCGTCGCTCGATTTCGCGAAGCTCGCTAACCCGCAGCAGACGCTCGTTTTTTTGATGGCGATGGGCAGCCTCGCCGGCATCGTCGCAAAGTTGCGGGAACACGGCTTGCCGGGCGACATGCCGGTCGGCATCGTGCGCGAAGGCACCAAGCCCGCGCAAGAGACGCTCGTCGGAACGCTCGAAACGATCGTCGCCGAGGTCGCGCGCACCAATTTCAAGGCACCTGCGATCGTCGTGATCGGTACGGTCGTGAACGAACGCGAAACGATCCGCTGGTTCGACAACAATCCGCTCTTCGGCAAACGCGTGCTGGTCACGCGCGCGAAGGAGAGCGCGGATGAATTCGCCGCGAAGCTTTGGGAGCGCGGCGCGGAGCCGGTAGTTGCACCGGCGATCGCGATCGGGCCGCCCGACGATCCTGCGCCGGCGCGCGTCGCAATCGAGAAGCTCGAAAGCTTTAGCTGGATCGTCTTCACGAGCCAAAACGGCGTCGATGCGTGCTTCGACGAACTGCGCGCCGGCGGCGGCGATGCGCGACGGTTCGGGCGCGTTAAGGTAGCCGCGATCGGTCCCAAGACCGCCGCGCGCTTGATGGCGCAAGGCATCCGCGCGGATTTCGTTCCAGGAGAGTTCGTCGCGGAGAGCGTCGCGGACGGGTTGCTCGATCGATCGCAACCCGGCGAACGGATTCTCGTCTACGGCGCGCAAGAAATGCGACCGGTCCTGGCGACGGCCCTGCGGGAAGCCGGACGCGACGTCATCACGGTCGCCGCCTATCGGACCACGCACGTCAGCGATCCGAACCTCGCAAACCTCGCCGAAACGACCGATATTTGGACCTTCACGAGTGCGAGCACGGTCGCGTCGTTCGTCGAAAACGTGCCCGGCGCGGGCGACCTCGCGCAGGACAAGATCGTGGCGTGCATCGGGCCGATCGCGGCCGAAGCGGCGGCCGCGCACGGCATCTCCGTCGACGTCGTCGCCGACGAGTTCACGGTCGACGGCCTCATCGCCGCGCTCGAAGGGGCGCCCGCGATCCGCTAATTCTGCGTAGCGTGCGTACCGTGCGAGCTGCGGCGACCGGCGTGCTCTGGGTCGCGCTCGGCGTTGCCTGGGCTTGCCCGCTGCCGGCGAGCGCCCGACGGCATCCGCAGCCGACGCCCACGCCGACCGCGGCGCCCACGCCCGTTCCGACGCCGACCCCGCTCCCCGAGGAGGTGCGTGTCGGACGGCTGCACGACACGCTCGCCGCGCTCGTCGCGCGCGCCCCCGGGCGGCTCGGCGTGACCGTGATCGATCCGTTTCGCGGCGCGCATTATTCGGTCAACGGCGACCAAATGTTCGGTCTCGCGAGCGTGTTCAAACTCGCGGTCGCGATCGCGGCATTTCGGTTGTCCGATGACCGGAAGCTTTCGCTCGACGACCGCGTCGTCGTTACGGCGGCGGATTTGCGGCCCGGGCCAGGTCCCATTCGCGAAGCGCATCCGCGCGGGAACGTGACCTATACCTATTGGCAGCTCATTCGCGCGATGCTCAGCGAGAGCGACAACACGGCCTGCGATCTCGTTTTACACGCGGTCGGCGACCCGCCCGCCGTCCAACATCTGATGCACGAACTCGGTTATCAGGCGTTCTCCATTCGCAAGAGCGAGGCGGATCTCGCGGCCGATGCGCGGGCGCGGCGCACGTTCGCGCGCGGCGGCGATAACGGCGCGACGCCCGATGCCGTCGCGGGACTGCTGCTCGCGCTGCAAACGCAACGGCTGCTTTCGCTCGACGCCACTAACGAGCTGCTGCTCGACCTCGAGGCCGCGCGTACCGGATCGGAACGATTGCGCGCCGGCTTTCCGGAGCAGCTCGCGCTCGCGCACAAAACGGGCACGAGCGACACGTTCGACGGCCGAACCGATGCGACCAACGATGCCGGAATCGTCACGCTGCCCGACGGCCGCGTCATCGTCGTCGTCGCGTTCCTGCGCGATTCGCCCGCGAGTGACGCCGAGCGCGATGCGACGCTAGCAAACGTGGCGCGCGCCGTTTCCGACGCTTACGTTCCGTGAGGCCCCGTGGCGACGGCTCGTTTTGGGATTTTAGCGGCGGCGGGTCGTTTTCGGATTTCTCGGCCGGAGCGACGGCGGCGGCGCTGATCGGAGCAGCCGCACTGCGCGCGAAGGCGCTCGATCGCGGCGGCGCGCTTGCGGCCGTCGCGGTCGGGACGGCTACGTACGGGGCCTTCGGATTGCGCGGAGCCGCCGTGCTCCTCGCTTTCTTCGTGCCCTCGGTGGCTCTTTCGCGCGTCGGCCGCGAACGCAAACGCGCCGCTCTCGCCGACGTCGATAAAACGGGCGCGCGCGATGCCACGCAGGTGCTCGCCAACGGCGGCGTTGCGGCGGCGTGCGCCCTTGGCGCGTTGCTCGCGGGAACTCAGTTGGCCGGGCCACGCTTTGCCGTCGCGTTCGCCGGAGCTTTCGCGGCGGCCGCAGCGGACACGTGGGGAACCGAAATCGGTACGCTCGTTAAGCAGCCGCCGCGCTCGATCGTGACCTTCAAACCGATTGCCACGGGTCTATCGGGCGGAGTCACCGCCGCCGGCACGGTTTCAGAAATAGCCGGCGCGTTATTCGTTGCCGTGGCCGCGCTCGCGCTCGTGCCGCGGGCGTTCTGGGCGGTGTTTGCAGGAGGCATGGCGGGCGCGCTACTCGATTCCGTGCTCGGCGCGTCGGCTCAAACTCTCGCGTGGTGCCCGGCCTGCGCTCGCGCGACCGAGCGCAACCCGCACCATTGCGGAACCGCCACGCAGCCGCTGCGCGGCGTATCCTGGTTCGGAAACGACGCAGTCAACTTCACAGCAACGGCGGGAGGAGCGCTCGTCGCCGTGTTACTTGCGCGAGACGAGCGCCGGCGGCCGTCCTGAACAAAGCACGCGATCCAGCGGGACTTTATCGCTCCAGCAGCTTGCCGTATAGTACCTAGGGAGAGGTGTGACATGGCAACGTTAGATTGGTCCCAATGCCCCGCAGTCGAAAGCGTGCCGGGTCGACTGAGCGGCGCATGGGTGTTTCGCAATACGCGGATGCCCGTCTCGGCTGTCTTCGAGAATATCCAGGCCGGCGCGACGATAGACGAAATCATCGAACAGTTCGACGTGACGCGCGAACAGATCGATGCGGTGCTGGGATTTCCCGCTGGCAGCCTCGCCCCGGCATCCCTGCCAACTGCAAAAGCCTCTGGGCCTGATGCTCATCCTCTTTGACCACGGAACGCCGCGCGGCATTGCCTCATTCTGAAGGGCCATACCGTCACCAGGGCCGGAGAACGGGGATGGGATACGCTCACAAACGGCGACTTGCTCGAAGAAGCGGAGCGCGCCGGCAGAACCTAGCAGGCCGCAAAATTGCCCTGGTCGTGCTGAGCACACCGCAGTGGCCTCGCGTTCGTTTGCATCTTGAGAGCATTGCGGCGGCTGTCAATATCTCGGCGCCGGGCAGCTATATCGAGGTCGAAATCCCGACGTGAAGGCCCGGAACGGCCCCCTTCAGCTCCGCTTCTAGCCGTTAGGCCGCTGCGCCGCTAAACCGTACATTCGTAGCGCGATGTCGGCGAGCAGCCGTTTCTCATGTAAGGCTAAATTTAGGCCGGTGAGCTGCTGAATTTTTCCGAGGCGGTAGACGACGGTCTTTTCGTGGATGCCAAGCTCCTTCGCGGCTGCTTGACGCGAGCAATTCGCTTTGAAGAATGCGTCGAGGGTTCGGAGAAGAAGATCGCGGCTCTCGGGCTTTTCGTCCAACAGCGGGCCGAAGATCGTTCGCACGAGTTTTTGCACGTCGGCTTCGTCTCGCAGACTCAAGAGCAGGCCGATGATGCCGGCGTCCTCGTAGCGCGCGGTCGCCACGGGACCGCGCTGTCGCGCGACCTCGAGCGAGATGCGCGCTTCGCGATCCGCCCCGCCGAGCGACATTCCGCCGCTCAAGAGAGAACTCACCCCGACGTGAACGCTGAGGCCCGAACCGTGCCGCGCGATCGCTCGCGCCAACTCGTCTCCGCACGCGTCCGGATTTCTCGCCGCGCCCTTATCGCAAATCAAGGCGAGCATGTTTCCGCGCATTCCGGAAAGACGCACGCAGTCGGTGAAGCTTTCGATGGCACGATGTGACTGTTCGAGCCGCCGGCGGAACACGCCGAGCTCCGCCGCGCTCCATCCCTGATTTGCGGCGAACGACTCGATGCCGTCTACCGAGCACAGGAAGACGCGCTGATCTCCTTCGAGATTGATGTGAAAATCGCGGGCGCGGGCGAGCGCGAAACGGCGAACGCTCTCCGAACCTTCGAGAACGTCCCAAAGCACCGCCGATAGCGTTTCCGCGCGCGCTCGCGCCGTCGAGCGGCGTTCGCTGAAACTCAGCGAGGCCGCGACCGCGACTTGACTTAGGCCCAGCTCGTCTCCGTCGTCGAACGAGCCGTCCTTGATCAGCGCCACGTAGCCCAAGCACTCGCTTCCGGCGATCGCCGCTTGGATCAAGACCTCCCTATCTTCATGTCGTACCCGGGCGCTCGAACCCGTAGCCACGGGCGACGCGCGAACGGCCTTTCGAATGGAAGAGATGAACGGCTCGCAGAGGTATCGCGGGCGCGGCCAAGAGCCTTCGACCCGCAGGTCGGCGTTGAGGATGACCACGTCGGACTCGAGATGCAATGCCGCTCGTTCGGCGGTGTCGTCGAGCGTCTTGCCCTCGAGTTGTAAGCGAATCAGCTCGCTCTGGAACGCGGCCGACGAACCGATCACCTCGTACCGCGCGGTGAGCGCTGCATTCGTGCTCGCCAATTGCGCGACGACGGTCTCGCGAGCCTGAGCGAGTCTCGCATTCTCGACGGCAAGCGACGTCAAGTTCGCGAGGGCGACCAGACGCTGCGTATCGTAGTCGGTGAATGCGGTGATTTGGCGGCGCCACACCTCGAGAACGCCGATGACGTCGTCTTGCGAGAGAAGCGGCGCCGCGAGCGCGGAGCGAACCATTTCGATGCGCGCAAGGTTCATGAAGTCGCCGCTGATCGTGTTGCTCGCCACGTAATCCTCAACGTGGCAGGGCTTTTTCGTTGCGAGCACCTGCCCCGCGACTCCCTGGCCCTGCTGCATTCGGAGCGTCGCGGTATCGAGCGAAAGATTGCCTTCACAACGCTGCATCACGAGTTCGTCGCCTTCGCGAAGCATGATGCCGCAGATGTCGGCTCCGAAGAGGCGGCGCGTTTCGTGCGTGAGGAGAATGAGGATCTCCTGGAGATCGTGGCTTCTCAAGATACGGTGGGCGAGACGTTGCAAGACGTCGAGTTCGCCGTCGTACGTCGTAATGTGCCGGCGCTCGTAAGCCAGCAGGCCGAGATCGAACGCGATCGCGAGAGCCGCGAGCAGATGATCTCGCTCTCGACTCGCCTGATACCCTTGTAGCAAAACGCCGATGCGATCCGGCCGAACGACGACGAAACGTTCGTCCGGCGAGATCGCCGCCTCGAGTCTCGTATCGTCGAGATCGTCCCACGCACGCCAGGCTCCCGCGGCGTAGATCAGCGTACGGGCGCCTGGAGCGTCGACGACTTGGGCGAAGACGAGTTCGGCCTCTACGAATAAAGCCGGATGGCCGCGCTCGCTCGCATTCGCGATTCGGCGCAGGGCTGACTCGATCGACGCAAGCATCGTCCAACGGCCGGCAACCGGTCGAGGCGAACGCGCTGGATAGACGACTGGGAGCCTCGACACCCGGCACGAGTTCAGCCTTCGGCGATTTATTCCGCCAAAACGCCTCAGAGACGGATGAAGATTCCGTAGCCACTTATGTGCTTTTCGACGCTCGCAACGGCTCCGTGAGGTTCGTACGGAGCAAGCGCCTATCCGATTCCGTTAATCCGAGACCGCGTTCGAGGTAGCCGGCGACGGAGCCATAGGTCTCATGAATCTGCTCGAACGCTGACTCGATGTATGCCTCTCGAGCGCTCGTGAGCGCGTCAACGGCTTCATCCGTCGTTTCCGGATTAAACAGGTGACTTATGTCGCGCCGATTTGCGTTCGTCAGAAGATAATCTTCGACGATCGTCTCGCGTTCTGCGCCGACCGCCATCAGGACGACGGCGATCGCGAATCCGGTCCGGTCCTTACCGCTCGTGCAATGTAACAGGGCGGGCAGATTCTTCGCGTCCACGAGATGGCCGATCATCGTTTTGAATTCTTGAACGTGGTCGGTAACGAAGCGACGATATTGCCCCATCATGCCGGAGCCGATCCCGCGCGCGTCCACTTCATTGCGCGCGATCGCGCTCAAAAGCGCTACCGTCGCTTCGTCCATGAAAGCGATGCTCACGGTTCGGATGCCGGAGTCCTTTGGTAAGCGGTTTACCTTGAGCGAGCGTTCGGCGTCGACTCGGAAATCGATGAGCGTGCGCAATCGAAGTTCGCCGAGCCGCATCATGTCTCGATCTGTCAAGCCGGCGAGATCGTCGGCGCGATAGAGCCGGCCCCAACGCATGCGCCGCCCGGATTCGACCGGGTAGCCGCCCACATCGCGAAAATTCACCGCTCCCTCGAAGCCGAGCATCCGTCTGCCGGGGGTCATCGGGTATATCCAATCACCGTCAGAGACGGAGGTCGACGACCGCTTTGAGAATTTCTTGGCGGACCATTCGTCCGTAAGCGGCAGGAGCGTCGTCAAGTGAGACGCGTGCCTGGACGATCTCGTCCGGCTGCAGCACCCCGCGCTCGATCAGGGCGAACAATCGCCGGCGATAGCGGTACGCGTCGCCGATGACGAAGCGCAAATTAAGTTCGTCGGCAAAGCTGCGCGCGAGCGGAAAGGACCAGGATTCCGTCGAGTGGGCCCCGACCGAGATGATGCGCCCGCGCTTTCTGACGAGAGCGAACGACGCATCCAGCGTGCCTGAATTTCCCACGGCTTCGATGACGAGATCCGCGCCGTCGCCGCCGGTGAGTTCGCGCAAAATTCCGTTCGCTTCTTCCGGAGCCACGGCAATCGCGCCGAGGCGCGCCGCGATCGCTCGGCGTTCGGCGTTCGGTTCACTGAGCACGATCGCCGCGGCACCGTGTACGCTCGCGCAGAGCAGCGCGAGTTGGCCGATCGGTCCGCCGCCGACGATAGCGACGGTTTCACCGGGCTCCAAACCGCCGATGTCGCACGCCGCCCACGCGGTGGACAGGTTGTCGGCGACGAGCAGCGCCGATTCGTCGGAACACGCCGGCGGCGTTGTAAAGAGCGTGACGTCGGCGCGCGGCACGCGCACGAGTTCGGCTTGCGCTCCCGTCAGTTCCGCACCGAAGGCGCGGCCCGTTCCGAAAAACGCGCGCTCGCCGCATTCCCAATGTTCGTCGCGTTCGCACCAGCGACAGTGGCCGCACGCGGTGAAGTCGGGGGCGCAGACGCGATCGCCCACGGCGAAAAGTCGAACGGCGCTGCCGACGGCAACCACCTCGCCCGCGAACTCGTGGCCCAAGACCGTACCCGGCGAGAACGTGGCAAAATCGCCGCCTATGAGGTGCAGATCGGTGCCGCAGATCCCCGCCAGGCGGACGCGCACGAGCGCATCGGTCGGCTCGACGATGCGCGGCTCGGCTACGGTGCGGACTTCGACCCGCCCTACGCCCGCCGATACGATTGCGCGCACGCTTTACTCCAGGGCGCGGATGCGCGCTGCGATCGCTTCCGACGACGCGCGCAGTTCCCGCCGTTCGGGGTCCCGGAGCTCGACGTTGACGATTTCGCGCACGCCGGAGGGTCCGAGCCGGACGGGCAAGCCGACGCGCGTATCCACGAGACCGTAGACGCCGCCGGACCTGACGCACGCCGGCACGACGTCGTTCGAGCCCCGGACGATCGCCTCGACTTGTCGCGCGATTGCGGAACCCGGCGATACGAAAGCACTTCCCGACTTCAAGAGCGACGTGACCTCCGCGCCGGATTCGCGCGTGCGCTTGACGATGTCGGCGAGCTCGCCTGCGGGCAGCAACGTCTCGAGCAACGCGCCGTTCGCGGTCGCTTGGCTCAAAGGGATGACCATTTCGGCACCGTGGCTTCCCAGAACGATCGCATCGACGTCTTGAGGACGAACGCGGCCGGTAGCCCCGACGAGCGACTTGAACCGTGCGGTATCCAGAACGCCGCCCATGCCGATGATGCGTTCTTGCGGAAACCGCGTAAGGCGAGCCATTAGTTCGGTCATCTCCTCGAGCGGATTGGTCACGACGACCACGATCGCGTTCGGAGCCGAGGTACGGATCGCGTCCGCGATGCCGCGAACGATCTCGGCATTCGCGATCGTGAGATCGGTCCGGGTCATTCCGGGCTTGCGCGCGCGGCCCGCCGTTACGACGACGATGTCGGCGCCCGCGACGTCACCGATGTCCGCGCTTCCGTTGACGTGGGTCGTGAATCGGCGCAACGCCGAACCGTGCCAGATATCGAGCGCCAGACCCGCCGCGAGCCCGTCGACGACATCGATCATTTGCAGACTCTCGAAGAGGTCGCTCTCCGCGAGCCGCATCGCCGTAGCGGCCCCGACGTGTCCCGCGCCGACGACCGCGACGCGCGGACGCGTCGTCTCCAGGCGCCCCGTTTCTCGCCCGCGTCCGGGAGCGTGCCGGCTTGCGAGGTAGGCTCCGCGACGGTACAACGCGCCCGACCGCGGCGGAGCGCTCGGAATGGGTGCAATCGCGACGATCGCGCGCGGAAAACGTGCCGCAGCCTCATGTGAAACGAGGCCCGTGGCACGTCCGTTCTGCTTGGGGACCGCATCGGACGGCGTCAGCCGGATGCCGAGTTCCTTTGCCCGGTCGCGAGCGAGCGGCGTCACGATATCGCCTTTCGCGACGAGCAGCACGCCCTTCGCCTTCTCGACGTCGACCGCGGTGATGACGCTCATTCGCGTCCTCGAAGTTTTTCGAGCGCGGCGAGCGCGGCTTGGTTCGCCGCGAGCACCTCGCTTTCCGAGCCCGAAATGAAAAGGCGTCCGAATCTGCCGACGGCCCGCACTTCGATCAAACTGATATTCGCCGCTTTTTCGGCTTCGTTCGCCGCGAGCGTCACGTAGGCCGCGGGCGACGCCTCGAGAACGAAGAGGCTGCTGCGCGGCAACAACAGATTGCCTTTGCGCCAGCGATTGATCAGTTGCGCCTGATACGGATTAACGTTCGTCACAAACTGTGAAGACGCGACTTTCGGTCGTAGCCGATCTTCTTCGGTCAATCCTAAATATTCGAGAACCGCTTGACCCGAAGCCAATACCTCGGCCTGCGTTCGCGAATGGACTTCGAGCAGGCCGTACTCGCGTTCGACGATCTGCAGCGCCGGACGGACGTCGGCCGCCTTGAGCGCGACGTCCGCACACCGGAAGATTTCGTTGCCCGGAGCGACCTCGATGAAGAGCTGCGCCATGCCCGCGATCGGAACGTCACCTTGACAGGTTGCAGCCGTGTGCGCGGCAGACTGCGGCTGCATGTTGTCGATGAACACGTACGACCGAAGCTGAAAATCAGCCATCGGCGAGAGCCATCCCGAACGGCGTAATCAAGTTCGCGTGCGGATAGGCGACGGTAGGCACGCCGAGATATTGGGAGATGATGCCGGCCGCGCCCGGCAACAACAAGGCTCCGCCGACGAGGTGGACGCTCGCGACGTGCTCCCCTAGGATTTGGCGGCGTATCGTCTCGGCGATGCGCTCGATGCCGGGAATCAGGAGGCCGGCGATGTGGTCGTCACCGGAGCGTTTGCGTTTTTCGGCCTCTTCGATCGGAATGCGCAGCGCCCCGGCCACGATCAAATCGAGATGGTGTCCACCGCCCGCTGCGTCACCGAGCTTCACGAGCTTGCCGTCGCGAAAGATTCCGACGCCGGTCGAACCGCCGCCGACGTCGACGAGCGCGCCGTCAGCCAATCGAACGACCACGTTCGCCGCGGAAACCTCGTCGAGCAGAAGGCGACAGTCGATGCCGGATTGTTCGAGCACGTACCGGCATGCGCGCGCTTCGGACAAAGGAACACCCGGCGGGAACGCCGTGGCCGCTTCCGAGATGCGGACGCCGAGCGCTTCGTTCGACCGTGCGACGAGCGCCCGCACCTCGCGAATCGCGCCCGCGAAATCGACGACGACGCCGTCGCGGATCGCCTGACATACGGAATAGTCCCAATATACGGGCCGGTCGTCCGCGTCCACCGCGGTAAGGACGATCGTGGCCGTGCCGAGATCGATACCGAAGCGCAGCGGCTTCCGCGGCTCGCTCGACGGCGATTGAAAGCGACTCGCAGCATCGTCGAGAAAAGATGCGGCGTCGCGTTCGATCATTTCAAATCGTACAGCGTTCGCCATGGCCGTATTTCGTGTGCGATGCGTTTGATATTGATTAGGTGTAACGGCGTCACGTTATCCGAGACGATCGAGCCGCTCCAGGTTCCCGTGCCCAGCATGAACGACGGATCGGTCGCGCAACTGTATCCCATTCCGCCGAACAGCGACGGCGTGTTACACAGGATGCGCGATGCGGGCAAGCTCGAAAATCGCGCGATGACCGAATCGTCGTCGGCATGGAGGCCAAGCGTATGCCCCTGACCGCCGAAATCGAGAATCTCACGACAACGATCGTAACCGGCGTTCGCGTCGGATACGCGATAAAACGAAAGGACGGGTCCAAGGATCTCGCGGGATAGCGGCGCGTCGTCGCCGACGCGTTCGAGTTCGACCCCGAGAACGCGCGTGTTCGGCGGTACGCCGAGGCCGATGTTTGCGGCTAGCTTCACCGCCGAGAGGCCGACCGAATCGGCGCGAAGTGCGCCGCTATCGTTGAAGAGCAGAGCCCCCAGACGCGCCGCCTGTTCTCGATCGAGCATGACCGTGCCGTGCCGGTGAAACGCCGCAAGACAATCGTCGGCGATCGGAGCGTCGAGCACGACCGATTGCTCCGCCACGCACGCGGTGCCGTTGTCGAACGACTTCGAGGTCACGATCATGAGCGCGGCTTCCGAGACGTCGCGGACCGACCGGTCGACGTAAACCGGGACGTTACCGGGGCCCACGGCGAGCGTCGGTTTGCCGGAAGAGTACGCGGCTCGAACCATGGCGGCGCCTCCGGTAGCGAGCACGAGCGACACGTCCGGATGACGCATCAGCTCCTGCGTCGAAGCGAGCGTCGCGTTCTCGAGGCACGAGATCAAATTCTTGGGAGCTCCCGCGGCCTCAGCGGCACGCGCCATGATTTCCGCGGTGCGCAGACAGCAGCGCGTCGCGCGCGGATGCGGCGCACACACGATTGCGTTCCCGGACTTGACGGCCGCGAGGCACTTGAAGATGACGGTGGACGTGGGATTGGTGACCGGAATGATGCCGGCGATGACGCCCATCGGCGATCCGATCGCCGCCACGCGGTTCGGCTCGTCGACCCAGAGGATGCCGAGCGTCCGCATCTCCTTCATCGAATCCGCGACAAAGCGTGCGTTGTATAGATTCTTGTAGAGTTTGTCTTCGACGACTCCATAGCCGGTCTCGTCCACCGCGAGCTGCGCGAGTTCGCGGGCCGCTTTGCCGGCGGCATCCGCCATGGCGGCGACGATGCGATCGGCCCGCTCTTGCGTTACGCCGTCGAACTCGAGAAATGCGCGCCGGGCGTCGCGCGCCTTGGCGCGAGCTTCCGCTACGGCGAGCAGATCGGGGTCCGCGACGAGTGTCGCGGCGGCTGGTTGCGCCATGAAGGCTGCCGCCCGAGTTACTTCAACTTGCCGAGTATGGCGTCGACGTCCTCATGCGGCCGCGGAATGACGTGAACCGAGACGACCTCACCGATCTTGCCCGCGGCCGCCGCGCCGGCGTCGGTGGCGGCTTTCACGGCGCCGACGTCGCCTCGCACCATGACCGTTACGAGACCTCCGCCGATCTGCTCGCGGCCCATGAGCCTCACGTTCGCGGCCTTAACCATTGCGTCGGCAGCTTCGATCGCTCCGACGAGTCCTTTCGTTTCGATCAGTCCGAGCGCGCCTTCGCGCTGGTCGGGCATACCGGGTGTGGCCATGACGTTCTCCTGAGCTCTTAGTGCTTGTTGAAGGTTCCGCGGGCATCGAGATAGACGCTATCGACGATGGCGATGATGGCCGCGTCGGTCGGGACCGTCGTCGTATCGTCGGCAATCCGGGCGGCGCTCCCGTGCGAGACGAGCACGATCTCGCCTTCGCCCGCTCCGACGAGATCCACGGCGACGTACGGCACGACGTGTTGGTTCTCTGCCGACGGCTCCGCAGCGTCAACGTCTCTGATCAAGAGCAGCTTGTAACGCGTCAGCCCGCCGGCTTTCACCGTCGAGACGACGTTCCCGCACACGCGGCCGAGGCGCATAGCTGTGAAACCCCTTTAGGATGTCGGTCAACTATAGGCGCGACGTCTGCCGAACGTCACTATCGGCGCCGGATAAGAAACGGCTCGAGTTGTTATCCGCCCGCACCGTAGCGCGCGGCTCCGGCATGTGGTCAAGTAGAACGCACAGTGATCCGTCCCTAAGAGAGCGAGCTCGGTTTTGATAGTAGCCGCAGACGCCGATTTCCACGAGACCGATGCCGGCGAGCCGACCTGGGCCGAGACGAACTTCTTCGGCTTTTACAATGCGGAGTTACCGCTTAATATTGGGGTCTATACGCTCTTCCGGCCCAATCTCGGGATCGTCGGCTCGACGATCTGTATGAATTCCCGCCGCGCGGCTACTCCCTGGGAAGCGGATTTCTGTGATATGCGTTCCTCGCTGCCGATCCCCGCGGAGCGCAATCTGCGCGACTACCGCTTGCTGAACGGACTCTCCGTGAAATGCACGCGTCCCAATGCGGATTGGACGATCGCCTACGACGACGGGCTCGGCACCACCATCGACGTGCGTTATGAAGCGATCATGCCGGCCTTCGATATTCACGATCCCGAGCAAGATCCGATGGTCGCCCTTGCGAAAGCGGAGGCCGCCCGTGGAAACTTCGCGTGGGGCACGGCGTACAACGGCCACTTCGATCAAACGGGCCGCTTCCTCGGTTCCGTGAGCGTTCGCGGCAAAACGGTGCCGATCGACTGCGTTTCGACGATGGATCATAGCTGGGGTCCGCGGCCGGAACGCGGGTCGCCGAACATGAGCTGGCTCCACGCGCACTTCGGTGAGAAGTTCGCCGTCCACGCGATCTTTAGCTTCGACCCGAAGGCCGGCGCGCGCGATTTGACGCTCGCCCACGGTTACGTCGTCGAGGGCGGCAAGGTCTACGGCCTCAAGCCGAGCGCGGGCCGAACCGAACGCGTTCACGACCGCTACGCGGAGACCGTCGAACTCGAACTGACCGACAGCCTCGATCGAACGTGGAAGTTGCGCGGAAGCGCAATGACGACGTTCCCGTGGTTTCCCTGGCCGAACATGGTCGGTTTCAACGTGCTTGCAAAGTGGGAGTGCGAGGGAATGCAGGGGTTCGGAGAGATCCAAGATTTCTTCGAACTTCCCCAGCTCAACGAGTTGAACGCGAGCGCATAGATGGCGATTCGTGCGGTATTCTTCGATCTCGATGGAACGCTCGTGCAGACGCGTGCTGCGTCATGGGAACTTTTCGCGGAGACGAATGAGGAGTTCTCGCTGGGTATCGATACTCGCGAAAAGTTCTTCGCTCTATTCGAAGATAATTTCTATCAGAAGCTCGCCGAGCTGTGCGGCGACGAACAGAAGCTCGCGAGCGTCAGGGAGCATTTTCTCGGGCTTTTGCGCACCCGTTACGCGCCGCCGCTCATTCCCGGAATGGCCGACGTCGTCCGCACTCTCGCCGAACGCTTCACCCTCGTGGTCCTCTCCAGCAATACGATCGCGACGATCCGCACAATCCTCACCGAGGCCGGGCTCGCACATTGCTTCGCCCACGTGTTTGCCGGCGACGTCGAGCCGGACAAGGCGGCGAGCATGAGACGCTTTCTCGCTGACGCAGGCTACCGGCTCGGGAGGCGCTGCTCCCCGGCGTACGACGAAGGATCGAGCGCGAGCGACGAGCGCGATGAGGTCATCCTGATCACCGACACGGTTGGCGACGTTCGCGAAGCGGCACGCGCGGGAGTGCGCGCGGTAGGCGTCGCGTGGGGAATGCATCGCGAAGCGGATCTGCGCGCAGCGGGCGCCGAACGCGTGGCCCTTTGGCCGCAAGAATTGAGCGCGTGGCTCGCAGCTGAGGCGTGCCATAGCGCTTGCGCCGGTGGCTGCGCGTGCACGCCGTCGTCTTCGTGTTCGAAGTCAAGCGCCTCGCCCGCAAACGATCTCGCGCTAACGGCCTCGCGCATTCGCCGGGAACGCCGGCGCGAGGGCACCGATCGAAGTGCGCCCCCGCGGCCGGCCGCCCGCGTGCGACCGTTCGACGACCGTCAGGCGTTCGATGACCAACTCCTCACCACGCTCAAACAATTACGGAAAGGAACCCCACATTGAGTGTACTCGCCGAAGGCTACAACGCATTCGAGACCAAGAAAACGCCGAGCGGAACGGTAAAATATCTGCCGGATCCAAAGGCCGTGCTGGCGCTCATCTCGAGCGGCAAGCTCAAAGAACACATCCTGCTCGTGCAAGGCGGCACGACGACGTTTCTGACGCCCGCGCTCAGCATGGGCGCCATCGGCGTAATTACGCTCTCCGGCGCGCCCGAGTCCCATCTCGGCATTCTCTCCCGTGAGTTCCAGATGCCGTGCATCATGACTGCGTATCTTCCGGAAACGGAGACGCGGTACGTCACGGGCGGCGACAACGATGCGCATTTCAAGGCGATGATCAGCGCTCTCGACGGCAAGAGCGTGAAACTCGACTGCACGGATCAAGAAATCGGTCGCGTCGTTACGGCCGAGTAGCGCCCCTAAGAACCGTCAATCGTCCTCCCGGACTAAAGAAAGGTGACCGTTTTGAAACAGATGGCGAACTACACGAAGCGTTACGAGCAGGACGATAACGGACTGCGCTTCCAGGATCTCGTGTACCAGGGCAACTTCAGGGGTATGGACCCCGTGCCCGACGGAATACTCGGCGACAAAGTCATGCGGCAGCGAGCCAAGAGCAAGGTGCTCGAGAAGGTAAGTCGCGCGGACGTGCTTACCGAACAATTCACAATCGACGAACTCAACGACCTAAACAATTATTTGGCGTGGAACATCTGGGACGTGCTCGTCATGCGCGCGACCGAAGGCGTCTCCGGCATGATCCCGCGCCAAGAATACGAGATCCTCGCCTTCATGCACGAGTTCTACCGGTGGCCGGAGATCCTGCAGATGACGACCGACGAGGTGGGCGCGGAGAAGATCATCGAGATCGGCGCGAGCGCTCGCCGCGAAATCGGGACGAAAGTCAACTGCGTCCACGACTGGTGCATCGGCGCCGTCGGATTCGGCATGGGCCGATGCGGCCTCCTTGCCCTCGAGGTGATCAAGCCCCAGGACTACATCGAGGAGAGCAACACCATCCTCAAATTCATGCAGCGCGTGCTCTGGGGAAAGCGCCAGGACGGCTACATCCTCAATTCGCAAGACCGTTATCGCTGTCAGATCCACGAACCCGAAATCCTCGATCAACTCACGTCGCAACTCGAGCAGGTCGAAGACGGCACGGAACCTCACGAAAACCTGGTGCGATTCAACGCCGCCGCCGAATTGTTGGCGTTCCTCGATCACTACGACTGCCGGCTCGGACTCGGCGACACGGGCCCGTATCCACGCCCGGACGGGAAGGTCCTCATCGTTCGCGACCTGTTCACGAACGAGGATGCCTACCACTGGAGCGACGTCTGCGACCACGAGAACGTGCCGTATTGCTATACGGTCGTCCTCGAAATCGACGTGGAGAAGATGGGCCTCGAAGAGATTCGGGTCAACGACATCTCGACGACGTTCACTCGGCCGAAAAATTACATTCCGTACATCACGGCGGGCGCCGTGTTCGTGCGCGAGAAGTGGGACACGCCGATGGGCGAGGTGTACCCGCTCAAGATCTCGGAGCTGGGCGAGCGGCTGGGCGGTATCCAGCAAGCGACGCTTAAGTTGTATTCGAAAACGGCGCGGATGTCCCGGCGGCAGCTGATCACGAACGGGATGTACATCTACTATATCGACATGATTCTGCCCCACCTGCGACTCGCCGGCACCTACGAGAAGGCGTGCACGGATCTGAACTTCTGGGAGATCGATCATCGGGTGTCGGACTACTACTACGACATCACCAAGCGCGGATTCGCTCAAGCGACCGTTCCGCAAAAGATCTTCTCCGGCGAGGGGTATCTGCCGTTTCCGGACGGCGCCAGCACCAAGCGGTCCAAGTACTTTTGGGATTGACGGACGACGAGTTCTTGGTGCTCAACGCCATCTATCTTCGCAAGATGGCCGCACCGGATCATATCGCGCACGCCTCGGGGCTTGCCCTCGAGCGCGTGCGCGATGTCCTCGCGCAAAGCGTGACCGCGGGCGCGATCGTCGATCTCGGCGGTCAATACATGTTGGATGAAAGCGGACGTCAGGCCGTGCTCGCTTATTACGATCCCGTTTACGCCGCGCAACGTTCCGACCGGGCCGTGTCGGACTGGTACGAGCGCTTCGAGACGGTCAACGCGCAATTCATCAAGCTCGTAACGGAATGGCAAAAAAGCGACGGCGAGGAGCGCGTCCAGGAGCGCTTGGTTCGGCTCGTGGAGCGGCACGTTGCGGCGCTCCGGGATCTTGCGAAGACGATTCCGCGCTACGAGACGTACGCGAAGCGATTCGAAGACGGACTCACGCGGATCGATGCGGGCGAACGCGACTTCGTGTGCAAGCCGACGATCGACTCCGTCCATAACGTTTGGTTTGAATTCCACGAGGACATCTTGGCGGTAATCGGCCGGCCTCGCGAGACGTAGCGGGTGATCGAGGTGCCGACGGGTGACCGGTTAATTTGGGACGTCGTCGAGCTCGATCCCGACGACGTCGCCCGCTTCGGCGGAAAAGGAGCCGGACTCGCGCGAATGGAGCGCGCCGGTATTTCCGTCCCGCCCGCATTCGTGATCGGCACCGACGCGTTTCGCGCCTACTACGCTGCCGGCGAGCGCCTTCCCGGCGCTTTAATCGACGAACTCGATCGCGCTTTAGAGCGCTTGGAGCGGCAGACCGGAAAGTCGTTCGGGGCAAACGGGCCGGAGCCGTTGCTCGTCAGCGTGCGTTCCGGAGCGGCGATCAGCATGCCCGGCATGATGGACACGGTGCTGAATCTCGGACTCGATGCGCGAGGTGCGGCGGCGTTCGCAAACGTGATGGGCGACGTCGGCTTTGCGATCGATACGTGGCTTCGGTTCTGGCGCATGTTCGGTGAGATCGTTCTCGCCTTGGACACGAATGAGTTCGAGCGCGCGTTGAGCGAAGCGCGCGGAAACGTCTTGCTGGATCCGACGACGGCGCGCTTCGCAGCGCTCGAGCGCGAGATCGTTCGCTGGATCGAAGAACGGGGTGGTGCGGCTGAAACGCGTCCGCTCGAGCAGCTACGGCTTGCGATTGCGGCGGTCTTCGGTTCGTGGCACAACCGGCGTGCCCGAGCGTACCGAAAGAATCAAGGGATTTCGGACGAGCTCGGAACCGCCGTGACGATTCAAGCGATGGTTTTCGGCAATCGCGACGGCCGTTCGGGTTCGGGCGTCGCGTTCTCGTGCAATCCAAATACGGGCGAACGCGGGCTCTTCGGTGAGTACGTCGTAGGCCGTCAGGGCGAAGACTTAGTCGCGGGCACGGCAACGCCCATCGACCTCTCGGATCCCGACGCGATCGAACGCGACCTTCACGACGCGCTCTCGGATCACGCACGCCGGCTCGAACAGCTCTACCGAGACGCCGTCGACATCGAATTCACCGTCGAAGCCGGACGGCTCTATCTGTTGCAAGTCCGCACCGCGAAGCGCACCGCCGAAGCGGCCGTGCGCATCGCCGTGGATCTGATGCGATACGGAACGATCGGTCCGGAGGAGGCGGTCCGACGCGTCACGACGACGCAACTCGCGAAACTACTGCGCCCGACATTCGATCGCGACGCGCTAAGCGCCGCGCAAATTTTGACGAAGGGCATACCGTCGTCTCCGGGCCACGCGAGCGGCGCCGCGATCCTCGACGCCGACCGCGCGGCGGAACGGGTCGAGTCGGGCGAACCCGTGATCCTGCTGCGACCGACGACGAGTCCGCAAGATATTCGCGGCATGCTGAGCGCCGATGGGATCGTGACGGCGCGAGGCGGCGCGCTGAGCCATGCCGCGGTCGTTTCTCGCGCGCTCGACAAGCCGTGCATCGTCGGCTGCGAGTCGATCGACATCGATCTCGAGGAACGCACGTTCACCGTCGGCGCCCGGCAGCATCCGGAAGGGACGGCGCTTTCGATCGATGGCGAGTCCGGCTCGATCTATCTCGGAACGATTCCGGTTATCGGCACCTCCGGCGGCGGTGCGGAACTTGCGGAGCTGGTCCGCGCGGCCCAGAAGCTTTCGGGCGTTCGCGTTTCGCTCGCCGCTCTCGAATTCTCCGAGATCCAAGCCGCGCGAGCGTCGAACGAACCGGTCGTTGCCGGCGTGACCGACTTGCTGATCGCTGCCGGTACGATCGATCGTCTCACCGCCGCGATCGGCCGGCTGGCACAAGATGGAGCTCGCGACGAAACGGCGACGGAGATCGAGGAACTCGCACGCGCGATCGCGCAACGCGCCTTCGCGGCCGCTCCGTACGCCAGCATCGCGTTCCGGTTGCCGAGTTTCTTATCGGAGCGAGCCAGGCAGATCGTACCGGCCTGGGCGGCGCTGCCCGCACAATCGCTCTTACCGCTCGGCGAAGAAGGCCTATACGTTCCACTGGTGCGCGGAATCGCTTCGGGCGCCCGCGAGACAAACGCGGCGGACCGTTTCAGCGTGCTCCTTAGCGGGGTGACGGAGGTCTCGGAGCTCACGATATTCCGGCGCGACGTCGGCGGCGCCGCTACGGCGGAGGTCGGCGCCGTGATCCGGAGTTTCGTCGGCCTTCACAACTTCGCCGGCCTGGCGTCGTGCGACGGCGACGTTTGGGTCGACCTCGATTCGATCGCGCGCGGAATCTACGGCTTCCCATCCGAGCTCTTCTCGACGCCGGGTGCCTTCGAGCGCTATCGAGAGCGCGGATGTTTGACGCTCGATCCGCAGAAGACTCCGCCATCGATTTTGATCGACGCGTTCGCGGCGCTCGTGCGCGGACTCGGCACTGAACGCGCCGGTGCGATCCTCGGCTCGTCGTGGGACGATGACATGGCACTCGCGTTCTACGACGCGGGCTGCCGTCGCTTCGCCGTGTCCGCCAATTCACGCGAGCGCATGATTCTTGCATTCGGACGTCACGCAGCGGGAGGTTGCACGTGAGCACATTAAACGGTGAGGCCCTGGGATTGGTGGAGACGCTCGGACTCGTTGCGGCGACGGAAGCGGCGGACGCGATGGTGAAGTCGGCACGCGTACGATTGATCTCAAAACAACAGGTCGGCGGCGGAATCATCACCATTCTCGTTGGCGGCGACACAGGCGCCGTTACGGCCGCGGTCGCTGCGGGAGCCGCCGCCGCGCGCGCGGTCGGCAAGGTTCTCTCCGCCCACGTCATTCCACGCTTGAGCGACGAAGTCGACGACCTGCTGGAGAGGCCGCCGGTCCGCTGATCAGCCGACGGCCGCTTTTGCGCCGTACTTCTTTTCGAGATACGGAATGATGTCGTCGTCGTCGTCGAGCGTCGTGTCGCCGTCGACCATCACCGGGATGCCGGTTTGTCCGGAAACTTCTTTGACTTCGGTGCGCTCGCTGTGGGAGCGTGGTACGTTGACGTTCTTGTAGTCGAGGAGCAGATCGGTCAGCTTCGAGCGCACGCGCGCGCAGTAGGGACACCACTCGGCTTGGTAGAGGACGATATCGGTTGCTTTGCCCATAACGCTCGCTGCAACCCGCGGCGGCGGCGGTCCGTTGCGCGGCTCGCGATTGCCGTTCCCAGAGATGCGAGGATTCGTGCGCTCGCCGGCGCGAAAGCGCCTGGCATGCCTTTGGGCCAATCGTGTCGTCGGGCCATGCTCGTTGCACGTGCCGCGCCGCTTCCCGCCGCCACCGACGCGCTCGCGGGATTTCGTATCACAACGGCGGTGCGAGAAACCGGCCAAGCTCGACCTGCCGGTGCACGACCGGGCAGACCCGGCGTGAGAAAGCCGCTCGCACGCCGCTCGGTCATCGCTGGAAACGGTGCTGTCGAATGCGCCTGATTGAAGATGTAATTGGAAGATCTTGACGTTCTAATCGTCGGCGCCGGGCTCTCCGGGATCGCGGCGGCATATCACCTTCGGAGGTCGTCGCCGGCAAAGCGCTTCGCGATTCTTGAATCGCGCGATGCGATCGGGGGCACCTGGGATCTTTTTCGATATCCGGGCGTGCGCTCCGACTCGGATATGCATACGCTCGGGTACAGTTTCCGGCCGTGGCCGAGTGAGAAAACGATCGCCGACGGAGCCTCGATCCGCGAGTACATCGCCGGTACGGCGCAAACGACGGGGGTGGATCGCGCGATTCGATTCGGGCACCGGGCCGTGAGCGCGGCGTGGTCCTCGGCGGAGGGACGCTGGACGGTCACGGTTGCGATCGGACCGGAGAATCGACTCTGCGAACTCACCTGCGCGTTTCTTTTCATGTGCAGCGGATACTACGACTACGCTGAAGCCTACACGCCGGCTTGGCCCGATATGGAACGGTTCGGCGGCAAGCTCATGCAGCCGCAGTTCTGGGACGTGAATTATGATTACGCGGGTCAGCGCATCGTCATTATCGGTAGCGGCGCGACCGCCGTCACGCTCGCACCGGCGATGGCGGCCAAAGCCGAACGCGTAACGATCCTGCAGCGTTCGCCGACGTACATCGTGGCCCGGCCGGCGATCGATCACATCGCAAAACGCCTGCAAGACCGGCTCCCAAATCGGGTGGCCGGTCCGATCGTTCGCTGGAAGAACATCCTGTACAGCATCTTCACGTTCACCCTCGCGCGCAAGCGACCCGCGCGATTCGCAAAACTCATCATCGACGCGGCCCGTAGACAGCTGGGGCCGGAATACGACGTGGACACGCACTTCACGCCCACCTACAACCCGTGGGACCAACGCGTCTGCCTGGTTCCCGACAGCGACCTCTTCAAGTCCATCCGGTCGGGCAACGTCGACGTCGTCACCGATCACATCGAACGTTTCACCGAGAGCGGCCTACTCTTGCGCTCGGGCAAGGAGCTTGCCGCAGACGTCATCGTGACCGCGACGGGCCTCAAAGTACAACTGATGGGCGGCATGCAGGTTCGCGTCGACGGTGAGCCGGTCGATTTCGGCAAGACGCTCATTTACAAGGGCATGATGTACAGCGGCGTGCCGAATCTGGCGTCGGCGTTCGGCTACACGAACGCGTCGTGGACCTTGAAGTGCGAACTGACGGCGAAGTACGTCTGCCGGTTGCTGAACTACATGGCGCGCAACGGATACGCTTACTGCACGCCGCTCCGGCCGCCGGCGATGAGCGAGAAGCCGGGCCTCGACTTCACCTCAGGCTACGTGTTACGGGCGCGCGATATTTTCCCAAAGCAAGGCACGGCTCCGCCGTGGCGCAACTACCAAAACTACTTGGCCGATCTGTTCGCGCTTCGGTTCGGCCGGATTACCGATCGAGCGATGGCGTTCACAAGGGCCTCTCACCAAAGCACGGGGGCTGCGCCCTCGTCATTTCCTGACTCGCCTGCCGGGGTCGAGAACGCTACGAGTTATCGAATTCTGACGGGTAAGGGGAAGACGTGAGCGCGCTCCTGAATCGGCCGAACACCGCACTCCTCGTCGTGGACGCCGCCGCCGCCTAGCAACGCTCGGCACCTACGTCGAATACGGATACGTGGTCGACGTACAACCTCCGCAGATAACCGTTTGCGTCGATTTTCCCTGCGGAAGGTCGAACGTCACGACGGCGCCGGCGTGCCCGGCCGGGACGACGTTCGCGCCCGAAAGCAGCAACGCTGCGGGATCGGTCCACAACGCCACGCCGATATGAGTTGCGGCCGAGGCAACGAACGAAAACGTGAGCTTTCCGGCGGCGAACGCCACGCCGGTCAGTTGCGGGAACGACGGGCTCGTGGGGTCGATTTCGACGAGGCTATGATTGAACGTCGATACCGGATCGTCGGCGTACGGAAAGAGTCGCGACGGGAGCGTGTGTCCGGAGATGAACGTCATGCCGGCGACGTTGTCGTGATAGTCGATCGTTGCCGGCGTGAACGGCGCGCCGTTGTAGTACGTGGTCTGCCCGCCCGCGATGAATGGGAACGCGACCGCGCGTGGATTCGCGGAGAACGACTTCACCAGCGGCAGCGCGGTGCGAAGCGTCATCGGTTTCATTCCGTCGGCGACGGCTTCTTGGTAGAGCGCGCCGAGTACGACATCGTCGGCCGTTCCGTAAATTTCCTCATCGTGTGATTCTTGCTGACTCATCATGACGAGCGGCTGGCTGACGCCGGCGGCGGCATACGCATCGACGAGGCTGCGCACGTACGCGGCGCCGGACGCCGGATCGAATCCCGCACGGACGAGCAAGTCGTCGGGGTCGGTCGAGAACGCCGCTTCGGCCGAGTAGCCTTGCGCGTTCGTGTTCGCCAAGTACGCCCGGGTCAGGTCGCGTGCCGTCCACTCGAACGCCGCAAGCGAACAGTCGCCGGTCGGCGAGGGACGTTTATACGACGAGATGTCGGCGCAGTACGTCCCCCATGGGGCACCGAGGTCGAACGTGTTGTCGGTTCCGTGCGAATTCCAGGTTATGCCCCAGAAGCCGCCGTCACCGAACGCGAGGCCGCCCCGAACATTGCGCTTGTACCCGACACCTTCGACGCTCACCGCGGGTGAGAACCATGGCAACGTCGCTTGCGCGAGAGAATACAGCGACGAGCTCTCCTCGAGTTCGACATCATCGCCGTTTTGCGCGTGCAGGGTGTTGTAGTACGGTCCGTTCTGCCCGATGAACTGCGGGTTGCCGACCATCCACGTCACCGGAATTTGCGCCGCGCTTGCAAGCCGTTGGATAGCCTGCATACCGATGAGGGAATACGTTTCCTGAAGCGACGTCGCGATAAAGATCGCCTGCGTCGGCGCTTTTGGTCGAGCCCAAGAAGGAAGAGGCGGCGCCGTATCGGCCGCAATCGTGGCCGACGCCTTGCACGAAACGTGCTCGAAGTCGATCGCAGGGAGCGTGCCGTCCGAGAGCGTGTACCAAACGAGTCCGTCGACCGACACCGAGCACGGGCCTCCCGACACCCGATCCGCCGTTGTCAGGGAAACCTCGGTCGTTCCCGTTGGATATTGCTCCCGCGGCGGGGCCGGCGACGAGCCGCCGCCACTGCAGGCCGACACCGATGCAAGCAGAGCGAGATAAAGATAACGTGTGTCCGACTTGGATCGCATGCTTCCTGAACTCCGGTAGTGAAGGCCGATTCGAGCGAAACGAGCGAGAGGAACGACTCGGCGATCGAATCAGTTTCCGCGATTATCTTGCCGTGTTGGTTGCCCTTCCAAAGGAAGCGCTCAAGCCGCGGTGTCGCGCATCAGAAGTCGCGACGCGGTTCGCTTTAACGGGCAAGCCTCGTACGCTGGGCATTTGGCGAAGTTCGCATCGACGCGACAAGCGCGAACGCGAGGGCCTTCGCCGCGGCCGCTGCGGGTGTCTTCGAGCGGATGAGCCCGATCGCGAGTCGCAAGCTCCCCCCTTCGATGCGCACGACGTGCGTTTTCTTGGGCACCGCTTCGAGTTCGCCGACCGGCAGCACCGCGCAGCCCATCCCGAGTTGAACGGCGCGCTTGAGCGTGGCGACGTTCGCGCTCTCGAGCGCGATGTCGAGTTCCACGCCGGCGCGCGCCGCGGCGTCGCGGATGCTTGCGTTATACGAGCACGTCGCTTGCGTAAGCAGAATGCGTTCGCGCGCCACGTCCTTCATCGTCACCGTTCGGCGGTTGGCGAGCGGGCCGTCGTCGCGCACGAGGAGCGCGAGGCGCTCGACGTAGAGCGGCTCGAAGCCGAGGCCGAGTTCGCGCGGCGGAAGCGCCGCGATCGCGAGATCGAGTTCGCCCGAGGCCACCCGCCGCGCCAGCACCGAGGTGCCGCCCGTTTCAAAACGGACGCGCACGCGCGGGCGCTCGCGCAGAAACGCGGCGAGCGCGTTCGGCACGCGCGTCTCGGCCGCCGACTCGATCGCGCCAAGCCCGACTTCACCGGAGAGGCCGCCCTTGAGTTCGGCGAGCGCGCCGTGAATGTCGTCGACGTCGTGAATCACGATGCGCGCGCGGTCGTACACTTCGCGGCCGGCGTCCGTTAGCCCGACCCGCTTGCCCTCGCGACGCAGGAGCGACGCCCCGACGGACGCTTCGAGACCTTGCAGTTGTGCCGTTACGGTCGATTGCGCGTACCCGAGCAACCGGGATGCCGCCGTCAGGCTACCGCTCTCGACGACGGTGCAGAAGGTTGAAAGCTGCCGCAGCTCCATATTCCGTCACGTATCGGATCTCTCGATGGATTCCTTGTGACCCATCGATTGCGTCGATGCTTGTTTTCGGTCATCATGAGCCGCATGTGGGTGCGGGTCGGCTGGGCGGCGGCATGTTTTGCGGCAATGATGGGGTTCTCGCGTCTGGCCTACGGCGTGCTCGTGCCGCCGATGCGCGCATCGCTCGGCGGAAGCTTCGCCCTCTACGGCGCAATCGGCACCGCGAACATGATCGGCTACCTCAGCGGGACCCTGCTCACGACCGGGCTCGCGCGGCGGCCGGACCGCTCGCGCGTCAACTCCTTGGCGCTCGCGGCGATGTGTCTTGCGATGTCACTTTGCGGCCTTGCCCACGAGCCCGTGCTGCTCGGCGTCCTGCGTTTCGCCGTGGGCCTCACGTCGGGCATCGCGCTGGCGTTGACCTTAGCGCTTGCGGTGGAACACATTCCACCCGCTCGGCGCGGCGTCGCGGCGGCAATCGTTTGGGGCGGCGGCACGGTCGGTATCGCGCTTGTCGGCGCCGCTACGATCGCAGTTCCGCTTTCAGCGCCTACCGCTTGGCGATTCGAATGGCTCGCCATGGGCATCGCCGGCGCGTTCGCGGCGTTCGGGTTCGCTCGTACGACCGGCGGCGCATTCGCCGGAGCGGAGCGACGCGACGCGAGCGGCGCGGTGGGGCTCTTCGAAAGAAAGAGTTATCGCGCGCTTACGATCGCCTACTTCGCGTACGGCGTCGGTTACATCGACGTGGTGACGTTCTTCGGCGCGTCACTTGCCCGCGCCCACGGCCTCTCGATCGGCGCGGCTTGGACGGTGCTCGGGCTTTCCGGCGTCGCCGGGGTTGTGCTCTGGGGTCCCCTCGTCGACCGGCTGCGCAGCGGTCTGCCCGTCGCGATCGCTTGCGGCTGCTGCGCAGCGGGCGCCGCGCTCGTCGCGGCCGGCTCGCCGGCGAGCGTCTTCGCCGGCGC
>Ga0116227_10004508_pt1 | contig 30198 bp, 15 predicted proteins | sample S1TSphgellanicum_FD_89693 | JGI IMG/M metagenome (GOLD analysis project Ga0116227, IMG submission 89693) | Host-associated microbial communities from peat moss isolated from Minnesota, USA - S1T2_Fb - Sphagnum magellanicum MG | ecosystem: Host-associated > Plants > Peat moss > Unclassified... | reverse complement strand
TCCCCTTGTGTTCTACTTCCCCATTTTCCCTTTTTTTTTTTGGTCTTTGGAAGAGGGGGCCCAGGGAACCCCCCGTGTTCCCCCCCCCCCCCCCCCCTCCAACAAGTTCTGTCCAATGCATTTTTGGGCTTGTCTTTTTGCGCTCTTTTGGCACAGTGCATGGTTCTGCGTAAAATCGGGCTTCTCAGTTCTACTTACTTTGCATGTTTAGTGAGTGTTTATTTCTTTCTTGGGGATGTAGTCAAAGTAGTCAGACCTTACAAAAGAACCCAAGTAACTCTGGGCATGGCCAAGCATTGTCTACCACTTTTTGCACCAAACAAATCTTGTTGGGGGGAGGGGGAGTGGGGGAGAGGAGACACTAAATATCCCCAAGTGGCACCATGCAGGATGGATGGTGTGGTGAACACGAAACACTTAAGCTAATCATAACCATGATGGTTAGTGAATCAACCACTCACACACATATTCTACCCACCTAGCAACCACAGAGTGCCTCACCTACTTAACTACCTACATAGTAAGCACTTAGTGTTTGTATCTCCTTTGTATTATACTTGCCCACATACATAGGTAGTTAGCTAGTTAGTGTGAGGGAAAAGTAAAAGGGTTTACTGGATAGATTACCGAATGTAACTCAGTTGTGGTTCGTTCACAACTCAGTGGTAACTTATTTCCAATGAATGGTGGTGCTGGCGGGTGTTACATCATGTAATCTTGGGAGGGGTTCATGCAGTTAACCCTTCTAAAGTCAATTCCCTCTTATAATTATTTGTGTGTGTGTGTGTATATATATATTCCCCTTATGTCAACAAATCGACAAGGCCCATGAGTGGTAATCACTAAATTAATGTACCCAAGAATATAACTAGTGTTGCTTGGGGAGGTGCCAACAACATTTGTTTTTTGGGGCTAAATTTAGTTATGGTGCATTCACACTTGATGTTAAGTCAGTGTTAAATGAAAATCTAGGTGGCATCCTAGGTGGCACCCAATGTTAAATGGGGCCATAAGCTTAATGTTAAGTGAATGTTAGCTTCACATAAAATTTTCATGGTAACTAGGTTTAAGTCCTAAATGGGTAGCCTAGAGTTCCTAACACCAAGTGTGAATGCACCTTTAACTTTTTTTTCAAAATGGTTAAAAATTGTGCTCTTTTGGTTTTCTAGTACCAAATCTCAATTTGATTTTGACAAATCACTAGATTTCTGTATCGTGTTGTAGCATGTATCCAAAAATGCCTTCTCCTAGGTCCATTAGCCGATTCATCCCTTGCATTTCTTTTGACATGGCAAGGGCCAATTATGACTTCCAAATTGGCACCCCTTTTTCATTATGACTAGTGTTGGGCGGTTCTCATGTTTTTTTGAGAACCACCAGTTTTGTGGTTCTTAGACAAGCTTTCAAAAACCAACCTGGTTCTTGAATTTTTAAAAAAAATTAATGTCGTGATACTTGTCCATGTTTTTAGATTACCTGAAGTAAAAGAATCACCAATTCTCATTTAAGTTGGTTCTCATTATAAGTGAAAACCATCAATTTTTCAATCCAGTTATCAAATACCAAGTTTTCAATCCAAAAATTCCATAAAGAAAGGACGATCCCTATTCATTAGATCACAAGCCTTCATATCTGAAAGATTTGTGATTTTTTAAAAAAAATCTAAAAAGGATGCTTAGTCTTGGAAGACTTGGAAGATGCATCTTTCAAGACTAGACAATCTCTTTAAATAAAACCATGTTCTGACATTCTCAAACAAAAAAGTGGGTGTCTTAGTGCTTATGACCTAAAGCATGTTTCAAGATTCTCAAACAAAAAAGTGGGTGGCTTAGTGGTTGTGACCTTCTTCCTCCTTTAGAAGGTCTTGAGTTTGAATTTTGTTTTGGGAGTTTAGATATTTCACCTATCGCTCTAGATCCTTAAACCCTAGGTTGAAAATTGAATGTGGTTTTTTCCATTAACCCCATCTAATTCTTAGTTTAAATTTTTTTCAAAAGGGTGCCGGTCTTGAAGGACCCATTTCTCACTTGTATGAGAACTAATGGATTGGTTATGAACTTGGGTATCGTAGAATTTCATATTCATTGATTTTCACAACAAGAACTGAACTGATATTCGACCTAATAATTGGAGCAATTTATGATAACTGCCAATTTCAGTTCTCATATAACATTTTAAGAACTGAATTAGTTCTCAAAAAAAAAAAATTATAGAGAACTGGCAAGGGTAGTAGACTTTTGAAAAACAAAATTTCAGACCAATTGATTCTCAAAGGCAATTCTCACAAGTTGGTTGTCAAAAGTTCAATTATTTTGAACAAGATGTTTTTATCATTTTTAATTAAAAGAACTACCAAAAAATGGTAAGAATAACAAATTTTTTAAAAATAATTATAAGATTTTATTTTTCTTCCATGACTTCATATGTGCACAACTTTGTCTTGTTCAAATCAACCTTCAAACTATTATAACTCTTTTTCTAATTCTAGGTCCTTTTCAATTAACTCCACCAAATTAAAAAGTGATTTGAAGTCAACTCTTGGATCATTAGGACAATTCTTGCACATAAATATCAACTCCTTAAATTGGTTGTTTGTAAATGACATGTTTTTAAATATATCAATATGCTTATTATAGAAAAAATCCTATTTGAAATCCTATTATGCCTAAATTTTGGCAAGCCAAAAAACCAATAGTGAGAAACATAGATTTGTATTTCTCCCAACACTAAAAAGGACATTTGATATCCTTGATCTTCACTTGGTGCCTTTTAAAAATTTGCAATGTTTTGCCCACAAGCTCTTTCATTAGTTCATTAGTGCTAATAGTTTGTTCAAAAATATCCAAACTACAATCTTTTACCATTGGATTTGAACAACCAAGTTTACATTTTGACACATGATGTAAATGGTCATGGCATTTGATAAGCATGAGATTTAAGGATTTCTTGTCATATTCCTCAACAATAACCACACTTTCACAATCAATATAAGATGATATGAAGCGAAGGTTTTTAAACTTAAGGTATAACATCAAAGACACACATGTCATAGGCTTTGTAGACATCATATTTCCTTAGAAAAGAAAAGAAAGACTCTAACACCCCAAAAACTTCTTTTGTCATGTTTAGCAAAGACAACTCAAAAACAACCTTAAAATCATCGCTATCAAAATAATTAAGGTTGGTGGCATTTTAGTTTCTTCCTTTAATTTTAAACACATTTTTATAGAAAATGCAATGCATCATTCAACAACTAGTGGTTTCAAGATTGATTCAAAACACAAACACTCACAATTGGGGAAATGCAATAAAAAATTATTTGAGAAATGTGCCATGTAAGATGCAATTTCTTCCACTAATTTTAATAGAAAATTTTCTACTATAATAAAGGATAATAACATTCCAAAATTGTAAGGCTTTTTGGAACATAATCATTTTGAAAGAAAACTTGTATATAAAATTTAACATTAAATGTTAATATTTTCAAACTATAGTTCAAATAAAAACATAAAATCTAAATGATTTATGTTCAAATAAACTATCAAAAATGACTCTAAAATCAGATTTAAATGAAAATTATTTTGTCTTAATTATAGTTCTTAGTTTTCTTTGATAAATATTACACTTCTCACAAGCCTTGTTCCATTCTTGTTTACTTTTTTTAGAGTTTCTAGGCCAAGTTATACATTTATGCAAATATGATTGAACAAAATTAATAGAAATATACTTAAAATTTCAACACATTTTTTCATTTGTTGTCAAATATCGGCAAGTTTTAACAAAAGCATGGCCAAAACAAGAACCTTCAACGGTTTCCTTCAAACCCAAACATTCACAACCCACAATGGACTTCAAAGCAATTGTCATAGCATTCAAATTTGAACCTTCATCATTTACATAAGCAAGACTTTTTTCAACTCATATTCATCTAATAATTATGTCAAATTTCTTAATAGGGCTTGATTAATAACTTTTATTGACTCAAACAAACCAATAGTGACATGCTTTGATTGCTAATCAAGCTTTAAAATGTCATGTGCACCTTGAAACATCCATAAATCAAAGTGTGTTGTTGCAATATTCCATTTTACTAATTGTGGTAGAACATATTTTTGTTTTGTTTTTTCCACCAAGTTAAGTAATACCTTTTGGAAAATAAAATTCTTGAAAGAATGGCCATTCAAAGACATAAATGCAAGGCTAAACACTTCATCCAAATATTTGCCATAAATTGCATTGGCAAATGATTTTTGACAATCAAAAGGTCGAAATCTTGCAAAAAATATTTTTGTTATACAACCTCCTTTTTGAAAGGATCTTTTGTAGCAAAAAAAATTGAAATTTGTCCACCAAACAAATTTGGCCTTATATTTGTTAATTACCTTTTAATAGTTTTCTTAATGAACTATTGACTTCCTCAAACATTTTTGCAATAATTGCATGGTTTACATTCACATGTTTGCTGAAAGTTATTATACCATTTGTTTTGTAAATGAAATTAAGCCTTTTTTTTGGGATTGAATACATCAATAGGACTATTATAAAAATAAATATAACATGTCATTTGAGGATTGTAACGATCAACTTTTTTATTATCATTAACAAAAAAATTAAAGGAATTATTTATTGTTGAACAACAATGCAAGAGAGTCCGAATAATAGAAAAACTATTCATTGTTGAACAACAAGACAAGAAGACCCTTGAACAATATAGTTGTTCAAAACAATTCATTATTAAACAACAATGCAAGAGGACCAAAATAGTAGAGGAATTATTTGTTGTTAAATAATGATGCAAGAGGACCTGAGCAATAGTAATGTAGGAGGACCTAAACAAGAAAATGAATTATTCATTATTAAATAACATAAGAAGACCCAAGTAGCAACAATACAAAAGGACCTAAAGTAGGAACAATGCAAGAGGAGTTGAACAATAGTAACATAAGCGGATTCGAGTAGTAGCAATGTAAGAGGACTTAAGCAATAAGAAAAACTACTCGTTCCCAAATAACAACACAAAAGGATTTGAGGAATAGCAACACAAGAGGACTCGAACAACAACATAAGAGAAACCAATCAACAAGAAGAGTCGTTCATTGTTGAACAAAAATGCAAAAGGATTCAAATAGTAACAACACAAGAGGACCCAAATAGGAAGAGAAGTTATTCATTGCCCAATAGCAAGGGGTGAAAACATGGCAAAGCATACACAAAAAGTAATGTAAACAACAAAATATTGGGGTTTCTATTTAAAAGGATTAACAAGTACATGATTTTATGAAAATAATAATATTATTTTTGAGTATTTTATTTCTTAACTCTTATTTGCATGAACTTCAAAAGCTAAATTGTTATGATCATGTTTTTTAACACTATTTGCAAGTACTTGAATTGGACTTAAAATTTGTGGTAGCTTGAAAAATAAAGTTCAAGTACTTGAAAGTAGGTGAATGTTTTTTGCAAATATTTAGTTTTTTTTTCTTGCACCTCAATATTACTGTGGTCAACATTCCAATATAATTTTTTTGGTTAGTGGAGTTTGTTTTCATAACTAAAATCATCCCCAACCTTTGAAAATTGATGAAATTGTTGGGGATAGTTTAAGGGTACATTTTCAAGTCCAAATGACACAAATTGCTTTAAGAAGTTGAAAGGAGGCTAAAGATGCTTGTGAAAAAAACTAAAAGTTTCATTTGTGTTGAAATGCTAAAGGAAGGTTAAAAGTTTTTAAAACTCTTTTTAAAGTGTTTTCAAGTAGAAAACAAGGTAGCAAGTATGTACAAAATACCTTGCTTACACCCCAAGAGGGTTTGAATAGCAATGCAAAGAAGACCCTGAGTAACAATAATGCAAAAGGATTGAGTAGCAATGCAAGAGAACCAAACAACAATGCAAAAAGACCTCAATAGTAATAATGCAAGAGGAAAAAATAACAATGCAAGAGAACTTGAATAGTAGCAATGCAAAAGGACCTAAGCAACAACATAATAGAACCAATGCAAGAATAACTAAGTAAGCCAAAAAAACTCAACTTACAAATTCATAGACTTTTAACTTTTAACTTGGTGAGACCCTAAAAGTTGGATATCAATTTGAATATTTGTAAGTGATGGGTCAAAGCAAGATAAAGTATACATAAAAAATAAATGTCTTCATTTAAACCATGTATCACACATATAACTACAAAAAAATAACATCAAATTAGCTGAAAGTATATATTATGTAACATTCATTTGTTATAGTAAGTTTATAAGAATATAGGTCCCAAAACATTAAAAAAAATGAATTTCAAAAGTAGATGAAAAGTAGATTTGAAACTAATAAGATTATATGTGTTCAAACTTACTTTTTATTTAAAAAATAAATAAATTAGATATGTACTAATTTATGATGTGAAGATCATCATCTATTTTAGCAAGCCATCATTACAAAAAAAATTCTTTTTATTAAACCTTACTTAACACATATTTAAAACAAAAAACCCATGTTCAAAAGTAGATATCAAAAGTTACTTGTATTTTAAAACCCTATTTAAAACCTACTTTTTCAAATTGAAAATTGAAAATTAATGCACATTACTATAAAAACATCTTATCTTTTATCATTCAAGCAAAAACATTAAATGTTTCACAATTTTATTATGACTTTAATTTTTATTTAAAATCTACTTGTTGTAATTTTGACAACTTAAAAAAGTTGTTCCTTGTATCTTGCTTAAACCCTAATATTTAACAATTTTCCTAATGAAATTCGACCTGAACTCCTAGACGATTCTAAATTCATTTCTCATACTTGCTCAACACTGATTATGACTATGTGAATATGAATATAATATAATTACAATATGTAATGAAGACATAAGTATGCCTCCAAACCAATTGACACAAGGGAGTGGAAACCTTATTGCCTACTATGGTGTGTAGCATTCTTAATGAAATCTCATTATGCCTTATTGTGAGGTTGCATGTTACCAAAGCTCGTGTTAATTACCCAGTCCATATATGGACATGACATTCTATTCCGAACCAACTTAGTAAATTGACCAAACTAGGGTTTTCCTTAGTATGGGATCCCCTAATACAGTTGTTAGAGCAAACCAACGAACACTAATGCATTGTTAGGGATGATGGATGGTGGGTGGGAAGGAGACTTGTTATCATTGGGTTCCAATTCCCTAGCTAACCATGGTTGTTAACTGAGTTTCTGTATTTATTTACCTATCTACGAACAGCCTGCCAGCCCCGACCAATGTACTAATCATCTACAGGAAAGGATACTAAGGTGAAACCCAATGTCAAGTGAGTTGAGGTTCATCCTCCACTGAGTCATAACAGGCTTCCAATGGATGGTGTGCTGTTAGCCATTGGTTCAATCTGGTCTCCTGGGAGCTTTTGTATCTGCCATTAGGGGTTGTGGAGTTTTAGGTGACTAACCAAGTTTGATCTAGTAGGAATAAGGTTTAAGAATTGGATCTGCATTGGAGGTGTTCCTACACACATTGTTGATGTTTTATCTTGGTGATTTTTTCGGAGCGTAGAGGGTAGCACATGCTTTTGATGGTTGGCTCATGTAGTTTTTAGTATTTGGGAAACAAGACTGACTTGTAGACATTGAGGAATGGTTATATCACTTGGAGAAGCTTTTAATTAATGCGAAGACCTATGAGAAATGTTTTAGTGTATTCATTAGTAACCTTACACAGTGAAAATTTTCATTTGTAATAGGTGGGTGTTTCGAAATGTGAAGAAAAAGGAAAAGAATTTCTCATAGGTCTGAATGTAATGCCCTTGAAGGAAGGCATTCCTGAAATAAACGGCCCCTTGGCTCTGTCTGGGTTGGGTGCTTATTTGAGGAACACCCCACTCATGGGGCACTACTGTACACTTGTTTAATCTGAAGACAACAATTGTGGAAACAGCCCTTCACAAACAACCCATCTTATTCACCTTGGGAGCTGGATCAATTCTTAAAGAATACTCCATTTTCAAAGGGTTTGTGAGGTTGTTGGTTGCAGTGTGCAGCTTCAAACCACCTCAATCTGGAGTCCTTCCTGATCAGTGATCCCTGGGGCTTGTGCACACGATTGAGACTCTGGTCTAGCAAAAGATGTTGAGCAATAAGTAGGTCTAGACTATTTAACACAAGCTCCACTCATTCTTCACATTGTCTCTTTGCGAAATGTCCCAATACATAGGCAACTGTCAGAAACACCTCTTCTGGTCCACCTTTTTTCCATCTCCGATGTGCAAGCATTGGAGTTTGTGATCCCCCCTCACATCAATGTGGATACATGGGCACGCATCTTATCCTGTGTTGGGTGGTTCTTAGAATCAGGGATAGATGCTCATCAGTTATCATCTCCAATATATACCCATTTACTTGTTGATTCTCTAAATTCAAAGAACTGGTTTTGATATATAACCACAATTTTCAAAATATATGAAAAAGTCAAGAAAATCAATCAGTTCTTCCATGAAAACTAATAGCTCTTTAAAGTTTTTGAAATAATCGAAATTGGTGGTTCTTTGGTTTTGTTTATTTTTCGAAGAACTGACAGTCTTTTGATTCTGAAATATTTAAAGAATTGAAATTGACGATTCTTTCAAAATTGGAAGGACTGCCCAATACTAGTTTATACATAGATTGGCATAACAAAGCCTTTCTCACATTCATAAATCCTTTCTCACCCATCAGTATACTAGATGGAAATGTTTTATTAATGATTTTGATTTAGTTGACCTCTTGGCAAAACCCATTACACCTGCTAGACTACTTTTGTGCTCTTGTTGCCACTTGAAATGTTCTTGCCTTCCTAAATTATGCTCAAATATCCAAGAATAGACGGCATTTGCACATGTTTCTTCTTATGTGATAACATTACCCTTTCAATTCCACATCCAGTTCATCAAATTCACATATTGTCACAATTGCTTCCTAAAACTCTTTATCACTTGAAAACTTAATCCTTTCTTGAACACCACTTAGGTGGATGGGCTAGTTGACCTCTTAAATCGTCAGTGTTGACAAAAGAGGAGGAATACACTTTTACATGCAAGATTCAATGTCTCACCCTTTCACATCAAAAATTTACAAACCTATTTACATCTAAATCCAATCCAATGAATGGCTCTATTTAACGCTTATGAGGATTGGTGGTAATCAGAGTCTGAGAGTCTGATCCAATATATTAAATAAAGGGCTGCCCATTTGCCCATCCAAAGATATGTCTGGTAATGACTTGACACATTTTGGAGCTACCAGACACATTTTGGCTCCTATTATGAATCCTTTGGGCCTGCCAATTACAAGCACAAAATGTCATAAGGTGGAGCCAAAATGTGTCTGGGCAGCATCCATCCCAGACAGTGAAAAAAGAAACGTAGTGGTACTTTTGTACTTCCTGCATATAGGACCCTTGGTTGATTTAAGGTCTTTGGCTGTGCTCCTGCAGGCTCAACATCTATGGAGAGTAATAATTTATTCTAGTCCAAATTGTTTAGATTTTACATCAGACTTGTGCCCTGCTTCTGCATGGGCAACATCTACTAGAGAATAGTAATGTAGTCAGATCTGGATTTGGGTTGGATTGGGTTGAGATTTCCTTTCCCAGATCTGGGTGGGTCCATTTTGCTTCTTTGGGTAATAATTAATAGTACTATAAGCAGCACCATGTGACCCCAGACTGGATTACAGACTGAAACTACCAAGAAAAATGCCTGTTATGTGCAGCCAGTCTGCTGTTTTGATGCATGAACAAAAACACAGAGCATAACAGAGTTTGTTACTTGTGGCTGAAGAAGAAGTAAGTACAACAGAGAACTGAGGACAGGACCAGATCAAATGGCTGGGGAGTGGAAACAACATGGTCCTCAGTCCCTTAAGAGTCTAAAAGCAATCATCAAGTTAGAAGCAAAGAGATTACCTATCCTCTGTAAGTGGTTGGTAAGCATCACATAAAATTACGGTCCAGAAGTATGTGCACAAAAAACAAGTTTAGATGCCCAAATCTTCTTGAACTCATGAAGGCAACAGTTGGTACTTGTGATGGGGTTTAGGGTGAACTGATGTGCGCAACAGTTCGTACTTGTGAGGGGGGCAGGGTGGGTTTTCCAGTGAACATGAAAGTTTACAACTGGTGTGTGAAGCCCATGTTACTTTGATCATTTTTTGTTCTAGGTTTTGCCTTTTGGCAGTGCATTGTGAGAGTCAGTCCCTCTGTGGCAGTGAAGATGAAGACTCAGGCAAACACACTATTCTCATGAACATAGCTTAGCTTGTATCCTCCCTCCAAAAGAGAAAGAAACGTTGTCAGGCCACAAGCTAGTCATTTGCAGTCTAGGCTCCCCATCATGCTGACTTGAGCATGCAACATTGTAAATTGCAAATTACGCCAACTGATCAACTGGGTGGCACCCAAAGTCAGGATAAGTTGTTCTTTGGTGATACCTCAGTATAAGAGCATCTCCGGCTGTCCTCAGTATGTGAGGCTGCCAAAAATATTTTTCAAATCCAAGTTTAGTTAATTACTTTTTTCCAACCCCATCCATAATAAATCTGGGACTGCAAATAGGTGGGAGACTACTAAAAACAATCCACCTGGGCCAATCAACCTATCTAGCTGATCATTAGCAGATATTAGGCTTTGCTTTGCCTATTACCAGCCTGTGCAAAACGGCTAGGCCAAAACCAATTTTCTGAACCAAACCAGCATGTTTTGACTTTTCTTCATCCAATTTTCTTTTGCAAAGCCACGTACTGAGTACTGGTGGAGTTGCTCTAGAGCATCTCCACCCACAGCCATAAAACAGTCTGTACACTATGATTTGGATGAAACATTACTATTGATTTGAACTCAGTTTACAAATGCTTATGATACAATGCCCTCCAAGAGGGCTAGTACAAGGAACTTACCTTTTTTTTGATTGGCCAGCCATACTGTTTGGTCCAGGTGATGACATTTCAATAGTCTCTCACTTCGTATTGTTCACTTTTTAGAGCTTATAGGTGGGGGAACAAAATGTATGTCGGATCTAGTACACAGGCCCAAATAGAGAGGGTGCAGGTGGAGATGCTTGAGGACATGATCTCCTCATGACCATAATTGTATGGTCTTTATATTCGGTAGCTGTTATTGCACTATTAAACTCCCAGCTAACATCACAGACATGCATACAACAAGAAGAGGCCTGAACAAACGTCTGCATCATCTGATGTGGTGGACTACCATATCTAGACAGTGAGACACAGCAAAATGACTCACTTCACCTTGGACTACTTGGGCATTTTGTTTATATAAGGACCCAGAGTGAGGGCCCAGCATGAGGTGGGAGCTCAGCACGGGACGTGAATTCCCAGAATTGCATTGCTCAAGGCCCTTATCTGGTGTAAAGATCTGGTAAAATTTTAACAGCTGCAAATTTTGTTTGAGAAGGAGACAAGGCACCTTACATGTAAGGTTCCTGATTTTTGGGAACCTAATGTGTAAGATACCTCTTCTGTTGAGGCAGAAATGTTAACGAGGGTATGGTATCAGGTGCCCTCCACATACACTTAAAAACATTCTTCCAGTTCTTTACACTGATTTAAGCAAATTCTATCAATTTCAGCATAAATAAGTACATTGTTATACTGGAGCATTAAACAAGGAAACAAAGGTGAACTCTTCTTGGCTGTAAAGCTCTGGCGAGCATGTACAAGGCAAATCACAGCAGACTCTATTTGTATTCTAAATCTCTGTGCAAATATTTTGTTTTAGACCGTCATGTCAATTCACATGCATATGTTTGTCTGATGTGCCAACAGCAACAACTAGAAGCAGCAAACTATTTACTTTAACCTTTACTTATATACTGCCTTACTGATTTAAAGCAATTCCTGTTATGCTTTTACAACAAAATAGTATAATCTGTTGAAAGAATTAAGACAAAATCAACAGGCATGCATAAGTGAAGTTATTAGGTCTTACTGATAAGCACCTCATTAGGCAAGACACTAGGAGATTCCCAAATTGCCTATTGGGTTTTGTATTCGGGAAACCCTCTGCTTGAGTCTGAGTTGCCCTGATCGGAGAACAGGTACTTTCAAAGAGATTAACCATCTGGCAATGTAGTGGCCCACAAGAAAATGGGCTGCAGTGTCTAATCCATTACGGAGCACCTAGATCAGCAGTTAGATCACATTTGTATCTGAAGGAAAACAATGGACAGGAGGATTTACTATTCATGATCAAGTTTCAGATCTACATTCAGATGACCAAACCTTAAGAGTTGGTCACATGACCCCTTACAGATGTTTCTGTTCTATGAGCAGGCATAAGTGGTCACTTGTGGGATCACTAGGCAAGACACTAAACACAGTTGAGTGAGGGGGGCTAGAACTCACCAAGCATAACTAAGAGCAGCCCAGGCATGGGCCACTGACAACCCATTTAAAATTTGGCACTAAACAGATTTGATCCACCATGGTGGTATCTCCATCCAGATGGGAAATAAAAGATGCCAAATTTTGGCTGCATCCCTCCTAAAGTACCAACAGGGGGACCTACAGCAGTGTCAGTTCTGGAAGAAGGGTGGACTGTCGCCTGTATGGTACCTGGTTTTGTCAGAACTCACTTGCCACAAAAGAGTTAGTCCACAAGGTAACCATAACCTGGGAAAACTGAAAGCAAACAATGAGAATCTAGGTCTAGAATTCAACCTCAACAGAAAGGAATTCCCTTTGTTAACTGCTCAGTGCTTACATGTTACTAGGAGAGTAAATGTGGGCAGGAGGGAGAGCTCTCAATTGGTACCATGAATCAATCATGCAAAGTCACTGAAGTTGTTTGGAACAATGCTATAAAGCATTACACCTTCACATATAAAATTACTCAACAAACAGTCTCTCAATGAGAGTCATCTATTTCCCATATACCATTTTCACTGTCATTCAAAAGTGCTCTGGAGAGTTTCATCCAACAGTCTGGTCAACAGCAGTGCTGACAGTCTTACAGTCTTCAAAAATCACCTATGCTGCAATTTCAGGCGGTGAAACTGACACTCACAAATCAAGGGAAGCAGATAGACATGGTACTCAGCTTTGACAGTCAACAGCATAACCATGTTTCTGCTATTTATGTCACAGTTCACAGCACTACACTAGAAAATGTTCCTGCTGATTCTACTCACGACTTTATCTATACAATTTGCAACTTCACTTTCCTAACACCTTAACTGAAATGTGTCTAATACTCCTCCTCTGGGTAAGGAAGACTGCCACCAGCCGCAAGAATTTGTTGTTCCAGCTGCAATTCAAAATCCCACAGCCATTCCCACAACCAGTTAGAACAGAAAACCCTTTATTACAAAGGGAAGATCAACAGAAAATTGACAAAGTGTCAGACCATTCCCATCCCCATAAATAGCAGTCATCACTCCCCAAAGAATTGGTCAGGTCCCAACACTAGGTAGATGAGTACATAATAATCCCCCCAAAATTTTGGGCAAAACCATTGTTAAAATATGGAACAGGCAAGTTTCTGTTTCTCCCTGTGAAGACAGATTGCTAAGGGTGTACTAATTATATAAGTCTGTTTAAGATATACAATTGCCAAAACAGATCTGCTAACAATACCACAGCTTTTCAGGTCAACAATATTACCTCAAACATATGTTCTAGCTTGCTCTTGACCAGTGCAAATTCTTGCTTCAATTGCTCCAGGCACTTTTGACAGCTGTAAGGCCACATAATACCACTCATCAGTTCTAGACTTGGAAAAAGGACTGCACATAACCACTTTCTCTGAGCTATATGGACAAAGATCATAAAGAATATGGCTGAAAACATGTTCCATTACCACAACAAGAGGCAAAGACCAACAACAGATTTGACAAACCCAAACACATAAATGAGCCTCCATAATATATACCTATCAGCTCAACAAAATAACCATGGGACCAAAAGTACTCACCCCTCCCTGTCTTTTTCCTCACAGAACTTCCGAAATTTGATGCAGACAGCTTTTACTTTTTGTGCACCTATACTGATTTCAAAGCCACATCATTGTCCACCTCAGTCAATATTGGTACATACAAAACTGAACTCCCTCAACGTAATATAGACCTTAACTGACTGATACTATCACAGGGCTGCGGATCATTGCACTTAACGTTGATGCCAAGATCTCATTCAAAAATAGAGGTACTACACAATTTCCTCTCCTCATCACAGTTCTTGGTTGCAAGCAGCAGAGGTTCCACTTTATCCAACTTAAGTGAGTCCTAGTAGACATCAGAGCTGTCCTGCTAAGCATAACTGACTGGTAAATCCCCTATTAGATACCAAGTAGCAGAAACAAAGAAAAGGATAGACCCTAAGTACAACCTACACAGCTGTCTCAAGTCTTCAAATCATTCAGCCAGAATATGTGCCTACCTCTTCTACCCAGAACCATTGTGAATAGTGATGGTGAGTGCAAAATGGGGATCTTGACCATATTGATAGATTGCAGAGAAAACTCCACGACACACAATAAAGGTAGCATGAGCATGAGTGCAGTCATAACCTTATGAGCATCACTCATAAAGTGCCAGACCATCCCCTTGATCATGAATAACAGTGACAACCTTTCATTACTCCCCACTGACTTCATCAGCTCCAACCCTGATGACAAATATGTGACAATCTGCTCAAAATGTTGGGGCAAACCTTTATACAAAACATCTGTGTCCTGAGTTTCTGTCACATTCCGAGAAGAAATGGGAAGACTCAGTCATGATGTTCATTAGCACTCAAGGTATATATCTGTTGCATTCCTGGAAGCAATGGGAACACTCAGTCTTGATGTTGGCTAACACTCAAAAGACAAAGCTAATAAAAATAAAGTCAATAGTGTCCTCATTCAGGCTGCAGCAAGCCTTTGGTTGGTCCCACTTGCACCCTGGACATATACTACAAGCACACTACTGGTGACCAATTGGACACAGAACATCTGCTTAAGCCATCAGAAAACATATCTACAACATTGCAGACTGAGATCATGGTCAGCATAAAGACTAAAGAAAGCACCATGTCCTTTTGTGAAACATGCAGTTGACAAAGCAGGTGATCACCTGGAGCTGCTTCCCTTGAATTGATGTACATGAGCATCCACTGCCACATAGTTGATTGGGTCTTGCTTACTGTACACCCACAGCAAAGCAGAGATCAAAACCAAAATCAGCCACAAAAACAAATTTTATTAAGAATGCTTTCAGCCTCACAAACGTGTACTGTCAGGGGCTGTGGCAAGGTATATTATCAATATGAATGGCATCCAGAACCACAAGCATCTCATTGTTGTCCTAGTCAGAAGATGAATGTTCTGAAGAGTTGCACATAACTTTACAGACACTATGTCCTCCACATGTCTGAAAGAGAATAAAAACACTTGCTCGACAAACCTACTCCATATTGACTCTCCTCTCTAGTGTTTTGGAAGGACAAAGAAAGGCACAGGCATATATACATGTGACAGCTTGAGAGGGTTGAAGATGCTCACAGAGATTCAGTCAACTCCTCCAGGAGCCTTCCAGAATCTTCAAAAAACAAGGAAACCACTTCGGAAACGAATTCAGGATTGCTTTCATCTTGCAATTGCTGCAGCTGAGTAAACTGCTGGTCCAAAACTTCCTGTCACCATCCCTATCACCGTAAGGTTCCATGTATTTTCACATTCGTAGTCATCTAAAGTGCCTCATACTTCCCACAAAAACCAACCCAGGACACAAAACCAAAAAGAAAAATCCCGGCAACACACACACACACACACAAACCAGAAAACAAAAGAAACTAGTATCTATTATGATCCTCAAAACGCCGGTCTCTCATCTCCCACGCAATACCAGATTTCCACACCACAATCCGAACAGTAATCACAGACGCGAGGCTAAATCAGGAACATAGATTGCGGATGGACAAAAATGCGACAGAAAAAAACGATGAAGTTATGTTACCTCGGCCAGCAAGGTTTCCGTCAGATCTATCAGCTCCTGCTGCAGCTTCTCCACGTCCACGGCCCCGTCGTCTTTCTCACCCGCCTCATCTTCCTCCCGTTCGTGCTTCAGCGCTACTACTGACTTCTCAGACTCACAGGCGCATGACGATCCGCTGCGGGGCCCCCGCGGCTTGCACTCCGCTCCCCCCGCCTGCAGCGTCATGGACGCGGCGCTCATCAGCTCCACCGCACCGCCTGACCTCTTCCACACACACCGGCCCCCCACCCCCTCCACCCCCTTTCTCTCTCGCGCGCGCCCGCGCTGTCTGCCTCTCGCAATAACGCCGAGGTTCAAGGATCGAAGCAGCCTAAGCACAAGTTTGAACTTGGCATCTTTCTAGTGACCGAAAGGAGAACGAGACTCAGAGGAGGACACAGTGACTTGTAGGTAGGTAGGTAGGTAGGTAGGTGGCAGCTTTTTTTCTTTTGTTTTTTTGTTTTTCTTCTGGCGGAATTCCGTCAAAAAAGCGAAATTAAAATTTGAAAATCCGAAAACTAATTGATTTTGGATGTTTTCAATCGCCAAAAGTCAGAAAAAATTAATAAAAATTTCCAGATTTCTGTAAGGGTTTTCATTTCATAGCCAAAAATATGATATGATTATTACATATTTCTACGTCACATTTGGTTTATAGCCATATTTGGCTAAATCTTTCTAACGATGATAGCCACTTTTTTTCTACATATTCCCATGAATGATCGCCACTTTGGCTATAAACAAATATTCCTAAAAAAACCAAGTTCATGTGCTGAAGTTGCAGAGGCCAGAGCAATTAACACAGGTACGCAGATACATGAACTCAGGTTGGAGAGCCAGAGCAAACTAATCGCAAAAACTAAGTTAGGTGCATTCACACCTAAATGTTAAGTCAATGTGAAGTGAAAATCTAGGTGGCGTCTTAGGTGGCAACCAATGTTAAATGTGTGATTATTTACGTGTGAATGTTAACTTAACATAAAATCTTCATGGTAAATAGGTTTAGGTTCTAAATGAGTCAGCTTGGTGTTAAGGGGACTTAATACTAGAGTCCTTAACACCAAGTGTGAATGCAATTTTAAATATGTCATTTAAGTTGACATAACAAATTATTGGTAATTTGTTACCTATGGGTGGGTGGGTACGTAACTAGTATTTAATTTTTTTGGCCGATAGGCTGGGTCCAGGTGCATCTGTGATGGGGCAAGATTCACTTGCTCTTTGCTTCGTCCAATTCACACATAAGGGTGATGAGAGATGATACAAATCCCATTTTTTGTGGGCTGAATTCACTTGCTCTCTTTTCTTGGCTGGGTTCACTCCATGATTTGTATTTGCTCGAGTTTGCTCCCTCGTTCTCATGTTGCTCATTTCAGTAGTCTGCTTCTCCCATTTGCTGCATGGACTTGTTCATTCTCACTTTTTGCTCAAAGGGTGCCTGGAGTTACAAGCCTTGGGTGAACCATCACCTACAGTGGTGGTGGTGCCATGGTAAAAACCTAAAACCATGCCCTCCAAGGGCAAACCCTAGTAGGCTACTACCCTGGTAAATGAAACCCCTCCCCTACTTGGGCAGCTCCACCCATACTCTGCATTTGGCCTTGTAAGAGGACTTCTCGCATTCAAGATAATTTTTTTTCCAGTTTCCCAAGCCCCACCTATAAACATGAAACTAAGATTATAAGAAATAAGAACGTACTAATAGTAAACCACCTGGACCAATCATTATGTTTGATCAATCAAGAGCCCATGTTAGAGACTATGCAATGGCTTTTGCCATCCTCTCTGCATATTGAGCAAAACTGCTCTGCCAAATCCATATTTACCAAATCTGTTGGAGAAGTTTTAATCAAACTTCATTCAAAACATGTTGTGCAGTGTGCCAATGCCACAGTGAACCGGCAGCACCCATCATGACCAATGCACCATCCACTGGATGCCCGCCCCTTATGACTCAGTTATGGATGACCCTCAACTGAGTTACCACCTGGTTACGCCGGTTCTCAAATAGGACGGTTTTCACAAATGTGATAATAATCGGTTTTCATATCCGATTTTCACAATCTGGATCTCAAATTTATATTCATTTAAAAAAAATTGGAAATAAAATTTAACTTGTTTAAAGAATAAATAAAATATTACACATTTAAAAAAATAAATAAATTATAGATCCAAGATTTCATCTTTTTCAAATGTTTTTTCAAATACTTTTGACTCCTCTTTTAACTCTGCATTAGTTTCAATTAGCTCCAATAAATTAGAAAAGGGGTTACAACCAATCCTAGGGTCATTGGGGCCAATTTTTGTTCACAAAAATAATTTATTTAAATTATATGATTGCAAACGACGTCACCTAGAATTAGTAAGTATTCTATCCAAAATTTTAAAAATTCAGTTTCAATTTGTGAACCAACAATGCCTAAGATATGATGGACAAGGAATCCAATCATAGGAAACATAAATTCATGCTTCTCTCACCATTGAAGAGGACATTTGAAACCGCCTAAAAATTAGAAGTTCCCTACCAACAAGCTCCTTTGCTAGATTACTTGTACTTGTTATTATTTCAAAAATGTCCAAAGTACAATCTTCATCAACACCTTGGTCAATAGTGGCATTTTTAAACAACAAGTGCAAATGATGATAACATTTTAATAATATAGGATACAAAGTTTTTATTATCATATTCTTCAATAGTGGCCTTGCCTTGCTCAAGGCCAATAAATGTAAGTTTAAAAACCTAGGATCCAATATCAAAAGCAACATGTTGTGAACCTTCTTTTCTTCATACTTTCTTAAAAATACAAATAAAATATAAAACATCACAAACATTTTTTTTTTTGAGTTAGAGGTTCAAAAACCTAATTCAAGAGCAACAATGAATTCCTCTTTCATAAAATTATCAAAAGAATTTGAAATTTTGGGTTCTTCTTTCAAATTCAAACAAATGGAAATGACATAACTTAAAGCATCACTTAATAACCAATGATTTTTAGATTGATTAAAAACATAAGTAAACACAACAAGCGAGAAAACATCAACAGTGATTTGAGAGATGTGTCATGTCAAAAGAAAAAGCACTTGTGTAGTCATCATAACAATAGTATGCATGTTATAACAAAGCCCGGGGGGGACACTAGTTTAAAAAAATAGGAAATACGTGAATACAAGGTGCAATATATTGGTTGTTGGGTAAAAATTATAAGTTAATTAGTTTTAAAATAAGGTACATGTTATTCAAATAATCAATTTAATTATAATATAAGGTATGCAATAATCTGAAATAATGGATTATAATTAATATAGGGTGGCTTTAATATGTATATACTAGAAATTATTTAATAATAAGGTGAAAAAAAATGGGTTGGACAATTATTTCATACCCCACCCCCTAAAAATGGTCATTTGATGCATGTATATTTCAAACTTTACACTAAGTGTCCCCCCCAAGTAACAAAGCAATTGATTTTTGAAATTGCAATGCCTCTTGAAAAGAATAATTTTCTTGTAATTTTGCAAAAATAAAATAAAATTATTAACACTTACTATTAATTAAAACTAATTATAAAAATTGTAACATACATATTTTTCATTGCAACAAAAAATTAAATAAAGAAGTTACCTTGTCTTCACTAATGTATTCATTCCTTGGGGCCAAAGTAAATTCAACACGTGCCTTGTTCCACTTTTGTCCACCTTTCCCAAAAAAAAATGGCTAAGTTATACACTTCTACAAATTTCCTTATGCAATCTTAATAAAAATATATGTCAAGTCTTTATAAACTTTTTCATTTGCTATAACATATTGACAAGCCTTGGAAAATGCATGCCCAAAGCAAGTTCCTTCATAACTTTCCTCCAAACCTAAAATGTCACAACTTACAATTACTTTTCATGCAAAAGTCATTATGTTCAAGTTGGGCCTCTCATCTTTCACATAAACAATAATCTTTTTATTCAAGTTATATTTTTTTTAATTACTCAATCAAGTTTTTGGCCAAAGTCTTCTTAGGATTATCTACAACTTAAAAAAGACCAAGTGTAACATGTTTTGGATGTCAATTATTAGATCCTAAAAAATCAATCACAAGGGCAAATATCATGTGCTCCTTTTGACATCTAGAGATTAAAGCTCATTGTTGCATAATTACATTTGTCAAATTTAGTAAAACATATTACTTTGTTTAGTTTTTCCAACTCATGGAACACCTATTGTGAAAACTGCTTTCTAAAAGGAAAAAACAGCTTTGGACATAAATGCAAACATAGGTGCTTCATTTACAAACTTTCAAAAAATTGCATGTGTAGATGATTTTAAATAATCAACAAGCCCACATCTTCAAGAAACATTTTTTTACTACATATGATCCTTCTTGAAAGGTTTTTTGGCATAAAAAAAATTAACGATTACACTACCAGATGGATTTTGTTTCTCCCTTTCTTTTCTCAATGGACTATTTATTTCCTTTTCAAACAATTTTGTAATAATAGAATGGTCTACATTCGCATGTTTTTTCAATGTTGATATTCCATTTGTTGTATTATATATGATTAAACCTTTCCTTGCTTAGGTTTTAGGGTTACAAAACAAAATTGAAGTATTGTAACAAAAAATACATTTCATGGTTTGTGGGCATTTTACATCAACATCCATGTTATCATTCACACAAAAAAGAACCAACATAAAAAAATTGTATCATGTGATTTCCACATTATTCTTTGAGCATGTAATTGTTTTATGTTTTTTTTCATTTTATGGGTTTTGGTTGCTTTCAATTTGAAGATTGGGGTTTATTTCATATTCTATATCATTGAATAGACAAATCTATATTGATTTTTTTAATAATACTGATCATATCCATATACTAATCATATTCTATTTCATATTTGACAAATTCAAACCCAAACTTACTGCTGTCCAAAAACAAATTGGGCTCTATTCTACAACATATACCATAAATATATTTATTGTTATTTGAATTAAATATTTAATTTTAAAAAAATGATATTAGATAGCACTAACTTTGTGAAAATCAAAATATCAAGCCCAAACACTACAAGTGAAACCCAAAATTAAATGCAACACATTTTGTAGGTGTATACTTTATGCAAATATCATGAAACTACCCAAGTTGGTCCCCCCATAGTGTGCTTTCATGTTCATAACACAAGTTGCACAACACATTGTAAAAAAGGCCTAGTCCCACATAGATCAACCTTTAGATTAATTTTAATGAGAAACATTTCAAACATGCACACATGAAATTGATTTGAAGCAATAGATGATGGAATCAAAAGATACAAAAGTTATTGATTCAAGAAGATAAAAGGTGGAGAAGTGGAAATTAATGAGATCAACAAACATAATAAAATATTTTGGATCACAAATTCCTTACAAGAATATTAATCCACAATATCAATGATTTTTGACAAACCTTGTGTTTTTTTATAGTGAAAGGATGTATTTAAAAACAATGTATAATGATTCATGGTTTCGAGGCCTTGTGTTACAATGTGATTCAAAATTAAACATTATGTTTCAGAAGTATTAGTAAGAGAAAATATTTCATTGATATTAGCAAAGATTATGGAAGAATATGTTTCGTTAATGATGTCTACTTGTGTTACAATAAGCACATTTAATTTGTGGATGTTAAGGATTGGTTTTGATACATTTGCAATGGATATCAATTTTGTAAATAACAATTGGGTGTCACCATATTATATAATTGGTTTATTTGAAGTTCCCAATGCTTTTGGGGTAGTTCTTGTTAAAATTGTGAAACTTTTCATTATTCAATTCCAATTGGTTGACAAAGTATTAGTTTATGTTAAGAATAAAGATAGTAATTTGAATGCCCTTGAAAATGTTCTTTCAATTATCACAAGTTGTAAGCTTTTAAAGTTAGAAAAACCTTTTGATGGCACTTATTTTGATCATGTGATGAGCAAGGTGTGCCAATATGCAACTATATATGAAAAGGTATGTGTCAATGAAAAAAGTTTTTATCAAAGGAACCTAGGTGACATTGTAATTAAAGGCCATAACCTAGACAAAGAAAAACAAGAAGGGGTGTTAGGAGTGGGAGAAAACATGTGTTGAAATAGGTCTTCCTTGTTGCAAGTTGAAGATCTAGGTGAAGATGTGTTTTGCATTGTGTGTTGTTTTATTAAGAGGCATTAAAATATGCTTTTGCAATTAACATTTGTTATGAACATTTAGAGTCTTAAGTTGTAGGCAATAATTCCTTGTAGCCTTACATGGGTTGTAGTAATAATGGTCATTAAAGACTTTGAATCTAGTAATCTAGCAATGTGTGTTGAATCAAGCACACGACTATTGACTTTTATCCAATGATATAATTGTTACAATTTCAATTTTTGTACAATTACAAGCGAAAGAACAACACAAGATGTCAAATCCATTGTTCCAATGCAATCACTTTGACTTTGAACTTGAGATTTTGTATTTTTGCATGATGTGCGTGATTTTCAAAATTCTTGCTCCTTTCCTTGAATTTTGCAAGAAAATTTAAAATGAATGGACACAACATGCTTGTAGTTATATTAGATTCACAGTACAAAGGCTTGTAATGTTTGCAAGAATTTGTTAGTGAAGAAAGTGCTTCAATGATGGTGCAAGATTATGATATGGAGCTCATTCTTCCACTCCTCATGAAAGTTTCACAATTTTTATTACCATATTATAGTTGTATGCTTGTTAAAATTGAATATGTATTTAATGGCTTTTTATTTGGTTTTGTAGTTTTAAATGCAAAAGCAACACATGTTTCATTGGTGAAAATAACTTTAGTTACTAAAACAATTGTTATTAGTGCCAATGAAGTTGCAAAAACTTTGGAGTGGTTAAAGGAAAATGAAGTTTGATTCTTGTAGTCAGAATTTTAGCTTTACATTTCTTAACAATACCTAATTTTCTAATTGAGACCGAACACATTTTAATTTTGTTGGTGTTTTCATTATGACAATGTAGGCTAGGCACATCTAAATTCGATTATCTCACCATGATCTATACAAAATGGCCTAATGATGTGCACATAAGAAAACATTCATGGGCAAAAAATGATGTACATTTTTATTTTATTTTTTGTAATAGAGGCCAACCTTCTTGATGACCATGATAGTGAAATTGAAGAACTTGGTTTGTATGAAGAGTTTCTCGAGTAGGTTGTAATTTATATAGGTTGAATATATGCAATTATGTATGTAATAGCATAAGTGATTGTTTTTGTTATTGATACATTTTGATCATGGACATTGTAACTTCACTATTTCTTTAGGCTTTTAACTATTTTCAGAGATTATCCAAGGTGTTGCACATGTTCAAGTTGTGAACACATTGCTTTTTTTCTATGTGAGTTGATTTAAATGTATGGTGGGTGTAATTTGTGATTTGCTCTATATGGTCTTCTATTGAACCTATGTAGTGTAGAAAGCAACAATGTACAAGGTTCTTCAATATGCACTTGTTGCAATTAGTGTGAAGATAAAACCAAAATCTGAGTTATGATTTTTTTTTTCAAGTTTCATTTTGGTTGTTATTGCGTTACCAAAAGACAATTAAGGAAAAACAATCATTATTGTTATCAATATTGAGAATAGGCCACTATGAAAGTTTCAAACCCAATATTGTTATTTGTGTACAATGGTTTTTTTTTGGTGAATGAAAGATACCAACCAAGCACCAAAATTTCAAACCTAAACAATATTCCTAGCTTCAACTGACACCAATTTATTTAAAAATCTTGAGACACACACAACACTGATATGGACCCAAGGTGGGATCAGTCCCAAAATTAAGGGTCCAGGCCAAGAGTGCAGTTGAGTATGGCCCCCCATATTGTGAATGCCGTGCATGTTGGGAATGCACTCCACCCCTAGGCACTACCCATGGCAAAGCACCAGGCAAAGCATTTCATGAACCTACATATATGTAGATCAAAAGGGGAGGATTATTGTGCCTATTCTTTAAGTGTGGCAAATGGTCTTACCCCCTACCTATAGGGGTAAGATACTTAAAGAGTAGATGCAAGGTACCTCCCACTCCTACCGAGAGTGGGTGTACCATACAAAGGTTTCCTCCATATATATAAGGACTGAGAAGGGGACCATTTGAGAATGGGGGCCTGACATGAGGTGGGAGAGCACATGACCCAAATTTCCAAAGCCACCATATTAGAGGTCCTTACCTAGCATAAAGAACCCCTAGGATTTTGCTTTGAAAACGGACAATTATGATTTTGTTTGGGAAGAGAGATGGCACCTTACATGTAACATTCCTCAACAAGGTAAGAAATAGGGGGAAAAAAAAGGATTAGAAAGGGTGCGAGATTAACAAATAAAAAGCTCAGACATGAGCAAATGAAAACTAACTACATCTTATTGCGGAAGGTTATGCACAATTGTGCCTACTAGGATTCAAAATTTCAAGGTGGTTTTGTTTGGATGAAATGTCAAATATGAAATGGAATAGAGTTGTCATTATTGACACACATAACATTAGTTTATTATTGTGGATGTACAAGAAGGTGTGGTGTAGGCGCTTTCCATTTACAAGATGTGAAGAAGTTCATATGTCAAAATGAGGAACCTTAGATATAAGATGCAAAACATTTACCGAGAGTGATAAGGAACCTCCCACACAGAGACACACACACACACACAGAGGACAAATTGTACCGATTCTTTAAGTTAAAAGTACATTACAAGTTATCACTTGTAGTAATGAGGTGGCAATCCATATTTAGAAACTCAGAGCAAATCCATGCATTCTCAACATTTGGCCTTGTAACAATATTTCTCTCATCCGAGATTACTTATTTTTATCGATTTGAAGCCCTACCCACAGGAACGTGGGACAACAACAAAAAGTTAGAATCTATTGATAACAAATCACTTGGACCAATCAATATATCTGACCAATCAAGAGTAGATGTTAGAGAATGATGCTGGGGCTTTGCCTTCAGCATATTGAGCAAAAAAAATGCTTGAGCAACAACCATTTTCCCATTTTCCCAGTCAGGAAATTTTTATGGATCTATCCAAAACATGATGTGCAATGTGTTGGTGGAGAGCAACTTGGGGACATTGTCTCTTTGAATTGTTTTCTGAACATACATTTTGCTGACTATTTGACATCAAACATTCAGTGCCAGGAATGTTGAATAGTTTGGATATACCAACTTTCTGGTACCCTTGGGATTTTTTTGCTTTCAAAGTATGTATATGTTGAAATACCCACATCCAGATTCAAATAAGTAGTCCAGCCTGATATACCCTTTCAATAGCATATAATTTGGGTTTTGGGTATTTAATTGTCCGATTGGAAGACTTTTATATCCGCATTTGACATTGCATGACCTTATATTATCATGAATAAAAGTCTGCTTTGAGGCTTCTAATCTGCAAGCAGCCTTTGCAGAGTTCAACATAATAGCCCACTTTGGTGGCAAATTTCTAGAGACCCTAAACAAGACATATTACCTGGATCATATCTAGCTTCTATAACAATACTTGCCCAAACTCCCGGGTATTATGATGTATATATCCTGGGCCAGATAAAGTTATGAAATTTGCATCCCTCTCTTTCAAGTCCTTTAGGACTTTTGGTGCACTCTTTTGACTCTTTCAAATCTGAAAAGTCTTGTTTTCCCAAACGCTTTCACTCAACTATGAAAAATATTTACCATTTTTCCTCAACCTGAACTTAGGCCCACTTTACACTAGGAGTCAGGGCTGAAAAAACCTGGGGCCAATTTTCAGCATTTTTGGCTTGTTATTTGGCCTCAAGTTATTAATGAATGCTAGAACATTGGCATCAGGATATTAATAAATGCTGGAACATTGGCCCCAAGGGTTGCAAATTGACTTCCAAAGCTTGATGGTATCCTTTTTTCAGCCTTGGGGCCAATACAAGGCCATAAAATTCAGCATTTATTAATAACTTGGGGCAGATTGAAAAGAATTTTAAAATTTCAGCCTTGACTATTAGTGTAAAGCCGTTGGGGCTGATTTCAAGTTTTGCACCAATAGGAATGCTTGATTTGAGTTGAACATTGGCCTTGACTCCTAGTGTAAAGAGGGCCGTAGACAAGGTTCTACAAGCTGCTAACCCATTGAAGCACATTGGGAATAGTACACCTACATACTAAACTTTTCCCATTGGGTGCAGAAAATTCAGTTCACCCATTCATGAAAAAATATACCAGTTTCTGGATAAATATGTGTAGGGGAAGGGTAGGGCAAGAGGCATTTGTGCTTTAGGATGGTAAATTGCAAGAACCCAAGACATTTCCAAAATGTGGGACTGGACTTGGCAATGGTCTAGTCCTATGCCCCTTATTATTTCGGGAATGCCTGCATCTGTGGACTTTTTTTTACCTTACACTTATGCCCTTGAAAATATCAGTTTCTGAAGGCAACTTTTTCATCTTGTTAATAAGATGAAGAAGAGAAGTTTGTCCTATTAATTCAGTTACTGTTCGGTATTTTTAGTACTTTGAAATTTGTTTTGGACTCTTTCTCATAACCCGTCCAAACGAGTTCACTTTTGGTATGTACGGTTAAATGATAGTTTTTTAGCTCCACAAAATCTGTGGACTAGTCAAACGGAATCAAGAAGGCTTTGATGGACTTCATGAAAAAGTGAACTGTCCTTTCACGCACCTCAAAAGGTTATTTTGCTTACATACTCAGATAAGAGAAAAATACCCAAAAACACTTAACCCAAAAAACCTACGAGAAATTTTCTAGTGTATTTTGGAGATAGCCTTACTTACAGGGCAGAATTTTCCGACCACAAAAGGTAGGCGTTTCAAAAGCATAATGACCTGCCAGAAATTTTGCAGTGTATCTGGAGGTAACCTTATAAAGAGGTGTTTCAAAAGTGTAATGACCCGCCAGAAATTTTGCAGTGTACTCACAGAATTTCTTTTCTCATAGGTCTTTAGAGCATCTCCACCGGTGCTCAGTATGTGACTCCAGTCAGTAAAATTTATTGCGAAAAAGTCAAAATGTGCTGGTTTACCCCAGGAAATTGGTTTTTCTGCACCAAATTCGAGGAGCTTGCCGTGGCTGGTAAAAGGCTCAACATAGTTGTGCACCTCCAAAAAAGAGTGTAATGAATTGGACCTGACTGCGGTTCATTATTTCTGATTGGTCCAGGTGGTTTGCTATTAGTAGTCCCCACGTATATGCAGTTCCAGTTTTGTTGCTGGGTTTGCCAAAAGAAAAAAGCTAAACTTAGACATTTAATTTTATTATCCAGAGTGACATACTGAGCACCAGTGGGCAATGCCCTTGGAGCAAGCGAGGTGTTATGTCTGGTACACTGCATAGCACCAACCGGGGTTGCAAGGTATCTGGAAGGAGGCAGAGAGAGAGGGCCATAGGAAAAGCATTACATGTAGGGTACCGCCCCAGGAGCGGGCACCAAACATGTGCCCACTCCTTGGGCATTATCTTACATGTATTGGTTCTCCTATGGCCCTTTCAGCCTCTTTTCATTTCAGTTCCCTTACAATGCAGGTTGGAGGGGTCCTCTGTGGTGTACTGGACCTTACTTGGGCAAGTGCCAAGACCTACTCTTTACAAGACCTTTCTGCAAATCCATACGACCACTCTGCAAATCCACACGGAGATGTGCAAATCGAAATGAAAGCCAATACATAATGGAGCATGACAGTGCAAGTGATTATGTCTGTTTTGCTGTCCATTAAGAAATTTTGGCTTGCCCCTAGTGGACTCACCCAAATTTTTTGTAAGCGTCTCACCCCAGGCACATTGGTCTGTATTTGACACACTCAATAATACAAAAGTATTTCCCTTTCCTCATACTCATTATCAAATTGATAGCAATTACAAGAAAAACCTCTGAAAATAAATAAGGAAGCTCTGTCTAATCTTCTTCAGCTCAGCCCCTTGGGTCCCCTAACACTTCAGGTCACCTTCCAGCATCTCACATCTCACTCTGTAGACAAGGAGTGACCAATTGGAATAGTACTTGTTAAGAATATTGACATACTACATACTAGTGAAGGTCAGCTGCATCTTGAACATGTCATTGTGTAAGTGATCAATTCATCTGTAGTGTCATGGAGAAAGCAGAGATTTCTTCTGTACTTTTCACTAAATGAATAAGATCAGCTGCAAAGAGCTGCTAGAAATTGACTGACTACAGACTTTGTCACAAGATCTGCAACTTGAAAAGTTCACAGGAAGTCAAGCACAATGCAGGGGCAGTGGGGATATTGAACCTCTTGAACACAATGCAGACTGCCCCCAACTTCCGTTACTATAGATCTGGAACAGTCTGTCTGCCCCTGGAAAGTCTTCAAAAATCACACACAATTCAACTTTTTTGAAGGGTCCAATTTGATCTTGTGGATCCTAGCAATTGGAATGAATCAGGTGATGACCATGACAAAAGACTTGGAGGCTAGCTCACAAATGAGATGATTCCATTTGGCATATAGAATAACAGAGTGTGAGTGTGAACCTGAAAAAACCTGATGATACCAACCAGCTCATGAGATTTTGTTTCACAAGAGGAAATTCCACAAAAGCACATTGAAGGTACCAGGTGTATTAGTACCAGCCAAACCAAAACCAGCAAAATAGGAGAGTGAAAGTCATAACCTAATGACACCCATGAGAGAACCCATGACCCTCTTTCATGATATCAGGGTCAAACTTGACAAGCGTTGTCAAGGGTGCATTTTGAGAGCAAGCTTTCATGTTCTGAAACTCATAATCATAAGAAACACTATTGACTAAATGGTTTTGGTCAGCTGTAATCAGAGCAATTACCATGCAGCCAGAAACATACCAATAATACAATTGTTATCAGCAGCAGAAAATGCACAAGCTGGTGCAATATCATTAATGTTTTTACAGCTTCAAAGTTCTCATTTTCTCCTCAAGAGATGCCACTGCAGACAAACCCATCCAGCAAAATCGACCATCACCCTAATCAGAGGAATATTCAGCTTGTTGTTCAGATGAGACCCTGCTTGAGACTCAAAATGTTGCACTTGTTTCACTGGATGGAAAGCTGCCCAAATCAATAGCTCTAAACCAACTATTGACAGATGGCATTTACCATATCATCTAATTGACATATGTTATGAAGGCAATTCAGCTTGTGAACTGAGAATCTCTTTTTATGATATATCTAGTATGAAGGTTGGAGGCTTATTCAAAAACACTTGAAAGAATTTGATAACAATGACAACAAAAAAAAGAGGCTGGCAAACTTTGCGGATATAATTTCACCTTGATCCTCATCTAATTGCCAATCTAGCACTTCACAATGTGCTTTTGCCTGCTGTGCTGTCTTGCACCTGATAAAGAAACAAAAATGTCCTTGTGAGTTTCCATCTATCAGGAAGTCTGCAAGTAAGTGGATATGGGGCATGTGCAACCTCCATGCAGCACATCAGCAAACAGTGTGATATGGCCAAGCTGCACCAGACCTAAATTCTGCAAAAATCTGTCACTGTAAAGCCCACATTATGGCTTTGAATAAGTATAAAAGTAAGTGTCCATGTGTGTTGAGAGGACTATCACCAAGGATAAAGCAGCCTTGAGCAAGAAACACTCACCCTGCAATGGGTAGGGCTCCTTTACATATCAAATAATTCAGTGCAACCTGCCACGAAAATCAAGTCCAACAGTACCACAGAGTTGTCTCTTTGGTTACAGCATTTAGTTCTTTTTATGTAGAATTGTAAAATTGGGCAGATAACACATCTATCAGATTCAAAATGATGTAATCCCAAATGTCGTGACTATGTATGAGTAAGTGGAAAAGCAAGAACTACCCATTAGCCTGCCCTCAATATCAAGCATAAATGACCACCTACATTTCATATTACCATAATCATACTCCCATTTCACCAATGTGGAAGGAAAGGAAAGAACATATAACCATACCTGAGCAATTGACCTATCACCATGTGTTGTCCCTATTGTGTGCATCAAGTTCAACAATGGTCGAACCTGCCCAAACATTAGGTACACATAGCAACCATCAGTTTGGACTTACATTGAGTCCTTTATTGAGTTCTTTGTGTACTCCAACTGATTCAGGTGTCTGAAATCATGAAATGTAAACTTTGGGTATAGTACTCTACCATCAAGGCTCTCTTATCTGTCCGTGTAAGAGTTTTGTCAGTAAGCAAGCCCGATG
>Ga0116227_10004507_pt1 | contig 30202 bp, 29 predicted proteins | sample S1TSphgellanicum_FD_89693 | JGI IMG/M metagenome (GOLD analysis project Ga0116227, IMG submission 89693) | Host-associated microbial communities from peat moss isolated from Minnesota, USA - S1T2_Fb - Sphagnum magellanicum MG | ecosystem: Host-associated > Plants > Peat moss > Unclassified... | reverse complement strand
CGCTCGGTGTTCCTTGGTCGCCCAAACAGGGGATTTTCCGCTCATGACTGCCCGCACCCGTTCCGTCCCATGAACAGAATCAGAACAACATCCGTTGGTCAAGCCGCCAATTTCTGCTTAGATACGGTCGCGCTATGCGCGACTTCAGACCGCCCGCCCCGCCTCCCCACCCGACCACCAATGATACCATCATGCTGTGGTGGCCGGGTGGGGAGGCGGGGCGGGCGGTCTGAAGTTCCCAAACAGACACGTTCCCAAGCAGAAAGGCACGTCTTGGCCATCCAGTCCGATCGTTGGATCCGCCGCATGGCGATCGAAAACGGCATGATCGAACCCTTTGTCGAAAGCCAGCGGCGCGACGGCTGCATCAGTTATGGCCTGTCATCCTATGGCTATGACGCGCGCGTGGCCGACGACTTCAAGATCTTTACCAACGTCGATTCGGCGGTGGTGGATCCCAAGAATTTCGACGCCAATTCGTTTGTCGATCGCAAGACCCCGGTCTGTGTGATCCCGCCCAACAGCTTTGCATTGGCGCGTACGGTCGAATATTTCCGCGTGCCGCGCGACGTGCTGGTGATCTGCCTGGGCAAATCGACCTATGCCCGCTGCGGCATCATCGTCAATGTGACCCCGCTCGAACCGGGCTGGGAAGGGCATGTGACGCTGGAATTTTCCAACACCACGCCGCTGCCGGCCAAGATCTATGCCAACGAAGGCGCGTGCCAGTTCCTGTTCCTGCAAGGCAATGAGCCGTGCGAGACGAGCTATGCCGACCGTGCCGGCAAATACATGGGTCAACGTGGGGTTACCCTGCCAAGGATTTGATTGCCGACTGCCGCGCGCTGCCTTAATCAACCGCTTAAACTGTCACGCGGGGTTGAGGATATGGCACGGATTTACGATCTTATCGTCTACGGCGCGACCGGGTACACCGGTCGGCTGGTGGCGGAATATCTGGCGACGACGCATCGCGCGTCGGGCCTGAAATGGGCGATGGCCGGGCGCAGCGCGGCCAAACTGGCAGAGGTGCGCGACTTGATCGGCGCGCCGGCCGACATCCCGCTGGTTGTCGCCGACAGCGACGATCCGGCCTCGCTGTCGGCGATGGCGGCATCGACCCATGTGGTCGTGACCACGGTGGGGCCCTATCAACTCTATGGCACCGACGTTCTGGCCGCCTGCGTCGCGGCCGGCACGCATTATGCCGATCTTTGCGGCGAACCGGTGTGGATGCGCCAGATGATCGACCGGTTCGATGCGCAGGCAAAGGCAAGCGGCGCGCGCATCGCCTTTTCGTCGGGGTTCGATTCGATCCCGTTCGACCTGGGCGTGCTGTCGCTCCAGACCGAGGCGAAGGCGCGCTTTGGCTCGCCCGCGCCGCGGGTCAAATGCCGGGTGCGCGCGATGCAGGGCGGGTTTTCGGGCGGAACGGCCTACAGCCTGAAGGCAACCCTCGCCGCCATCGCCAGGGAACCGGCACTGGCCCGCATCATGGCCGACCCGTTCGGCCTGACTCCCGGCTTTACCGGCCCTGACCAGCCCCCCGCCAACCAGCCGCAATTCGATGACGCCACCGGCAGTTGGGCCGCACCGTTCGTCATGGCGGTGATCAACACCAAGAACGTGCATCGCACCAACTTGCTGCTCGGTCAGCCGTTCGGCGCGGATTTCGTCTATGACGAAATGATCCTGACCGGCCCCGGCGAGCAGGGCCGGGCGATCGCCGAGCACGTGGCAAAAACGCCGATGATCGGCACTCCGAACGATCCGAAGCCGGGCGAAGGGCCCACTCCGGAGCAGCGTGCCAACGGCCACTACGACGTGCTGTTCATCGGCGAATGGCCGGATGGCCGCACGCTTCGCTTTGCCGTCAAGGGTCGCTATGATCCGGGTTACGGCTCGACCAGCCGGATGATCGCCGAAACCGGGATTGCCTTGCGCGAAAGCACTGCGCCGGGCGGAATCGGCACGCCGGGCGCGATCCTGGGCGCCGCGCTGGTCAAGCGCTTGCAGGACCACGCCGAAATCGGCTTTGCGGTGGAAGACTAGTTTTTGCGCAGCGCGGTGACGCAGGCGGCGCGGTCGACATCGCGACCGTCGCCGCGCCGCGCATCGACAAACGTCGCGCTGGCGCGGCCGCCGTGCTCGCCGGGATAGAGATAGGCGTCGAGGATGCACGCGGTGCCCGACCACTGCAATTTGCGCGCATCGCCGTCGTGGATGTCGAGCCGGGGCGGCCCGAATTGCCGGATCAGCGCATCGGCATCGGCGCCGATCACGCTGCCCAGCACCGGATCGCGCACCGGGGCATGGTGGGGCTGGTGCGTTTCCGGCTGGCTGATCGCGGCAGTCGGTCGTGCCGCTTCTTCGCCGCCGCACGCGGCCAGCATCAGGATCAGGGGGATCGGCAGGATCGCGCGCATTGTGCCGCCGTCATTGCGCGCGGCACCGGGCGTGTCAATTGACCCGCGCGGGCGTCCAACCCTTTCCCGCGGCGGCTTGCCGCAACGCCGCGAACTGACTAGGCCCGGCCAAACCATTTTGCACGGAGCCGCCCGACGTGAACCAGCCTTCGACGACTGCCCCCCGATTTGATGTCGTCGCCATCGGCAACGCGATTGTCGATGTCATGGCGCCGGCAGGCGACGACGACATCGTCCGGCTTGGCCTGGCCAAAGGCGGGATGACGCTGATCGATGAGGCGCGCGCGCATGAATTGTATGCGGCGATGGGCCCGGCGCGCGAGATTTCCGGCGGCTCTGCCGCCAACACTTTGGCCGGGCTCGCCGCGCTCGGCGCCGCGTGCGGCTTTATCGGCCAGGTCAGCGAAGATCAGTTGGGCGAGGTGTTTGCCCACGATATCCGCGCCGGCGGGATCGCGTTTGCCACGCCGGCGCGGGTGGGCGAACCGGCAACGGCGCGCTGCCTGATTTTCGTGACACCCGATGGCCAGCGCACGATGAACACCTTTCTCGGCGCGTCGCAGTTCCTGCCGGCCGATGCGCTGGATGAAAGCGTGATTGGCGATGCCGCCGTGCTCTATCTCGAAGGCTATCTGTGGGACCCCGAGGAACCGCGCCGGGCGATGCGTCGGGCGATTGCGGCGGCGCGTGCGGCGGGCCGCAAAGTTGCCTTCACGCTGTCCGACGGTTTTGTCATTTCGCGTCACGGCGATGATTTCCGTGCGCTGATTGCGGCGGGCGAGATCGACATCCTGTTCGCCAACGAACACGAACTCGCCGCGCTCACCGGCGAGGACGATTTCCACGAGGGCATCGCCGCGCTGGCGCCACATGTCCCGACGCTGGTCGTCACGCGCGGCGAAAAGGGTGCGCATGCGGTCAGCGGGGGGGAAACCGCCGTGGTCGCCGCCGTCCCGGTCGCGCGCGTCGTGGATACGACCGGCGCGGGCGATCTGTTTGCCGCCGGGTTCCTGTTCGGCCATGTGCGCGGCCTGGCGCCGGAAACCTGCCTGGCGCTGGGATCGGTCTGCGCGGCCGAGATCATTTCGCACTATGGCGCCCGGCCAGAGGCCGATTTGCGCGATCTGGTCGCCCCGCTGCTGTGAATAGGTCTGCACGGGCAGTTTTGTGATTCCGCCGATCCGCCGCGCCCGGTAACCACGGAGGTATGGAGCATTTCGACCCTCTCGATCATCCCCATCGCCGCCGCAACCTGTTGACCGGGCGCTGGGTGCTGGTCTCTCCCCACCGCGCCAGGCGCCCGTGGCAGGGCGAAAGTGCCGATCCTGCGCCGCGCGGCGGGCCGTCCTACGATGCCGGCTGTTACTTGTGCCCCGGCAACACGCGCACCGGCGGCGAAATCAATCCGGATTACACAGCGACGCTGGTCTTTCCCAACGATTTCCCCGCGCTCTTGCCCGACACCCCGGCGCCGGACACCGCCGACGATCTGTTTGTCTCCGCCCCGGCGCGCGGGCTTGCGCGGGTGATCTGTTATTCACCCGATCACGGCAAGACCCTGCCCGATCTCGACAACGCGGCGGTGCGCGCGTTGATCGATACCTGGGCGCAACAGTCGGCGGAACTGTCGGCGATCTATGCCTATGTGCAAGTGTTCGAAAACAAGGGTGCGATGATGGGCTGTTCCAGCCCGCATCCGCACGGCCAGATCTGGGCAAGCGATTTCGTGCCGAGCGAACTGGCCGACGAAGACCGCGAACAGTCCGCCTGGTACGATGCCCATGGCCGTGCGCTGCTCGACGTGGTGGCGGAACGGGAAGTGGCGGCAGGAACCCGCGTCGTCGCGGCCAACGCGCACTGGCTGGCGATCGTGCCGTTCTGGGCGTCGTGGCCGTTCGAAGTGCTGCTCATCGCGCGCGACCCGGTTGCCCGTATCGCGCAAGTGTCCGACGCCGGCCGCGACGCTTTGGCGCGGATGTTGCGCGTGATCACCGGGCGGTATGATGCGCTGTTCGATTGCGCGATGCCCTATTCGATGGGCTGGCACCAGGCGCCGGGCACCGGCGATGCACCACACTGGCGATTGCATGCGCATTTTTATCCGCCGCTGTTGCGATCCGCCAGCGTGCGCAAATTCATGGTCGGCTATGAAATGCTGGCGGAACCGCAACGCGACCTGACGCCTGAACAGGCCGCCGTGCGTTTGCGCGATGCGGTCCCCGCCAACGGGGCCGGGGCATGACGTTGTCGGCACGCCTCCACGCCGGGTTTGTCGACGCCTTCGGCACCGCGCCGCTGATCGAGGCACGCGCGCCGGGCCGGGTCAATCTGATCGGCGAACACACCGATTACAACGATGGCTTTGCCATGCCGATGGCGATCGGCCCGGAAACGCGCGTGGCCTTTGCCGCCGATCCGGGTGCGGAGCTGCACATCGCTGCGCTCGATTTCGGCGAAAGCGACCGTTTTGCGCCTGCGCCTGTCGCGCCCTGTGCCGGTGGCGGCTGGCGCAACTATGTGCGCGGCGTGGTCGATGAACTGAACCGCGCCGGGGTGGCGGTTCCCGGCGGGACGCTGGCGATTGCCGGCAACATCGCCCGGGGCACCGGGCTGTCGTCGTCGGCCAGTCTCGAGGTCGCACTGGCCCATGCGCTGCTCGCTGCAGTCGGAGCGGACTGGGCCGCGATCGATATTGCGCTGCTGGCGCAGCGTGCCGAATGCGGCTTTCCGGGCGTGCGTTGCGGCAACCTTGACCAGATCGCCAGCGCGGCCACGCGCAAGGGGCACGCGCTGTTGATCGATTGTCGCAGCCTGGGTTTGCGCCAGATCCCGGTGCCCGATGACATGGCGGTGATGATTGTGCAATCGGGGGTGGAGCGCGGCCTGGTCGACGGCGAATACAACACGCGCCGCACCGAATGCGAACGCGCCGCCGCGTTCATGGGCGTAACGGCGCTGCGCGATGCCGATGATGCGATGCTGGCGGCGGCCAGGGGCGGGCTGGATGATCCGGCCTGGCACCGCGCGCGCCACATTATCGGCGACAATCGCCGCACGCTGGAAGCGGCCGAAGCACTCGCCGCCGACGACCTGATCACCACCGGCCGCCTGATGCGCGAATCGCACCGCTCACAGGCCGAGGATTTCGGCATCACCGTGCCGGAAACCGACCGTCTGGCCGCGTTGCTCGATGCCGCGATCGGCAATGAAGGCGGCGCGCGCCAGACGGGCGGCGGATTTGGCGGCGCGGTCGCCGCCGTGATGCGTGCGGATCGGGTCGATGCGGTCCGTGGCGCGGTGCTCGATCGCTATCGGACACCGGGTGGAGCGCTGCCCGAAATCAGCGTCGAAATCCCGGCGGATGGTGCGGGGGTCATTGCCGGTTGAGAAGCGGTTTACCGCTGCGCCAATTGGATAAACGGGTTGCGTATAGTGATGGACCGTCCGCCAGGCGTCGAAACCATCCGGCCATCCTGCATGTCCTCGCTCCAGAGGATGCCGCAATCCTGAGCCAGCGCGGCGGCGACAATCTGGGCATCATAGAACGAAAAGCCGTGATCCTCCGCCAGACGACGCGCCTCGCGATGGATGGCCAGGGTCAAAGCTGCGACCTCACACAATTGCGCCAGCGTTTCGGTGATGGCAGTCACGTGCGTCCAGCCAAGCCGGGCCTTGCGCCGCGCGACATGTGTCACTTCGCCAAGCACTTGCACCGAGATCCAGCCGCCGCCAGCCAGCAGAAGCTCCGCGCGATCAGCCGTGGCGGGATCGCTGCCGAACAGATAGCAGATGATGTTGCTGTCGAAGAAAGCCGCCTCAGCGGGCATTGGCTTCCAGTCGATCAAAGCGAAAATCGGACGGCAAACTTCCACGAAGGCCGCGCAAACGGGCCAGCAATTCTGTGGGCGCAGTTGCCTTTTCTACCACCATGGTGCGCTCGCCCGCCACATCGAGCGAGATCTCGTCCCCTTCGTGCAGATCGAGCGCACGGACCACGCTGACGGGCAAGCGGATAGCGAGGCTATTTCCCCAACGCGCGACTTGCATGAACGGCCTCCGATCAGACTATATGATCTACATGCGTCAAAAAGTATATCTTTTCAAGCTCACCTATCGCAGGTCTATCCCTCCCTCTCTCGCGCGATTTCGCGCCAGCCGATGTCGCGGCGGCAGAATCCCTGGCCGAAATCGATCGCATCGACCGCCAGGTATGCCGCATCGCGGGCCGCGCGCACGGTGGTTCCGCGTGCCGAGACGTTAAGCACGCGGCCACCGTTGGCGCGCAGCACGTTCTGGCCGTCGCGCACGGTGCCGGCGTGAAACACTTTGGCGCCGTGCGCTTCGGCGTTGGCGATATCGGCGATCATGCCGCCCTTGATCGGCGTGCCCGGATAGCCCCGTGCGGCCATCACCACGGTCAACGCGGGTTCGGGAGAAAAATCGGGCGGCGCGATCGCCGCCAGCCGGTAGTCGGCGACCGCCGACAACAGGTCGACCAGATCGCTTTGCAGGCGCAGCATCAGCACCTGGCATTCCGGATCGCCGAACCGGCAATTGTATTCGATCAGTTTCGGCCCCTCGGCGGTCAGCATCAGGCCGGCATAGAGCACCCCGGAATAGGGCGTGCCGGCATCGGCCATCGCCTTGACCGTGGGCGCGATGATGCGGGTGATCGCCTCGCGCTCCAGATCGGGGGTCAGCACGCGCGCGGGGCTATAGGCGCCCATGCCGCCGGTGTTGGGGCCGGTGTCGCCGTCGCCGACGCGCTTGTGATCCTGCGCCGATCCGAACGCGACGATCGTCGCGCCGTCGGTCAGCGCGAACAGGCTGGCCTCTTCGCCGGTCATGAATTCCTCGATCACCACTTCGGCGCCCGCATCGCCAAACCCGCCGGCAAACATGTCGGCAATCGCGGCGCGCGCATCCTCGGCGGTTTCGGCGATCACCACGCCTTTGCCGGCTGCCAGGCCATCGGCCTTGATCACCACCGGCAGGTCAAAGCCATCGAGCGCAGCCACTGCTTCGGCCTCGCTGCTGGTGCGCACATAGCCGGCGGTCGGGATGCCTGCACGCGCGCACAGATCCTTGGTAAAGCCCTTTGACCCTTCCAGTTGCGCGGCGGCCTTGCCCGGCCCGAACACGCTCAACCCTCCGGACCGCAGCGTGTCGGCCAGCCCGTCGACCAGCGGTGCCTCGGGCCCGACCACCACCAGGTCGATGGCATGTTCTCCACAGAACGCCACCACCGCGCCATGGTCGGTCACATCGATGGCGTGGCATTGTGCGTGTTCGGCAATGCCCGGATTGCCGGGCGCGGCATGAAGCTTGCCCAGGCGCGGGCTTTGCGCCAGTTTCCACGCCAGCGCATGTTCGCGACCGCCGCCCCCGAGCAACAGGATATTCATGAACTCTTACCTACCCAGTGATGATGATGCCGCTCCCGGCCTGTTAGCGAGGGAAGCGGCGGGCGACAACGCCCCCGCGCTGTCGATTTCGGAACTGTCCAACCTGTTGAAGCGCACGGTCGAGGACCGCTTCGGCTTTGTCCGCGTGCGCGGCGAGCTGTCGGGCGTCAAACGCGCCGCTTCGGGCCATGTGTATCTCAGCCTCAAGGATGAAAGCGCCCGGCTCGACGGGGTGATGTGGCGCGGATCGGTGCAACGGCTGGGATTTGCGCCCGCCGACGGGATCGAAGTGATCGCCACCGGCAAGCTGACGACATATCCCGGCCGATCGAATTACCAGATCGTGATCGATCGGATGGAGATTGCCGGCGAAGGCGCGCTGCTCGCGCTGCTGGAAAAGACCAAGGCACGGCTGGCGGCCGAAGGGTTGTTCGATGTCGCCCGCAAACGGGCATTGCCCTATCTGCCGCGCGTGATCGGGGTGGTCACCTCGCCCACCGGGGCGGTCATCCGCGATATTCTGCACCGGTTGCGCGACCGGTTCCCCTGCCATGTCGTGGTGTGGCCGGTGCTGGTGCAAGGACAGGGTGCCGCGCCGCAGATCGCGGCGGCAGTGCGCGGGTTTTCGGCCTTGCCCGCCGCTGGCGCGGTGCCGCGCCCCGATCTGGTGATTGTCGCACGCGGCGGCGGTTCGATCGAAGACTTGTGGGCGTTCAACGAGGAAGAAGTGGTGCGCGCCATTGCCGCCTCGACGATCCCGGTGATCAGCGCGGTCGGGCATGAAACCGACACCACGCTGGCCGATTTTGCCGCCGACCGCCGCGCGCCGACGCCGACGGCTGCGGCGGAAATGGCCGTTCCGGTCCGCGCCGAGCTGGCCGCGACGCTGGCCGATCTCGAAGCGCGGCGTCAGCGCGCGATCGGGCGGCAACTGGCCCAGGCGCGCGAGCGGCTGGACTTGCGCGCGCGACGGCTGCCCCAGCCGCAGGCGTTGTTGGCCGCGCAGACGCAACGGCTGGATGATCTGGGCGACCGGTTGCGCCGTTCGCTCGGCCATCGCACCGAATTGGCCGCGGCGCAGTTGGCCCGCCATGCCGGAGCGCTGCGTCCTGCCCTGCTGCTGGCGCGTCTGCGGCGCGAAAGCGAACGGCTGGCGGCATTGCGCTTGCGGCCGGAGGCGCTGTTGCACCGGATCGCGGTGGCGCGCGGGCGAGTTGACGCGCTCGACCGCTTGCGCCGTTCGCTCGATCCAGAGGCGCCGCTGTTGCGCGGCTATGTGCTGGTGACCGACGCGGCCGGTCGCGTGGTCAAGACTCGCGCTGCGGCTGCGGGGGAAGCGGACCTGACGCTCAAATTCGCAGACGGGACATTGGCGGTGACCCCGCGCGGTATACGCGCGAAACCATTGCCAACACCCTCGCAACAACCCAAATTGCTTTGACTCTTGCTATTGCCTATCCTGCCCGGCACGGGGAGGGGCACCACGCGCAGCGTGGTGGAGGGGACAGGCCCCGCACGGTTCGTTCGATGAGCCGTGCCGCCCGGCCGCCATTCCCCTTCACCACCCTTCGGGCGGTTCCCCTTCCCGTTCGGGGGAGGATACGAAGCGGATTATGATGTGATGTTGACCCCTCCCGGCGGCCGTCTTGCGCGGCTTCATTATCTGCCCGGCACCTTTCGCCAGTTGTCGCCCGGCGACCATGTGTTGTGCGCGGTGACGGCGGCGCGGATACCGCTCGACGCGCTGCGCTATTGGAGCGCGGAACGGCAAGAGGCCTATGCCAGTGCCGAAATCGCCACGAAGCGCCTGCTCGGGCAAGTGTGACGGCCGGTTTTGACCGTCGCGTCTTTCTGGTCGCCGCCGCGGCACTGGCGATGGCTCCGGCGTTCGCCAGTGATGACCGGTTCGGCCTGACCGGACAGGCGACGCAGGGCGGCTGGTTGCGCGGACGCGTGCCCGCCGGCACCACCGCACTGCGGCTCGACGATCTGCCGGTCGCCTTTGCGGCCGATGGCGCATTTCTGATTGCGTTCGACCGCGATGCCGCGCCTGCCGCCATGCTCGTTGCCGAAGCGCCGGGCGGGACGACACGCCAGGCCGTTGCGATTGCCCCGCGCGCCTGGCCGATCGAACAGGTCGATGCCCCGATGCATCCGCCGGGGATGCCCGATGCCGAATTCGCCCGCAGGCGCGCGATCGAACTGGCCCGCATTCACACGGCGCGGGCAAATGACACCGGCGCACAAGGCTGGCGACAGACGATGATTCGCCCCGCCCATGGCGCGATGTCGGGGCGATTCGGGGCGCAGCGGGTGTTTCGCGGGGTTTCGGCGGCGTTTCATTCGGGCATGGACATTGCCGCCCCTGCCGGCGCGGCCATTGTTGCGCCGGCCGATGGCGTGGTCGTGCTCGCGGCCGTGACCGACCTGTTCACGCTCGAAGGCCATCTGGTCATCGTCGATCACGGCATGGGCCTGAACAGCGCGCTGCTTCATGCCCGTGCGCTGGCAGTCGATCAGGGCACGGTGCTGCGCCAGGGACAAACGATTGGTGAAGTCGGCATGACCGGCCGCGCGACCGGCCCGCATCTGCACTGGAGCCTGACCTGGCACGGCCGCCGGCTTGACCCGATGCTGTTTGTACCGTGATCGGTTGATCGCGCTCCCGCGCGATCGGTGTAATCCTCTTGCCCGGTGAGGCTTTACGACAACACATAGTAATATTGCAGAGACTGATAGGTGTAATATAATTACCAAATCCGCCTGCGAAATCTAAGATCACAGATTGACCCAAGGGGGACGGGCGGTCGCGTGCTGTCGCATCGTGCGACACGTCTGCGTCAGGCCGCAACCGCCATGCACGGCCGCATCAATTTCCCGTTTCCCGACAGACCCGGCACGGCGGCGTTTTCGGCGATGCGCCGCCAATCAACGATATAGCAGGGTGGCCGCACACCCGTCCGTCGCAATGCCCGCTACTGTGGCAGAATGGTTACATCGGGAACAAAACCTCTGAGATGTCACCAACGCGCGCTTTACGAGACCGGCCTTCACCTGCAATTCCAAGGGCATCCGGGGATTGTCGCAAATTGGCGCTGGTGGGCTTACCAGCGCCATGGGTTTACCCATGCGTTGCTCTTTCGGTCCTGCGAAGAGGCTGGCCGGTCGCTGGTCGCCGTTCTTGAGAGGGGCTAGAACGATTATGAAGAATATTAACAAGTTGAACACCGGCGTGGCCTTTGCCGCGCTGGGCCTGGCGCTGATTGCGGCGCCGGCCATGGCCCAACAGGCCACGACGGCTCCAGCCGCCGATACACCCGCTGCTGCGCCCGATGTCATCGTTGTTACTGGCTCGATCTCGCGCAATCCATCGGCTGCCACCGCATCGCCGATTACGGCATTGAGCAAGGATGACCTTGATCGCCGCGGGCAAAATACCGTTTCGGACGCGCTGCAAACGCTCTCCGCCAATAACGCAGGCACCATAGGGTCGAACTGGAGCGCATTGGGCGGCTTTTCGACCGGTGCCGCAGCAGTCTCGCTGCGCGGTTTCAACGACGCATTTACGCTGACCATCTTCAATGGCCTGCGCATGGCGACATATCCGCTGCCTGACGACGGCTATCGCGGCATCGTTGACTTGAACACAATTCCGGAATCGATTGTTGACCATATTGACGTTCTGCAGGACGGCGCTTCGGCCACTTATGGTTCCGACGCAATTGCCGGCGTGGTCAACGTCATCGTCAAGAAGGAAATTCAGGGCCTTCATATCAACATGTCGGGTGGCATCTCGCAATTGGGCGATGCTGCCGAACGGCGCTTCGATGCGACATGGGGCATCGGCAAGCTGTCGCGCGACGGCTATAACCTCTATTTGAATTTCGAATATCAACACAACGATCCGCTGAACCTGAGTCAGCGTGGATCGCCGTACAACACTGCCGATCGCAGCGAGATCTGCGGTCCGGCGAATGGCGGCGGGTCGATCAACGGAGTTGCAATTCCGGCTGGACAAACCGTCTGCCAAAACAACGGCGTCCTGAACGGCATTCAGTTCAACGGCAATTACAACGGTTTCCAGGCGACCCAAATTGGCTTCGTGCAGGCCGCAACTGCCCCCAATACGGGCGCTACGGTTGGCAATTTCCAGATGCTGAACCCAGGCGCAGGGTGCGGCGGCTTCAAGTCTGTGACCCTGAATGCCGCGCAATTGGCATCATCGCCAGGCGCCCCGACTACGGTCTGTCAGGAAGACGTCACCAAGCAGTACACACAGTATTTGCCGACCATCAACCGTATCGGTGGCAACCTCAAATTCACCAAGGACTTGGGCAACGCGCAGGCCTACGTCATGGTCAACGTGCTTGACACCAAGACGTCACAGTATGTTCAGACCCAGCAGTTCGGGACCGGGCAAACAACCGGCGCCGGCGCAACGCCGGGTGGTGCACCGATCGGTTTCAGCAACACGTACTTGCCTGTCTATGTTTGCCCCCAAGGCGTTGGTTCCATCGTCAACGGAGCAATCGTGGCTTCTGGGTGCAGCGCTGCCAATGGTACGCTCAATCCCAACAATCCGTTTGCCGCACAGGGCCAGCTCGCCAACCTTTACGAAGTGTCGGCTCGTCCCGCCACCGAATCGACCGACGCGCAGAGCTATCGCATTTCGGGCGGGATTGACGGCAGCTTCGGCACAGGTTGGACCTACGGCCTGGCGGGCACGACTTCGTGGATCGATCTGACCACGAAGCAGTACAATTATATCAATCTGCAAGACCTCGAAAATGCGGTTGCGCAGGGAACGTTCAATTTCGTCGACCAGAATGCCAACACCGATGCCCAATGGAATGGCATCGCGCCGGTCAACGTCAATCACGACCGTTCAAAGCTGACCCAGCTTCAGGGCACTTTGGGCAAAGATCTGTTTTCGCTGCCCGGTGGCAAGGCCAACCTGGCGGTAGGCGTTGCCTACCGGTTTGAATCGGTCAACAGCCCGTCGGCGAACGCCCCGAACGAGATCAATCCGCAAGATCGCTACCTGTCGATCAACGCCTTTGCAGTGGCCGGCTCGCGTCGGGTCTGGACCGGTTTCTACGAATTGAGCGTGCCGGTTACCGACACGTTGCAGTTGAAAGCGGATGGTTCGTACGACAGCTATTCGACCGACTATAACGCGAGCTACAAGCGGTTCTCGCCGAAGTTCGAGGCACAGTGGCGCCCGGTCAAGCAAATCAAGTTCCGCGGCACGTATTCGCAGGGCTTCGCGGTTCCGAGCTTTGCCGAAGCGGGCGAAATTCTGCCGGCCATCGGATATCAGGGCACCACGATCAACTGCGCGACGTTCGCAGCTTTCTGCGCGGCCCACGCCAGCAATCCGAGCTATTATCAGAACCTTTCGCTGGGTACCGGGTCGAATTCCAATTCGAATCTTCAACCACAAAAATCGGATTCGTTCACGGTCGGCGCGGTCATCCAGCCAACATCGCGTTTCGTCGTGACGGTGGACTATTGGCACACCAAAATCTCGAACTACATCTTGCCGGCGGCGCCCAATTATGCCGACGTCGCGGCGTATTACCTGACGGGTCAGACGACCTTTGCCGATGGTACGTCCATCCTCAAGGCCGCCCCGGACCCGCATAACCCGATGGCGCTGCCGACCATCCTCGCTCTGCTGGGCAGCTACTCCAATGCCCAGTCCGAAGTTGGTTCGGGCATCGACCTGACGGCCACACTCCGCTTCCCGATCGGCAACAATGGCGTGAACGTGATCAGCTCGTTCAACGCGTCGTACCTTGCCAAACTCGAACAGACCGAGGCTGACGGTGGGGTGCAGGTTTATGCCGGCCTGCTGAGCCCCTGCAACATCTCGTCGTGCTCGGGCGCTCCGAAATGGCGTGGCAACTGGGAAAACACGCTGGACTTCAATGGCAAGGCCAGCACGTCGCTGACTGCATACTACACCAGCGGCTATGGGCTGACTGCCACCGACTTTGGCGGTACGCCGGGCCAGTGCAATGCCAATACCGCAACCGGCGTGCCGGCGGCCTATCTCGATGGGTCGACGCCGGTGGCCTGCAACGTCCATGCGACGTTCGACCTAGACTGGACTGGATCGGTCAAGGTGCAGAAGGACTTCACGCTCTACGTCAACATTCTCAACATCCTGAACAGCAGGCCGCCGTTCGATCCGTCAGCCCAGTATGGCCTGACCGGCGGTTTCAACGCGGCGTGGGGTAACGCCAACTTCCTCGGACGTTATTTCCGCGTCGGTGCCAAGATCGACTTCTGATCCGGTCAACGATCCGGACAATGAGGGGCGGTCCGCAAGGGCCGCCCTTTTTTGATGCGCGTATCGTCCCTTTCGCGCGGGGCATTGCTCCGGTATAGGGGGCACATGACATCCATACGCCCCTGGCGCGATATCGCGCGACGCAAAAGCCGGCAGATCATGGTCGGTGCGGTCCCCGTCGGTGGGGATGCCCCGATCACGGTCCAGACCATGACCAACACACCCACTGCCGACGCGGTGGCCACGATCGATCAGATCCGCCGGTGTGAGGATGCCGGGGCCGACCTGATCCGGGTGTCCTGCCCTGACGAAGCCAGCACGGCGGCCTTGCGCCAGATCGTGCGGGCGTCGCGCGTGCCGTTGATCGCCGACATTCATTTCCATTACAAACGCGCGCTTGAGGCGGCGGACGCAGGCGCGGCATGCCTGCGCATCAATCCCGGCAACATCGGCAGCGCCGAGCGCGTTGCCGAAGTCGTTCGCGCCGCCAAGGCCAACGGCTGCGCCATCCGCATCGGCGTGAACGCCGGCAGCCTGGAACGGGACCTGCTGGAAAAGTACGGCGAGCCTTGTCCCGAGGCGCTGGTGGAATCCGCGCTCGATCACATCAAGCTGTTGCAGGATCACGATTTTCACGAATACAAGGTGGCGGTAAAGGCCTCTGACGTGTTCCTGGCGGTGGCCGCCTATATGGGCCTGGCCGATGCGGTCGATTGCCCGTTGCATCTGGGCATCACCGAGGCCGGCGGGTTGATCGGCGGCACGGTAAAGTCCTCGATCGGCCTGGGCAATCTGCTGTGGGCGGGGATCGGAGACACTTTGCGCGTGTCACTGTCGGCAGAGCCCGAAGAGGAAGTGCGCGTCGGCTTTGAGATCCTGAAAAGCCTGGGCCTGCGCACGCGCGGTGTGCGCGTGGTGTCGTGCCCGTCGTGCGCGCGGCAGGGTTTTGACGTGATCCGCACGGTCGAGGCGCTGGAAAAGCGGTTGCAACATATCAAGACGCCGATCTCGCTGTCGGTCCTGGGCTGTGTCGTCAACGGACCGGGCGAAGCGCGCGAAACCGACATCGGCATCACCGGCGGCGGCAATGGCAAACACATGGTCTATCTGTCGGGCGTAACCGACCACCATGTCCAGTCGGCCGACATGCTCGATCACATTGTCGAACTGGTCGAAGCCAAAGTGGCCGAGATCGAGGCCGCCCAGCCAGAGCCGGTGGCCTGATCTGGCATCGCTATCCATGTCGATTTCGATCCGGCCTGCCACACCTGCCGACTTGCCGCTGATCGCGGCGTTGATCCGCGAACTTGCGGCCTTCGAAAAGTTGAGCCACGAAGTGCGCTTTGACGAGGCGAAGCTGGCGCAGCAGGTGTTCGGCCCGCGCCCGTATGCCGAAGTGGTGATCGGCGAAGTCGACGCGGAGGCGCAAGGCTTTGCCTTGTTCTTTCACAATTTTTCGACCTTCGAAGGCCGTCCGGGGATCTATCTCGAAGATCTGTTCGTGCGGCCGGGCGCGCGCGGTGCCGGGCTGGGCAAGGCGCTGCTGGCACATCTCGCGGCATTGGCGGTGGAGCGCGACTGCGCACGGCTGGAATGGTCGGTACTCGACTGGAACGAGCCGGCGATCGGGTTCTATACGACGCTGGGTGCGCGGCCGATGGACGAATGGAGCGTGATGCGCGTCGATGGCGCCGCCTTGCTGGCGCTCGGTTCGCCGGCATGAACCGGCGTGCGGTGCTGGCCGGAGCCGTCACCGCCGGTCTGATGCCGATGCGCCTGTTTGCCAGCGCCTATCAGATCAGCGATCAGCATCGCCGTGTGCTGGCCATCGCTCGCGATCAGCTTGACCGGATGCGGTCGCAAGTCTGGCGCACCGATGTCGTCGGGATTGCCGATTTCGCGCTGCCGTCGTCGCTGCCCCGGCTGCATTTCGCCGATCTTGAGGGCGGCATGGTGCATTCGTTCCTGGTCGCCCACGGCAAAGGCTCTGACCCCGAACACGATGGCTTTCTCAAGCGGTTTTCCAATGTCGTGGGCAGCGAAGCGACCTCGCGCGGGGCATTCGTCACGTACGAATGGTATGACGGCAAATACGGGTCGTCGATCCGGCTGGGCGGCCTCGATCCCGACAACAGCAATGCCGCAGAACGCGCAATCGTGATGCACCCGGCGTGGTATGCCGACCCGGCCATGCTGGAAAAGTGGGGCAAGCTGGGCCGCAGCGACGGCTGCTTTGCGATGGCGCCGGCCGATTTTACCCAGGCCCTGTGGCACCTCGCCGCCGGCCGCCTGCTCTACGCCGACCGGCTGGGGCTTGGGTAGACCATGTAATCCTCCCCGAAACGGGGACGATTTACAACGGGTTGTCGAGTTTGATCACCGCTTCGTTGCTCTTGCGCTGGGTGGTGTGCAACTGGCGCGGCTGGGCAAAACTGGCCAGCACCGCCGGATCGTGGCCATAGATGTCGGGAAAGCTGCGCATCAGTCCGTTCACGTCGCGCGCCACGGTGAAATAGGTGATGTAGACCGGGAACGGCTTGGCCATCGGCACTTTGGTGTACTTGCCCGACAGGTTGTATTCGATCGCGGTTTCGGGCGGCAGGTCGGCGCCCAGGATGGCCATCGTCATCGCCAGTTCGGTCGCGTGTTCGGCACGGACGCAACCGTGGCTCAGCGCACGCTCGGGCAGGGCAAACAGGTTCCGGCCGGGTGTATCGTGAATATAGATCGCATGCTCGTTGGGCATGTCGAGCTTCACGCGGCCGAGCGAGTTGTTGTCGCCCGGCTGCTGCACCACGGTAATCACGCCGTCGGCGCCCTCTGTCGCGACATAGCCTTCGCGGCGGGCCTTGGCGGGGTTGGCGATCAGCTTCTTGCCCAGCCCTTCGCCGACCACGATCGACTGCGGCACGGTCCAGGTCGGGTTGAACACCACGTTCTTGACCTGTTCGGCCAATTGCGGCGTCGCGGTTTTGCCGGGGCGGCCGACGATGGCGCGATAGGTGTGGATGATCTTGTTGTTCACCGTCAGCCGCAGCATCTGTTCGGGCACGTTGATCATCAGGTATTGCAGGCCCAGATCGCGCCCCAACCAGCGCCACCGGTCCATGTTGGCACGGATCATGGCGATCTGTCTGGGGTCCCTGGCCTTGGCCAGCGCCTCTTTCAACAGCGCATAGTCGGGATGCGTCGGGGTCAGCGAAGCGAGCACGCCGGGCACGTCGTGCAATTCGGTCGCCTCTGCCAGCAACTGCGCGTTGGGGTGCAGATCCTGATCGGGATCGACCGCAAACCACTGCTCTCGCGCGGTCATCGGCGTGCGCCCGTCGCGCAAGTCTTCGGCCAGCCAGATGAACAAGTGACTGGCCAATGTGTCGAGATCGGGGCTGCTGCCCCTGGCAATCTGCGCGGCGAGTGCCGCCGGCTGGTAATCGCGTGGGAACAGCCCTTCGGCACCGACCCCCCTGATCGCGGCCAACAGCGCCTGGGCATCATCGAGCGACCATTGCGCCACCGGCAGCGATTCGGGCAGTTCGACTTCGAACGGCGACGGGGTCGGGGCGGCGGTCGCATTGGCGGGTGTCGCGGGCACGACCGCGGGATGCGGCAAAGCCTTCGGCGCGGCCTTTGCCGGTGGCTTGGCCGGTGTCTTCGCCGCGGTGGCCTTGGGATGCGCCTGCGAGGTCAGGTCGGTCGGCCCCTGCGCCGCCAGCGGCGTGGCCAACGTGCCCATGACCGCCAGGCCGGCACCGAGAGCGAGAGTGAACTTCGACAGGACGATCTTGGACAGGACGGGGCGGTTGGTCCTGTGGCTTGCGCGCATAACTGGCGATTCCCTGCCGGCAAAATTGGATCGTGGACGGGCGTGAAGGACGGCGGGCCGGACGGCCCGGCCCATTGCCGTTGTCCAACTGCTCCCTGCCCCAGCAGGTCCCCGCAATCAAGCACGACGCGTTGAAAAGATCGCGGCTCCGCGCTTTTGCCAGCCACCGAGGATGTCGCTATGGCCGCGGCATGCGGTCCCGTTCCCACCTGATCCCGATTTGTGTGACGTTGACCGGGCTGGCCAGTTTCAGCGTGATGGACGGCGTGATGAAGGCTGCCTCGATCGCGGTGGGCGCCTATGCCGCGCTGTTCTGGCGCAATGTGTTCGGTTGTATGCTGATGGCCCCGGTGTGGGTGACGATGCGCCGCCGCAATGGCGGGGGCTGGTTGCCGCGTGTGCACGTCCTGCGGCTGCACGCCTTGCGATCGGCGCTGGCGGGGGTGATGGCCATGCTGTTCTTTTGGGGCACGGTCCGCACGCCGCTGGCCGAGGCGATGGCGCTGTCGTTTATCGCGCCGCTGATCGCGCTGTTCCTGGCCGCCGTGTTTCTGGGCGAACGCATCGACCGGCGTGCACTGGCCGGGTCGATCCTGGCCCTGGCCGGTGTCGTGGTGATTGCCGCGGGCAAGTTCGGCGGCCACTATGCGCCCGCCGCCGTGCATGGCATGATTGCGATCCTGATTTCGGCAGTGCTCTATGCTGCCAATCTGGTCGTGCAACGCCGGCAGGCGCAACTGGCCGGCCCCGACGAGATCGCGTTTTTCCAGAACCTGTTCATCTGTGTGCTGTTTGCACCCGGGGCATGGTGGCTGGCATCGCTGCCCGATCGCGGGCAGGCGGCCCTGTTGGGTGTCGGGGCGGTCCTGGCGGTGGTTTCGCTGATGCTGATCGGCTGGGCTTACGCACGGGCAGAGGCGCAAGTGCTGGTGCCGCTGGAATACACCGCGTTCATCTGGGCGGCGCTGGTCGGGTGGTGGCTGTTTGGCGAGGCGGTGTCGGTGCGCACGCTGGCGGGCGTTGCGCTGATCGTTGCCGGTTGCCTGATGGCGATCGCCACGCGCACGGTGCCGGGCGACAACGGCTTGCCGACGCCTGCCTAGTTGCAAATGCGTCGCAATACTTGATGTGCGCCATCTTATTCGTATCGATCGCGTCAAAACCGGCGCCAATAGCGCCTCGCCGCCCTTGACGCGGCCCCGTCAAACGCGCATCGGGCGAACCGCTTCGCAAGGCATGTGCTGTCTCGCGCCCCGGCCCATCCGGCGTTCGCCCGTTCGTTTCAGGCGGCCAGGATGCCCGGTTCCCCGGGCGGTGCAGCAGAAATGCCGGCCACTAACAAGGGAATCCGCTTCGCCATGACCCAAGTCGGACAGGACACGCTCGGCACCCGCAGCACGCTTACCGTTGGCGGCAAGGACTATGCGTATTATTCGCTCGCCAAGGCGGCGGCGAAATTTGGCGACATTTCCCGCCTGCCGTTTTCGATGAAAGTGCTGCTGGAAAACCTGCTGCGTTTTGAAGACGGCGGCTTCACGGTCTCGACCGACGACGTCAAGGCGCTGATCGACTGGCAGAAATCGCCGGTCGAATCGCAGAACGAGATCCAGTACCGCCCGGCGCGTGTGTTGTTGCAGGATTTCACCGGGGTGCCCTGCGTGGTCGACCTTGCCGCAATGCGCGACGCAATTGCCAAGCTGGGCGGCGACACCACCAAGATCAACCCGCTGGTACCGGTCAATCTGGTCATCGACCACTCGGTGATGGTCGATGAATTCGGCACCCCGCAGGCGTTCGAACAGAATGTCGAGATCGAATACCATCGCAATCTCGAACGCTATGACTTCCTGAAATGGGGGTCGAAGAGCCTCAACAATTTCTACGCCGTGCCGCCGGGCACCGGCATCTGCCACCAGGTGAATCTGGAAAACATCGCGCAGGCGGTGTGGACCAGCACCGACCAGAACGGCACGACCGTCGCCTATCCGGATACGTGCGTCGGCACTGACAGCCACACGACGATGGTCAACGGGTTGGGCGTGCTCGGCTGGGGCGTCGGCGGGATCGAGGCCGAGGCGGCGATGCTGGGTCAGCCGGTGTCGATGCTTGTCCCCGAAGTGGTCGGCTTCAAATTCGTCGGCGAATTGAAGGAAGGCGTGACCGCGACCGACCTCGTGCTGACCGCGACGAACCTGCTGCGCAAACATGGCGTGGTCGGACGGTTTGTCGAATATTATGGCCCGGGCCTGGCCGGGCTGACGCTGGCCGACCGTGCGACGCTGGCCAACATGGCGCCCGAATATGGCGCGACATGCGGCTTTTTCGGCATCGATGACAAGACCATCGATTACCTGCGCCTGACCGGTCGGGAAGAAGAGCAGATCGCACTGGTCGAGGCCTATGCCAAGGAACAGGGTTTCTGGATCGACCCGTCGGTCGAACCGATCTTTTCCTCGACGCTCGAACTCGACCTGTCGACGGTGGTGCCCTCGCTCGCCGGCCCCAAGCGGCCGCAGGACAAAGTGTCGCTGCCGCAAGTCGATGACGTGTTCAACAAGGACCTGACCGACGTCTACAAAAAGGCGCAGACCCGCGTTGCCGTCGACGGCAAGGGGCATGACATCGGCGACGGCGACGTCGTGATCGCCGCGATCACCAGTTGCACCAACACCTCCAACCCGGGCGTGCTGATCGCCGCCGGTCTCGTCGCCAAAAAGGCCGACGAACTGGGCCTGAAGCCAAAGCCCTGGGTCAAGACTTCGCTCGCCCCCGGATCGCAAGTCGTCACCGACTATCTGATCAAGGCGGGGTTGCAGCAGCACCTCGACAACATCGGCTTCAACCTTGTCGGTTATGGCTGCACCACCTGCATCGGCAATTCGGGTCCGCTGGCGGAACCGATCAGCAAGGCGATCAACGAAAACGGCATCGTCGCTGCCTCGGTCATTTCGGGCAACCGCAATTTCGAAGGCCGCGTCAGCCCCGACGTGCGTGCCAATTTCCTCGCCAGCCCGCCGCTGGTCGTCGCCTATGCGTTGAAAGGCACGGTGATCGAGGATTTCACCACCACGCCGATCGGCCTGAGCAAGGATGGCGTCGATGTCTATCTGCGGGACATCTGGCCGACCAACGCCGAAGTCAGCTCGGTCATGGCCGGCGCGGTCGACCGTGCGATGTTCCGCGCACGCTATGCCGACGTCTACAAGGGCGATCAGCATTGGCAGGCAATCAATGTCACCGGCTCGGAAACCTATCAGTGGCGCGCGGGTTCGACCTATGTCGCCAACCCGCCCTATTTCGATGGCCTGACGATGACGCCCGAAGCGGTGAGCGACATCATCGATGCCAAGCCGCTGCTGATTCTGGGCGATTCGATCACCACCGATCACATCAGCCCCGCCGGCAACATCAAGGCCGACAGCCCCGCCGGCAAGTGGTTGCAGGAACACCAGGTCGCAAAGGCCGATTTCAACTCGTACGGCGCGCGCCGTGGTCACCACGACGTGATGATGCGCGGCACGTTTGCCAACATCCGCATCAAGAACGAAATCGTCCCCGGCACCGAAGGCGGACTGTCACGCTATGGCGAGGAAGTCCTGCCGGTCTATGACGTGGCGATGAAGTTCAAGGCTGACGGCGTGCCCAGCGTGGTGATCGCGGGCAAGGAATACGGCACTGGATCGTCCCGCGACTGGGCGGCCAAGGGCACCAAGCTGCTGGGCGTGCGCGCGGTGATCGTCGAAAGCTTTGAACGTATCCACCGTTCGAACCTGGTCGGAATGGGCGTGCTGCCGTTGCAGTTCAAGGACGGCGACACGCGGCAGACACTGGGCCTGACCGGCGACGACACATTCACCATCACCGGCGTCGCCAGCCTGAAACCGCGTCAGGATGTCGAAGTGCTGGTCACCCGGCCGGACGGTTCGACGTTCACTTTCACCGCGCTGTGCCGGATCGATACCGCCAACGAGATCGAATATTTCAACAACGGCGGCATTCTGCAATACGTGCTGCGCAAGCTGGCCGCCTGACCATCAGGCACTTGCCAAAACAACAGGGGCGGTGCCGGATGGTGCCGCCCCTTTTTTGTGCCGGCCACGCCCTGCCTGGCGCGCACTTGCGAAAGAGGGCGACCCGTAAAGCGACCGGGTCGCCCTTTCTGCCGAACTGGCCGCTGAAATCGGTGTCAGGCCTTGGCGGCCGGCTTTCCGCGCCGTTGGCGGACGACGAGCGCTGCTGCGCCCATGCCGAACAGGATGACCATCGACGGTTCCGGGACGTCGGTGCCGCTGCTGCTCGTCGTGGTGGTCGACCCGTTTGAGGACGTGCCACCGCTGCTGGTGGAGGTCGAGCCGGACGTGGATGAAGACCCGGACGTCGAAGACGACGTGGACGTCGAGGTTGACGATCCGGTGCTGCTGCTGGTCGAGGTCGAACTGGTGATATTGCCCGACGACGAGCTGGTGCTGACATTGCCCGACGAGGAAGTGGAAGTCGACCCGCCCGAGGTTGAGGTCGACGTGGAGCCGCCGCTGGTCGAAGTCGAGGTCGATCCACCGCTGGTTGAGGTCGATCCGCCAGAGGTGGAGGTTGACCCGCCCGAGGTCGATCCGCCCGAAGTGGAGGTAGAGGTAGACCCGGTGGTCGTCGACGACACGACAATGCTGCCACCCCCGCCACTGCTGCCACCGCCGAAGAAGCCGCCAAAAAAGCCCCCACCGAAGCCGCCGCCCCCGCCGCCCTCGACCACCACGGGGCTGCCGCCGCCCCCGCCGCCGGCTGCTTGCGGCGGCATTGGCGGCATATAGGGCACCGGCACCATTGCCATCTGTTGCGGCGGCTCGCTCGTCCGCGTGACCGTGGTCCGCACGATCCGGCGGGCGGGATGCTTCACGCGATGGGGCGCTGCGCGCCGCGCAATGCGCACCAGTTTGCTGTGCTTGATCTTGATCGGCTTGACGTGATGGAGTTCTGCCGCCGAGGGGGCCTCGGACATGTGCACCGCGCCGCCGCCAAGCGCGGCGCCGCCGGCCGCGACAGCCGCCAGTTTTGCCAATGCCATCCGAATCGACATGATTGCTGCCTCTAACTCCAGTCACTCGCGCCATGCCAATGTCCAATTCGGCATCTGCGCGAGCGGGACTCATGCCCCGTGACAAACAAGCGCAGATCACGTTGCTTAGGGCAACGACGTTAACCATTTTTGGGCAGCTCAAATGCGGTCATATCGGGATTGGCCATAGGTAGGGTTAACTTTGTGCCAGTTCGGGACCGAATTTTGCGCGCGGGTTACTCCGGCGCGGTCAGCGACTCGAATTTGGACGGAAGGCACTGCCTCATCATGCTTCTGAGTCGAACAGGCCGGTTTGCGCGCCGCCCTGCTGTGGCACCGGCAGGCCAAGATGCTGCCATGCACGGTCGTTGAGGCAGCGACCGCGCGCGGTGCGCGCCACCATGCCCAACTGGATCAGATAGGGTTCGATGACTTCCTCGATCGTGTCGCGCGGTTCCGACAGGCCGGCGGCAAGCGTTTCCACCCCGACGGGACCGCCTTTGTAGATATCGGCGATCATCATCAGATACCTGCGGTCCTGAAGGTCGAGCCCGATCGAATCGACCTCCAGCCGGGTCAGCGCCGAATCCGCCAGCGCGCGCGAAATCGTCTCGTTGCCGGCGACTTGCGCGAAATCGCGCACGCGGCGCAACAACCGACCGGCAACGCGGGGCGTGCCGCGCGCACGGCGGGCAATTTCGCCGGCGCCATCGGGGTGAATGCCGATGCCCATCAGGTTTGCCGCGCGCGTCACCACGCGTTCCAGTTCTGGCACCGTATAGAACTGCAACCGCACCGGAATGCCGAACCGGTCGCGCAACGGTGTCTGCAACAGCCCGGCCCGCGTGGTCGCGCCGATCAGCGTGAACGGCGGCAGGTCGATGCGCACCGAGCGCGCGGATGGCCCTTCGCCGATAATCAGGTCGAGCGCGCGGTCCTCCATCGCCGGATAGAGCACCTCTTCGACTTGCGGATTGAGCCGGTGGATCTCGTCGATGAACAGCACATCGCCCGCCTCAAGATTGGTCAGCAAAGCCGCCAGATCGCCCGCCTTGGCGATGACGGGCCCCGATGTGGCGCGGAAATTGACCCCCAGTTCGCGGGCGATGATCTGCGCCAGCGTGGTCTTGCCCAGGCCGGGCGGGCCGAAGAACAGGACATGGTCCATTGCCTCGCGCCGCGCCTTGGCACTGGCGATAAACACTTTCAGGTTTTCGCGCGCGCTTTCCTGCCCGACGAATTCGCCCAGCGTCTTGGGCCGCATCGCCGCATCGGCATCCTCGATCTGGGCTTGCGCGGAAAGGAGCGGATTGTCGGTCATGCCGTCGCCCGTTTCAGCGCGGCGCGGACCACATCGCCCAGCGGCGCGGCATCGCCCAGTTGCTCGATCGCACCGGCCACGGCCGTCGCCGCGACCGCCGGCTTGAAGCCAAGGTTCTGCAAGGCGGAAACCGCATCGCCGCTGATCGATCCGGGCGGCAGCGAGGCAGGTTCGCCGGTGATTCCGATACCGCCGGTCAGCCCGGCCAGACCGCCGGCCTTGTCCTTCAATTCGTTGACGATGCGGCTGGCGAGCTTTGGACCGACGCCGTTGGCGCGCGCGACCATCGCCGCATCGCCGCCGGCGCAGGCGCGTTGCAGTTCGTCGACAGTCAGCGCCGACAGGATCGCCAGCGCGACTTTCGATCCGACCCCCTGCACCACCGTCAGCAGGCGAAACCACGCGCGTTCCCCCGCGCTGGCAAAGCCGATCAGGCGCATGTCGCTTTCGCTGACTTGCAATTCGGTGTGGACCACGACGCGATCGCCGCGATTGCCAAGGTGTACCAGCGTTCGTGCCGAGGCCTGGACCAGATAACCGACGCCGCCGACGTCGATCACCGCCCAGTCCGGGCCGCTGTCATCAAGGATGCCGGTCAGCTTTGCGATCATGGTTTGTTCTCTAGGCGAAGTCGCGTGTCGACGCCAGAGTGTTCAACCGAGCAGTGTGGACAGCAACCCCGGATGGAACGATCCGCCCAGAAAGCCGCTCAGCCCCATGAACAGGCCGAATGCGCCAAACCCCCAGGCTACCCACAACAGCGCGACCGTTTCCATCAGCGCCGCCACCGCCGACAGCGAGATCGCGGTGGCAATTGCCGCATCGGCGGCATTGAACTGATCGTGATGGAACCGCAGCCGGTCGTATTCCGCCTCATGCCCATGGGCCTGATCGGACAGCATCGGGGTCTGCGCCTTGTATTTGCCAATGTCGCTGTCGAGTTTGGCGATCGCCGCATCGGCTTTGCCCGGCGCCGCCAGCACCTGCAGTTGCACGCGGGCATTTTCGGCGAGGTGCTGCTTGGTCTTGTTGGCCTGGTATTCGTTCCAGGTGTCGATGGCATGGGCTTCGCTGCGCTCCATCGCCTGAACGGTGTTCTCGTCCTTGATGTGGCACAGTCCGATGAACACCGACAGCGTGACCACGGTGATCGCGATCCGGCGATTGAGCGACTTGTCCTTGGCTTCGGCAGTGACTTCGAGTTCCATGTCGCTCGCTTTCAATTAGCGGTGACTACCCAGCATGTTGGCATGGGTGATGGCCACGGCCAGCGCGTCGGCGGCGTCTTCACCGGCCAGCCGCACGCCGGGCAATAGCACTTTCACCATCGCCTGTACCTGTTGCTTGGCCGCACCGCCGGTGCCGACCAGCGCTTTCTTGATCACTTTCGACGGGTATTCCGCCACCGGCATGCCGGCGCGGGCCAGCGCGACCATGGCCACGCCGCGCGCCTGGCCCAGCTTCAGCGTCGACTGCGGATTGACGTTGACGAACACTTCCTCGACCGCGCCTGAATCTGGCCGGTGATTGAGGACGACATCGGTCAGCACCGCGTCGAGCTCGACCAGCCGTTCGGCCATCGACAGCGTGGTGTCGGTGCGAATCTGGCCATTGGCGACATGGCTGATCCGGCTGCCGGCTTTTGCAATCACGCCCCAGCCGGTACAGGTCAGACCGGGATCGATGCCAATGATGATCACTCAGTCACCATGCATAAAAAAACCCTGAGTGAACATTAGCAACAGGACCAACAGAATGAGGCTGACAGTGAATAGCCAGCCTCGCCAGCTCAACCCAGCTTTTCCATCACGTCGTCCGGGATCTCGTAATTGCCCCACACGGTCTGCACGTCGTCATCGTCGTCCAGCGTGTCGATCAGCTTCAACAGCGTGGCGGCGGTGTCGATATCGACGGTGGCCTTCAGCGACGGGCGCCAGGCCAGCTTGACCCCTTCGGCCTCGCCCAGCGCCTTTTCCAGCTCGCGCGCGACGGGGTGCAGGTTTTCGATCGACACCCAGATCTGGTGCGAATCTTCGTCGCTATCGACATCTTCGGCGCCGGCCTCGATCGCGGCTTCGAGCACTTTTTCCTCGTCACCCGCCTTGCCCGGGTATTCGATCAGGCCCAGCCGTTCAAAGCCATGGCTGACCGCGCCCGATGCCCCCAGGTTGCCGCCGTTCTTGGCAAAGGCGGTGCGCACATTGGTTGCCGTGCGGTTGCGGTTGTCGGTCAGCGCCTCGACGATGATCGCGACGCCGCCGGGGCCGTAGCCTTCGTAGCGCACTTCTTCATAGTTGTCGCCGTCGCCCTTGGTCGCTTTGTCGACCGCACGCTGGATATTGTCCTTGGGCATCGACTGTGCCTTCGCCGCGTTGATCGCGGCGCGCAGGCGCGGGTTCATGTCCGGGTCGGGCATGCCCATCTTGGCCGCAACGGTGATTTCGCGAGATAGCTTTGAAAACATCGCCGAACGCTTTTTGTCCTGCGCGCCCTTGCGGTGCATGATGTTCTTGAATTTGGAATGGCCTGCCATGGTGCTTCTTGCCGGATTTTCGTTTCAGGAACCGCCTCTCGCGCGGAATTGTTGCGCCCCCTAGCGCTTTGCGCCGCTTTGGGCAATCTCCACCCGGTCTTAACCCGGAACGTGGCATGAGCCTGGCCATGCTTCGCACCGTTTTTGCCGATTTTCGCAGTTTTGTTGCCGCACCGCGCCTGATCACGCCGTCGCATGACGGCTGGTCGCGCTGGGCGATCATGGTCGGGATATACCTCGCCGGCCTGATCGTGCTCAGCCCGTTGCTGGCGCTGTGGGGCCACGCGTTCAACCTGTCGGCCGCAGAGGCGTTCAAGGGATTTTCGCCGCCGATTCTGGCGGTGATCGTCGTGCTGGCGGCGCCGACCGCCGAGGAAGTCGTGTTTCGTGGCTGGCTGACCGGACGGCCGCGCGCGCTGTGGCTGCTGGCGATGGCCGCGATTGCCACGGCCCTGCTGGGCGCGGTCACGATGCACTGGCATGATCAGGTGTGCAGCCTTGGCGTGGTTGCCGTTGCGCTGGTCGCGCCGGTCGGCTGGTGGCTGCTGCGCCGTCGCGCCGACCCGCCGCGCTGGTTTGTGCGCGGGTTCGGCGGAGGGTTCTATGCCGCGGTGGCGGTGTTCGGCCTGCTGCACATGTCGAACTATCACACGCTGTCGTGGGTGGTGCTGCCGATGGTCAGCCCGCAGATCTGGGGCGGCCTTGTGCTTGGCTATCTGCGCATGCGCAACGGGTTGGGGGCATCGATCCTGGCCCACGCCATCGGCAACGCGGCGGCGCTGGCCACCGCGTTGCTGGTCGGGGGTTAGTCAATGCCGAGCGCGTTCTTGTAGGTTTCCAGGATCGCTTCCATCTCGCGCCGGTCGTCGGGCTTCATCTTGCGCAGGCGGACGATCTGGCGGATGATCTTGGCGTCATAGCCGGTGGCTTTGGCTTCGGCGTAGACGTCCTTGATATCGTCACCGATGCCCTTTTTTTCTTCTTCAAGGCGTTCGATGCGCTCGATCAAAAGGCGCAGGCGGTCGTCGGCAGAGTCGGCCATCGGGGAAAGCTCCGGAATCAGGAAAGAAAGAGGCCGCCTTTAGGCCGGACAGGGCGATTCGTGCAAAATCGTTCCTGTGGAAATCATGCTTCCCCCCGCCCCTTGAAGCCCTGGGCAATCACATACCATTCCGAAGAATCCTTGCGGCTGGACGGGGGTTTGGCGTGTTTCACGGTCGCGAAATTGCGCTTCAGCAACGCCAGCAGCGCGGTGTCGGTGCCGCCGGCAAAGACTTTGCCGACAAACGCCCCGCCCGGCGCCAACTGGGTCACGGCAAAATCGACCGCCGTTTCCACCAGCCCCATCGTGCGCAGGTGGTCGGTCTGTTTGTGCCCGACGGTGTTGGCCGCCATGTCCGACAGAATCAGGTCGGGTGCGCCGTCGAGCGCGCCAGCCAGTGCCGCCGGTGCCGCGTCGTCCATGAAATCCATCTGGTAAATGGTCACGCCATCGATCGGATCGGTCGGCAACAGGTCGATGCCGACCACTTTGGCCGCCGGCACGTGCTTGCGCACCACCTGGCTCCATCCACCCGGCGCGATGCCCAGGTCGACCACGCGGCGCGCGCCTTTCAACAGGGCGAATTTCTCGTCAAGTTCGATCAGTTTGTACGCGGCGCGGCTGCGCCAGCCCTCGGCGCGGGCCTTTTGCACATAGGGATCGTTGATTTGCCGGGTCAGCCAGCGCGTTGACGAGGCGGTGCGGCCTTTGGCGGTCTTCAGGCGAGTGCCGGGGTCGCGGCCGGAACGGGTCATGCTGTTTCCTTTGCGGCGGTCCAACCGCCATCGCGTCGCCGCGCCGCCAGCCTGGCTTTTTCCGAATCGCTGGCGGTGGCCATCAGGCTGCGCAGAATGCCTTCGCGAATGCCGCGATCGGCAATGCCCAGCCGTTCCGCCGGCCAGATGTCGAGAATGGTTTCCAGTATGGCGCAGCCGGCGACCACCAGATCGGCGCGTTCGCGGCCGATGCAGGGCACGGCGACCCGTTCGGACGGCGAATAGTACGCCAGCCGCTGGCTGATCGCGCGCATCGATGCGGCGGGCACGATCACGCCATCGACCGCGCTGCGGTCATATTGCGGCAGGCCGAGGTGCAGGCTGGCCAGCGTGGTGACCGTGCCGCTGGTACCCAGCAGGCGGATCGCGCCAGGATCCTTGTGCGCGGCATGCTCGCCCGCGACGCGCGCGGCAAAACAGGCAAAGCCTTCGCGGACAAGCCGGCGCATCTCGGCATAGGCGGCATCGCGCGCGTCGGGGCTGTCGGCCACTGCGCCGATCACTTCGGTCAGCGAAACCACCCCCCAGGGCACCGATTGCCAGTCCAGGATGCGGGGCACCGGGTCGGTGGTGTCGACCAGCACCATTTCGGTCGACCCGCCGCCGATGTCGAAGATCATCGCCGGCCCTTCGCCATGTTCCAGCAGGATGTGGCACCCCAGCACGGCCAGCCGCGCCTCTTCCTGCGCGGTGATGATGTCGAGCCTGATGCCGGTTTCGCGATGCACGCGTTCGATGAATTCGGCGCCGTTGGCGGCGCGGCGGCAGGCCTCTGTCGCCACCGAGCGGGCAAGGTGGACATTGCGCCGCCGCAGCTTGTCGGCGCAAATGTGCAGCGCGGCCAGCGCGCGGTCCATCGCCGCATCGGACAGTCGACCCGATTGCGCCAGCCCTTCGCCCAGCCGCACCACCCGGCTGAACGCGTCGATCACCACGAAATGGTCGCCCGACGGCTTTGCGATCAGCAGGCGACAATTGTTGGTGCCCAGATCAATCGCAGCATAGGCCTGACGATGATACGGCATCGACCGATTGCCGGGGACGCCGCGCCCGATCGACGCAAGCGCATCCGCCGCCGAGGGGTCCGGCTGTTGCGGCGGCTGTGCGGCAGGTTGCGCCAACGCGGCGCCATCCGGCACCGCATGAGGCGGGGTCTGGTCGGCCCGGGCGGATTGCGCGCCGGTGCCGGCAGGGTGAGCGGGGGTCCGTTTCGCGGTTGCCCTGGCAGAGGGCGGCTTGCGCCGCCGTTTCCGCCCGGGCCGCTTACCCGCGTGTCCTGCCGACGCTTTGGTGTCGGCCATTGGCTGTCAAATCACTTATGTTTTCCCGATGCCGGAGACGCCGACCGGGTACTTGTGACAATATGTAGCGCCGCACGCGCCCCCCTGCAAGGCACGCCGGAACCCTTGTCTTGACACCCGGCGGCCCGAAGCTTAACTGCGCGCCTCCATTGCCCCGTCGTCTAATGGTAAGACAACGGATTCTGATTCCGTTTATCGAGGTTCGAATCCTCGCGGGGCATCCATTT